>Ga0182006_1000792_pt1 | contig 21253 bp, 13 predicted proteins | sample Sormic07211104_1_FD_123022 | JGI IMG/M metagenome (GOLD analysis project Ga0182006, IMG submission 123022) | Rhizosphere microbial communities from Sorghum bicolor, Mead, Nebraska, USA - 072115-104_1 MetaG | ecosystem: Host-associated > Plants > Roots > Rhizosphere | place: USA: Nebraska...
GCCTCCATAATTATCTTAAACCTGTTTTTATTTGGTTTATAAAAGCTGACCATAAGCAAATGCAGGTTCACTGTCAATGTATTCATTGGAGACACCTCGTCTTGATGAGCGCCTACAAGCGGTGCTATTAATTTTTTTAATTCTTTATGGTAAAACATCCAGGGGGTATCTCCTCTGAACCACCCTTCTACGGCCAGGTTCTCCCAATTGGTCATTTGCCGGTCTAAAACTGTGCGTGCCGTTTTGGGCTGAAGGCCCAGTGAATTGCCACACATGTAAATAAATGGTTTTCCATTTTGTTGCGGAAATAAAAACTCATTTCTCATATACCCAATCGGGTCATTTTGGTCAAGGTTTTTGGCAAAAGCCAGGTTGTTTTCAAAAATCATTTTAAAAAGCTTAATTATATTATAAAAAAGTACTGATAGTCTGAAGCTGCCAGATGCAAATTAATAAACAGGAAAATTGGTCGAATTAGCAAAGTCCAGGTGATACCTGGATTAGGAAGGTCTACTGATGATATTTTTTAGAATATTTATCATTTGTTTAATGCTGAAGCTAAAGTACCATTTAAATGTCTTTCCAGCAAATATCTTGATTGTATTTCCGAATTAAGTGTTAAGATTCTGGCGTAAATCCCCCCCTAGTTTGTCATTTATAGTTGTTTGATCTCCCAGCATTTCTTCTCAAATTAGTTACTCAAACTAATAAAATGATGACCATGGAAATTAAACCTAAAAGCAACCGTTTGTATGCCTTCTTAATTCTTTTTGATATGCATACGAAGTTTTTCAAAAGTGCATTGGACGGTATCTCTGATGAAGATGCCGGAAAACGTATGGGCACCAAAGCAAATCATATTGCATGGCTGGCCGGTAGTCTTGTTCAGCAAAGATTTGATTTGGCTACTCTATTAGGAGATGAACAAAAATCTGCAGCCGATGATCTGTTTAAAAATAATAAAGGTATTCAGGACGATACGGTCTACCCTTCTCTGGACACCTACAGAAAGGACTGGGAGAAAATATCACCGATTTTAAGAAACCTGTTGATGAACAGCAGCGAAGAACAACTGAACAAGATACTGGAATTTCCAGGTATGAGCTTCTCCTTGTTTGAACTGATTTCCTTTAACACCTACCGAGAAGCGAATATGATTGGACAGATTGCACTTTGGCGCAGGTTATTGAATTACGATGGTATGAAATACATGTGACCCAGGTATTACAAAGATGCCAGAACAGATGATCTCACAATAAAGTTGCTACTTTCATAATTTAAAACTAAATTTGATTCATTGTCATTCAAACTTAACTATATCTAAACTTTATTTATTGATATAACAGTATTAACTGGGAATCGTGCCGTTAAGGCAGGATTCTAGAAAATCAAATAATAGAATTATGATTAAGGCAAAGCGTAAAGACAAAGAAAGAATCATACAAATCCTTACAAAGGCATTTGAACAGAATCCAAGAGTAAATGATCTGGTTAAACAGGACAGTAAAAGACTACATCGTATAGACCGTTTGATGAGGTATGCCTACAATGTATGTTCTGTTTTTGGAAAAGTGCTTGTTTCAGATGATGGAAAAGCTTGCGCGCTGATCTTATATCCGGATAGAAAGCAATTTTCTTTAAAGGGTGTCTATTGGAAAATGGAGCTTCTTTTGGGAACTGTTGGCTTCAGGAGTGCGCTGAAAGTTTTAGCCAGAGAAGCCTTTGTGAGTAAACACCATGAACGTTACAGTTACTATATCTGGTTTATGGGGGTAGACACAGCGTATGTTAATATGGGGATTGGCACTGACTTTATGGATGAACTGATTGCAGATGCAGACAGAAGAAAAAGACCTGTTTATCTGGAAACTCATTTACCGCAGAATCTGGCCTGGTTTGAGAAATTTGGATTTGAAGTTTTTCGTGAAATTACACTAGATTCACCTCTTTATTTTCTACGGCGTAAATCGTTTCATTATTTCTTGAAGTAAACACCGCTCCCGTTTAAAGACGGTATATGGCCAATAGACCGAGAAGTATAATTATAGGCGTATTGTAGTCCTTAAATTCTGTTCTAAGCTTTTTCAATGCTTTACTAACATGCTTTTCTACAGTATTAACAGAAATATTCATCCTGTCTGCGATCGCTTTATATGAAAGCTGCTCTTCACGTGATAATATAAAAGCTTCACGGCACTGTGGCGGCAGGCTGTCTACAATCTTTTTGATTTTAAGTTCTGTTTCCCTCGCTACATAATCATCCTCGACATTAACGGAAAAGATTTCCCCCTCCTCTCTAGCTTTTATATAATGTTGCGATCTTAACAGCCGGCTACGGAGTTCGCTCAGAGCTTTATTCCTTAAAGTTGCATATAAATAAGCTTGTAAATTTCCTTCAGTATCCAGGCTTTTGCGTTTAACCCATAGGTTGAGGAAAACATCCTGCACTAACTCTTCAACCAATTCTTCGTCGCCAAGTTTTTTATAAGCAACCCTGCAAAGCTGTACATAGTACAGACTATAGACAATTTCAAAAGCTTTGATATTGTCTGCATGCAACTGCTTGAGCAGTTCCGTATCTGAATGTTTGCTAAAAGATTTAATGATGGTTCAGTCTTATGGTGTAAACATAAATAAAAAAATAACATAAGCGGATGGCGGTAAAATCATTTTTGTGCAATACATAAGTATAATTTAATAGTATGCTCCCTGAAGAACTACCTGAACTCATCAATTTATACCTCAAAGGAACCTGTACTCCGGCTCAAAAGGAAGAGGTAGAAAAATGGTATGAGGAACATCAGTTTACCGAGTTGGAATTTTACAGTCAGGATGAGGTTTTGATAGCCGATTCTGCTCAAAGGTCACTGACTATTTTAAAGCGGAAGATTTTATCAGCCCAGCCTGAAAGGATAAGATCTATCCGGTTATTCTATATTGCTGCTGCTGTTATGCTGCTCCTCATGTCCGTGGGCTTAATGGTGTATAACAATTTCAACACGTCTTCCGGAAATTATTATGTCAACGATATTGCCCCGGGCAAGAACAAGGCTGTATTAAAACTGGCCGATGGATCAAGTATAGTACTTGACAATGCTGCTAATGGCAATCTGGTAACGCGATCTGGTATCCGGATTACCAAGACAAAAGACGGTCAGCTGGTATTTTCTGCAAATGCAGCTTCTGGTCAGAAAATCGCCCCAGCTAATGGCCATACAAACACAATTACTACTCCAAGAGGCGGCCAATACCAGGTGGAATTGCCGGATGGTACGGTTGTATGGCTAAATGCTGCCTCCTCCCTGCAATTTCCGGAAAGCTTTCAGGCGAGTCAGCAAAGACGGGTCACGCTTAGCGGGGAGGCTTATTTCCAGGTGGCCAGGGATACGAAACGACCTTTCATCGTTCATACAGATGAACAGGATGTAAAGGTACTGGGTACTCATTTCAACATAAATTCTTATCAAGAAGAAACCGCTGTAAAAACAACCTTACTGGAAGGTTCAGTTGAACTTTCCTTTTCAAAACAACATCTGGTATTGAAGCCGGGAGAACAGGCAGTTTGTAAAGGAGAAGATCTGCAAATACATGCTGTGGATACGGAAGACGCAATAGCCTGGAAAAATGGAAAACTCAAATTTTCAAATGAAAACATTCGCGAACTCATGCGTCGGATTGCCAGGTGGTATGACGTTGAGGTTGTCTATGAGGGCAATATGACCAATAAAGACTTTTCGGGAAGTGTTTCCCGTTATGAAAATGTATCCAAAATACTGGATGTTCTTGAATCAACCAATACCGTTCATTTTAAAGTCGAAGGAAGGAGGATCACTGTTATGCCGTAGTCTGTACTATTTCTACTGGTAACGATGATCAAGAACCAGGATTCCGGCTGTAACCGGAACCCTGGCGTATATCAACTGTAATTGATATCAGTTCGGGATTACCAATTTCTTATCGCTATAACAATCAACTATTAACCCAAACAACCCAAATGTATGAATTTTTATACACTTAACAGGCTTTTGCTCGCTATGAAGCTCACCACTATCCTAGTCTTTGCTGTCATACTTCAAACTTCTGCTGCAGGATATGCACAGAGGTTAACTTTACATACTAAAAATGCACCATTAGAGCATGTTTTTAAGACCATTAGCAAGCAAAGTGGTTATGACTTTGTTTATAATGATTTTGACCTCAGAGGCCTTAAAGTATCCAGTCTTCAATTGAACAATGTCAGTCTTGAAAATGGCTTACAGGCTTGCCTGGACGGACAAGATCTTAGTTATGTGATTAAAGACAAAACCATTATTATAAAACGAAAAGAGAAAAGTCTTTTTTCAAAACTATCCGATTTGATTGGCCTTGCAGGCCCAGTAAAGGGTGTCGTTACTGATGAGAACGGACATGGCCTTCCAGGTGCAGCAATCAGGATTAAAGGCGGACAAAGAATATCGAATACCAACAATGACGGAGAGTTTACCATTAATGTCCCCGAAGGAACCATACTTGAAATTTCCTATATAGGCTATAAGATACAGGAAGCTGTGGTTACTAAAAGCACCACAAAACTGAACATTAGCTTGTCCCCTGACATTTCCAAACTGGATGAAATTTCGGTAGAAGGATACCGCAAAGGCTCTCAGCGTTTGGCCACGAGTAATATCTCCAAAATAAGCGGAGATGAACTTATGAAACAACCGGTGTCCAATCCTATGCAGGCCCTTGAAGGCCGTATACCAGGTATGGTGGTGAGTCAGGTCAGCGGCGTTCCTGGTGCACGTTTAAATGTGCAGATTCGCGGAAGGGCCAATTTTGATAAAAATCTAACTTCAGATCAGCCGTTGTTTATTCTGGATGGTGTACCTATGGCGGCAGGAAACGACAAAGTTAACCTGATCGGCGGTCCTTTTGGTCCTGGTACAACTGACGGGCTAAGTGCTTTCGCCGGGATCAATACTGCAGATATTGAGAGTATAGATGTACTTAAGGATGCAGATGCAACAGCCATTTATGGTAGCAGAGGTGCCAATGGAGTGATCCTGATTACTACACGAAAAGGCAAAGCTGGCAAAATGCGTCTAAATGCGAATGTAACTTCTGGTGTAAGTACGGTTACCAGAATGGCTAAAATGCTAAATACAGAGCAATACGTCGCCATGAGAAAAGAGGCCTTTGCTAATGACAAGATTACGCCTACAAACTCCAATGCTTATGACCTGAAGTTGTGGGACAACAATCGTTATACTGATTTTACAGACCTCCTGGTTGGAAACAACGCTCATACTAATGACGCACAGCTTACCTTGTCTGGTGGTAGCAAATCTACACAGTACCGGATCGGTGGTGCCTATCATAAAGAAGGAACAGTTTGGCCTGGTGATATGTCCAGTGACCGAGGATCTTTCAATCTTAATATCCACAACACTTCACAGGATGAAAGGTTTACAATGGACCTCTCTGCGCTTTATGGTACCAATCAGAGTAATCTCACCGCTCTGGACCTCGCGGCAGCAGTAGTGCTTCCGCCCAATTTTAAGTTATATGATGAGAATGGGAAACTGGCCTGGAACGAGGGTAATCTATATATCCAGAAAGACAACCCACTGGCTACTTTAAACCAGGTGTATCTGTCAAAGATGAGTAACATCAATGCCAATCTGGTCCTGAATTACAAACTATTGAAAAATCTGGACATACGGAGCAGCTTTGGTTACAACATGACGCAGAACGATGAGAAAAGACTAACGCCCTTATCTGCCCAAAACCCGATGGCTTCAAATTTAAGTGGTTTTAGCTCATTTGGAAATAATCAGCTGAAAAACTGGATCATCGAACCGCAAGCAGAATACAAGGGAAATATTGGTAAAGGAAAATTGAATGTTCTTTTGGGTGGGACCTTTAACCAGCGCAGCACAGCTGGCTTGGTGGTGAATGCCAAAGGATATACCAGCGATGAATTGATCGGCTCTCTTTCAGGAGCTTCTTCTACTGGTATAACTGCAAGCAATACAGCTTCAGTCTACAGATATCAGGCAGTTTTTGGAAGGATCAATTACAATTGGGAGGACAAATACATTGTCAATTTTACAGGAAGACGAGATGGTTCGAGCCGTTTTGGACCTGATTACCGCTTTTCCAACTTTGGGGCCATTGGTGCCGCCTGGGTTTTCAGTAACGAAGCTCCGCTTAAGGACAGCAAAGTCTTAAGTTACGGAAAATTAAGAGGAAGTTATGGATCGACTGGAAACGATCAGATTGGTGAATATCAATATTTAGATGCCTGGGTTACCGCGGGTAACTATGCGGATTCAGCTACTTTATATCCTAAAAAACTATACAACCCAGACCTGCACTGGGAGCGAAATAAAAAATTGGAGATTGGCCTTGAACTGGGTTTCTTTAAGGATAGGATCTTATTTACCGGATCTGTTTACCAAAACATTTCTTCCGATCCTCTGGTTTCTTATGGATTGCCAAAAATAACCGGGTTCTCTACCATCGTGAGGAACTTAGATGGTGTAGAAGTACAAAATCGCGGACTGGAATTAACAGTAACCAGTTATAATTTTAGAAAAGGACCTTTTACATGGACTACAGATTTTAACTTTACTTTACCACAAAACAAATTAAAGAAATATCCGGATCTTGAAAAGTCCACGTACTTTAACACCTATGCAATTGGTCAGTCCTTAAACAGGATCTTCGCCGCCCAGTTTACTGGTGTTGATCCTGCCACTGGCTTATATACCGTTAAAGATGTAAATGGAGATAACCAGGCAACCACAGCAGATTATGGAGTTATCGGTTCGTTGGACCCTACATTTTATGGAGGGATCAGTAATAATTTTAGTTACAAAAGGTTTAACCTGAGTTTCTTCCTGCAGTTTACTAAGCAATTGGGAAGAGACTGGAGAACCAATAATTTATACAACCCTCCTGGTAGTGCTTTCAATGTTCCTGAACTCGCTTTAAGTCGCTGGCAGAATCCAGGGGACATTACAGATGTCCAAAAATTCACGACCACACAAGGTGCCATTTATGGTACAGCAGGTTTTTACCCCTATAGCTTTTCTAGCGGCGCTTACACAGACGCCTCATACATCAGGTTGAGGAATGTCTATTTATCCTATGATATTCCAGTTAAATGGCTAAGCGTAGTGCACATCAATTCCTGCAAATTCTATGTTCAGGGACAGAACCTGTTTGTGATCTCTGGCTATAAAGGCGGAGATCCGGAAACCCAAAACTACACCAGGATGTCTCCTTTGCGGACCATCACAGGAGGTTTACAATTGACTCTTTAATTTTAATGATCATGACTATTCATCATATATATATCAAAACCGGATTGGCTTTTGCCATTTGTTTGACCCTATCAGCCTGCAAAAAGTTTGTGGAAGTACCCGAACCCATTGATCAGATCTCTACCGAAGTGGTATTTCAAAGCGACTCCAAAGCAGCTTCGGCAGTAAGGGGTTTGTACGGAGAAATGGTAGGAAGTACTGGCTTTTTCACTTCAGTACTTGGTTTTAGTGGTGCTGTGCAAATTTCTGCAGGGGTTAGCGCTGATGAACTTACGCTGAGTTCCTCCGGCAACCAGTTTAATGAGTTTTATACCAATGCCATTTCTTCTTCAAATGGAGTAAATGAAGGCAGTATCTGGGGTCCGACTTACAATGTAATCTATAATACGAACGCAGTAATAGAAAGTCTGGATAAATCGCCAGGTGTAAGCGCAACGGGGAAAAAACAGCTTACTGCTGAAGCGAAGTTCGTTAGAGCCGCCAATTACTTTTATTTGGTGAACCTGTATGGAGATATACCTATGCCAACCACAACAGACTATCGTTTAAATGCAACTTTGCCAAATATACCTGCCGATCAGATTTATGCTCTGATCCTCGAAGACCTGAAATATGCGAAGGATAACCTTAGCCCTGCATATATCGGCACCCAGCGTCTGAGGGCCAATAAATATGCAGCAGCAGCCCTCCTTGCGAGAGTCTATTTATACAAAAAGGACTGGATAAATGCAGAAACACTGGCAACAGAGGTAATAGATGGTGCAGGTAAAACCATGTATGATCTGGAACCAGACCTGAACAAAACTTTTTTAACCAGCAGCAAAGAGGTCATACTGCAATTACAACAACCTGGTACTAATTTGTACACCTGGGACGGATATAATTTCATTTCTTCAGGTATTCCACAATATCCAATCTCTGATGCTTTATACAATTCTTTCGAGGCTAACGATCAAAGAAAAACAAGCTGGATTAAAACCAATACGGTAACAACCGCCGGGGTTTCAAAGAACTACAATTTTCCCTTCAAGTATAAACTGAACAGCGGTACAGGAACGACAAGAACCGAGTCTATGGTATTTTTACGTCTTTCAGAAATTTACCTGATCCGTTCAGAAGCCAGGGCACAGCAATCTAAATTAACGGAAGCTATTGCAGATCTTGATGTGATAAGAAAAAGGGCAATCAATACAGTGCCTTTTCCCTCCACCGGTCCCGGCACCGGAAAAGATGGGCTGCTTGATCTGATTGCACATGAACGTTTTGTTGAACTCTTTACTGAAGGCGGACATCGTTGGCTGGATCTGAAACGAACTGGTAAAGCAGATGAAGTGCTGAGCAAAAAACCAAACTGGAGACCTCAAGCCAAATTATATCCGGTTCCTAAAGGGGATATTGATAAAAACCCCTTCCTAAAACAAAATCCTGGTTACAACTAATTTGAAATTAAATGAAACTATCATATGCTATACTTGCCGCACTTATGTTTTCAAATGTGGCAAACGCTTTTAGTCAAACAATAAGTAAAGACAGTACAAAAGCAAAACCTTATGTGCCCAGCCCGGTATTAAAAGGTTTTTATCTGGTGAAGGAATTGCCTGAAAAGATCAAAATTTACAATACTTCTATACAGCAATATCCTGATACCGGACGTTCGGCAACCATTAGTTATACCTATGCAAGGATCACCATTGCGACGGAATATGCGAAATCCGGAGATGTTAAATCTGCAGAAAACTGGCTCAAAAAGATCCCTGTTTTAACCTACTATAATCAAGGCGTGCTAAGTGTTGCTGCTGAGATGAATAAAAGAGGTGAATCCGCCTATGCTGAGCGGGTTTTAGCCCCTATTGTAGATAGTTTGAGTAAGATTTATGTAAAAACGGGTAAAGAAAAAGGTCTTTTCAACGAAAACATGGTGGTGTATGCCAGGGTATTGGCCAATAATCATCAGCCAGAAAGGATCGTCAACTACTTAAAGCCTCTGTACGAGGGAAGCGGAAAATCTTTCGAGTCGGATTTAAGAAGCATGGCACTCACGAAACCTGCTGATTATAAACTCGAAAATAACCTTTCTGTTATTTATGCGAAGGCGCTTTCTGAAACCGGGCATACGAAAGAAGCAATAAAGGTGTTGAGTTTCCTAAATCTGAGCGGTCAGTGCGATACAAAGGAACTGCGGGATGCGATTAAGGCTGAGTACTCAAAAATACCTGGTGGTCACTCTTTTTACACCAAATTCGCCGATTCTGTTCAGCGCGTTTATCATAGCAAATTGACTGCATTTGCATTGAATAAAAAGGATGACAAAGGCAAGCCCGTTAATTTCGATGCGCTAAAAGGTAAATATGTTTTACTTGACTTTTGGGGCAGCTGGTGTGGCCCTTGCAGAGCAAGTCATCCCCATTTAAAGAAACTTTATGAAAAATATAAAGATAAAGGATTCGAAATCGTAGGTATTGCACAGGAACATTCTGCCCTTGCTGCTGATAGATTATTATGGACTGAAGCAATAGCAAAAGATGGTTTAACCTGGATTCAGGTTTTAAACAATGAGAACAGAGACAAGTTTGATGTAGTATCTGAATATGGTGTAACCGCTTTTCCTACTAAAATTCTACTGGACAAAGGGGGAAATATCATTGGCCGGTATATTGGAAACAGCTCTGGAGGAGAAGGTTTCACAAATAAGCTAAAAGAACTTCTGGGAGAATAAAAATCTGAATATATGAAAAGAGAGGCTGTCTTTTATACAGCCTCTTTATAGTTTAGTTTTTGGATGTTAATAAGGCCAGTCTTGCATAAATTTCAGCCATACCGGCCTGGTCAATTAATGATTTTGTGTCTTTTTTACCCAACAGACCTTGTTCATCCCTTTCTTTTTCCCAAATCCGTAAGGCGTCTTGTTTGTAAAAATCAATCCAATCCTTGTTCTGGTCAATTTGATAGAGTGCGACATAACCTCTCAGCATAACCGCATTGAACCAGTAATGAGAAGGAAGCCGATCTTTCTTATAGAAATAATCTTTAGCAGCACCTGCAATTTTTTGAGCTTCAACAAGGTATTTTTTCTCTTTGGTTATCTCATAAAGTAATACATTAGATTGAAGCATGGTACCTGCATTATAAGTATAAAACGCTTTGTCCAGCTTTAGGGAAGGAATTTTAATGTTATCGTAGAAAAGACCATCTTCAGACTGCAAGGTTTTACTGGTCCAGTTGTACACCTCTTTAGCAGTTTTCAGGTAGCGTTGTTCTTTGGTGGTTTTATAGAGTTCGAGAGCAACCAGTATCGCCGGCCCGTTGGAACAAGTATTTTTAGTTGAATGGTCTCCTTCCTTCCAGTAAAGCCCTCCGCCAGCTTGCTGGTCTGCGCCAGACATCATAAAGGTATAAATCATCTTTGCTACCTGCAGGTATTTAGGTTTATGAGTCCGTCTGTAAGCATCAAGATAAGCAATAGCAATCCACTGATTGTCGTCATAAAATCTTGAGCTCAACCGCTCAGCAGTTACATAATCCTGATAAGCTGCAGGCTTCGATTTGTTATAATATTGGTCTATCGCTTTTACTACTGGTTCCATATATTTCTTTCCGGGATGTAAACGTTCCATTTCATTAGCAGCCTGTACCAGAGCACACAGTGGCCATAACCAGGAATGAATATTTTCTCTGTGCACTGTATCTGTGGTTTCAAAATACAATCCGGTTTTCCTGTCTGTAAAATAACTGTTGATGTTTTTGTAAGTCTCTTCGGCTTTCGTTTTATAATTAAAACCCTGTACTGCAACCTTGCTTGTTTTGACAGAAGGATTGGCTCGGTGTTTTTGCTGGGCCGTGGCCATGCCCGCAATCAATACACCAAGTGATAAAATACTTAGTTTTTTCTTGTTCATTTCAGTTTCAGTTGTATTACGTTATAGTGTGATATTTATGATAGCTCAATATTTAAGTAAAACGTTTTATATTTGGTTTCAAAGAAGAAAACTACGACTTTTAACTTGAAATAAGAACATTTTATATAAACAAAATTGTCATAATGACAATTTTGTTTTGACCTAAACCATTTACAATGAAACGAACCCTAATCCTCCTGCTTATACTGCAAATGACAGGCCTTACCTATGCCCAAAAACAAAGTCCGGAAAAAACATCCGGTAATCCGATCTTTCCGGGATGGTATGCTGATCCTGAAGGTGCAATATTCGATAAGACTTACTGGGTATACCCTACCTACTCCGCTCCTTATGATAAGCAAGTATTTTTTGATGCATTCTCCTCAAAAGATCTGCGCACCTGGACCAAACATGCCAAGATATTGGATACAGCGGATGTAAAGTGGGCCAAACGCGCAGTTTGGGCACCTTCCATTATTGAAAACAACGGTAAGTACTTCTTGTTTTTCGGAGCCAACGATATCCAGAATAACCAGGAAAAAGGTGGAATTGGTGTAGCGGTATCCAATAAACCTGAAGGACCTTTTAAAGACTATCTTGGACATCCTCTGGTAGATCAGTTCCATAATGGTGCACAACCAATTGATCAGTTTGTTTTCAAAGATAAGGACGGCAAATATTACCTGATATATGGCGGCTGGAAACATTGTAACATAGCCAGATTAAAAGATGACTTTACAGGCTTTTTACCAATGGAAAACGGCCAGGTGTTTAAAGAAATCACCCCTGAAAATTATGTGGAGGGCCCTTTTATGTTTATTCGTAAGGGTAAATATTATTTTATGTGGTCCGAAGGTGGCTGGACAGGTCCGGATTACAGCGTAGCTTATGCAATTGCAGATTCTCCAATGGGACCTTTCAAAAGGGTGGGAAAGATTTTACAGCAAGATCCTAAAATTGCTACTGGTGCGGGCCACCATTCTGTAATGGGCTCTGCAAAAAAAGATGAGTGGTTCATTGTATACCACAGAAGGCCACTAGACCAGACAGATGGCAACGCAAGGGTAACCTGTATCGACCGGATGTACTTTGATCAGGATGGTTATATAAAACCGGTTATCATGACCAATAAAGGGGTTAAACCTTAATAAAAAGTCCCCCGTCAGCTCGGCAGGGGACTTTTTATTTTAGAGTAATTGGTTAATCGCCTTAACAGCCTCTGCCGATGAGGGCGCTGGCGCATCCATATCCGCCATCTTAAAGTTTTTATCAATCAACAGAATCCTCGGAATGCCCACAATATTGTAAGCCTGTAATTTATTTCTATCAATCAGCCATTGCTGCCCCTCTGCCTTACGGCTCTCCACGCTCTTCTTCCAGGCCTCAGCTGTATCATCCAGGGAAAGAGAGACAAAAGCAATATTAGGATTATCTTTATATTGTATTTTTAGTTTTTCAAAATAAGGCATTTCATGCATACATGGGCCGCACCATGTAGCCCAAAGATCCACATATATGACTTTTCCTTTTAAACTGCTTAATTTTACAGGCAACCCGTTCAAGTCTCTTGCAATAAAATCTACGGCCTCATCGCCTTTTCCAAAAGAAAGCAACTGCTGTAACATTTGATTTGCGGCTTTCTGATAAGGAATCGTTTTAATTTGTGTGATCTTCTCTTTGAATTTGGCCAGTTCAGATTTGTTTTTGGCTTTCTCCATCTCTCCAACCAGTTCTTCTGCCTTATACCAATCCTTAATGGGTTGTGCAAGTTTAGCATCCGTGCTATTATTGATTAAATCAGCAGCAATGTCGCGGTACACAGTCATTTTCATCAATGAAGCATCCACAAAATTACGACCGTAAGCTATTACTTTTGGCTTTATCGCTTCTTTATAGCGTGAAGCATATGTTTCGGCATCATTCCCTTTAAGCTTAAGGATCATACCATTATAGCTCTCTCCGCTCAATAAACTATTGATCAGATCTGCTTTAATTCTGGCCGTTTCCAAACGTCTGAATTCCGCTGTTAATCCGGTAGCTGCCAGTAGTTCTTTTCTTCTGATTTCTGCGCTTGCCTCTACTGCCGCGATCGTTGCTTCAGGTGTGTTTTTAACCAATTTTCCGGCCTCAAGGAAAGAACCACCTTTAGGAAAAGGTGTATTTCTCAAGTAATTATTGGCTTCTGCTCCTTTTCCTGTAAAAGAAGCATTTCCTGGGTTATTTTTATCAATAACAACTTCCATGTGGTCACCAGGGCTTAAATACAATGTATTTCGCCCCAGACGGAAATAATTCGCTGTCTTTACCGGAAAACTAATTTTAAAGCTGGCATCTTCTCCGGGGATAATGATCCGTTCATTTGTTGGTGGCAATAAATATTGAAACTCTGACAAGTCCTCTATATTCACCTGATTACTAAAGTTTTTAAGCTTTCCACTTAAGGTAACCATTCCTGCCTTTTGTTGGGCAAAGCTGGTATTCTGAACAAGCAGGAATAAGCCAATGGCTATAATTTTAAATCTATTTTTCATACCTCTTTTCCATTTTTAAGAACCAGATTGATCATCAGTTCCAAATCTCCTTCATTGTCGCCATCTGTTCTAAAATTAGAAAAAATGACACGTCCATTTTGATCAATCAGAAAATTAGTTGGAGCTCCTCCTCTATTGTCCAGATTTCCTTTAACCCTGTCTTTTACATCAGCAATTGGCGTAAAGCTATAACCACTGGATTTCATAAATGGAACAACGTATTCATCTTGTTCCGGAGCAATATTGATACCGATGTAATCAACCTGTTGTCCTTTAAACTTACGGATGACGTTCTCAAAATGAGGAAACTCCCCTCTGCATGGCCCACAACCAGGAAACCAATACGTCAATAAAACAACTTTACCTTTATAGTCCATCAAAGAGGCCGATCCGGAGGTCAAATATTTTTTAAGGGTAAATGGTGTTGCTGGTTTTGCTTTGGCATCAATCGCTTTCCAGATATCCGTATCTATTTCAGCTGCAGACCTACCGGCTTTGCTTCCATACACCACAAGCCGCTCCTTAATGGCTACCGAAGGTGATTTTGCAAAGGCATTGAGCAGCGTATCATATCCTGCAGCTAGGCTGTAAGCAATTTCCGCTACCTGCGCTTTAAACAATAACAAAGTGTTATTTGAACCGAAATAACGAGGTAGTTTAATACTATGGATAATGTCTAAAGCTTCTTTTGATTTCTTTTGCTCCAGCAGGGATCTGATTTCGACAAAACTGCTGGCTGTTTTCTCTAATTGTGCCCAGTTTTGTCCTTCTACCTTTTTAGCACCGAGTTCTTTGGCCAATTCCTGCGCTCTTTTCGGGTTTTCTTGTAAAAGCAGGTCATAGTAAGAAGACATACCACTGGAAGACCAGTTAAATTTTTCCGGGGCATAGGTGTTTTTTAACACCTCAAACCCCTTTAATTTGTCTGCCTTCTTAGGAGAACGTTGCGCCAGCCAATATAAAGCCTGCGCACCACGATCACTTGTGGGAAAGTGTTTCACCAGTTCATCGGTAAGCTGCAGATATCTTTTCCGGTCTACTGTGGCAAAAGAACCAGAATAATAAAACGCATAATCTGGATTCTCAGGCTCTGCCGCTGTCGCTTTGGCAAGATATTCTCGCCCTTGGTCAAACTCGCCCCATCTTTCCGCATCAATCCACAGATCACTCCAGGCCTTAGCTAACTTAGGATCTATTTTAACCGCTTTTAAAAGATAAGGTTTCGCTTTTGGACTTTCCTCATCCGCATAAGCTGCTCCAACAGCATAAGGAACCACAGCTGATGTAGGGAATTTTTTCTGCCAGGCTTCATATTGCGCCAGCGTCTGTGTATTCTCTATTCCTGCAGCTTTGATGTATTCTTCGTGAGCTTTTAAATTATTTGGATCGGCTTCAACAGCTGTTTTCAGCTTTGCAAGAACAGCAGGATCTGTTATCGTTTTAGTTTTTTCCTGCGCAAAGAGAGAGAAAGGAAGCATCAGAGCTGCAGCAAGAGAAATTCTTAAGATTGTTTTCATCTTTGTGTTGTTTTAAATACGTTCATTAATAAGCATTTTGTTGAATTTGACCCTTGCTGGCATCCATTTCTACACCATTAATCGGCACCACGAGACGTTTGGCATCCAATGTATAGGTTTTAGGTGAATTGACATCTACAGCGCCGATGGACACATTGAAAAAATCACGGATTACAGTTACATTATCTCCCGGGTAATCATTTACACTAAAACGGCGGATATCATACCAGCGCATGGAAAAAGGCATTTCCCTTCTTCTTTCTTCCAGAACTTTTTTAATGGCCTCGTCTTTGCCATTTGCTGTTAATGGAATATAGGTGCTCATTCGTTTCGTACGAAGGATATTTACAGCATCCATTGCGCCGTTGGCGTCTCCTTTGCGTGCCAGAGCTTCTGCTTTATTTAAAAGCACCTCAGCAATAGTTGGCCCATCTGGTAAATATTTTCCATCACTAAATACGGTATACCTGAAAGCTGCTGGAGTAACAACCGACATCCTCCTTCCACCGTTTGGAATCATAAAACTTTTATAGCGGAGATCATTTTGTGTATCGTATAAATTTAGCAAGGCCGTACTTGGAAGATACCACTGAGAGGCTGTATAGGTATAACGGGTATAATAGAATTCTGGCCAGTACAGAAATTTTGCCGGTTGCCAGTCGTTTTGTTCTACATAGTTCAACGTTGCTGCCGGACTGGTGTATGATTTAGAAATACCTGGCTTCAGGGTTTTGTAATCTACCAGTTTTGCATTTATACTTCCGAGTGCCTTTGCAGCCTGTTCCAGGCTTTGATCATAATTACCTGTGAATAGGTAGTAGCGGCTCATAAATGCCGCAATCGCTTTTTTACTCACTCTCCACGCTCTTACAGGATCAACATCATCGTTAGCCACCTTTTGTGCCTCTGCGATATCAGAAAGAATAAAATCATAAGTTTCCTTCAGCGTTGCCCGTTTAAGTGGCTCCGTATAGTCAACTGTTTTCTTTAAAGGAAGCCCCATAGAACCTAAGTTGGCATCGCTGTAGGGTGCACAGTAATAATTGGCCAGTACCCAGTAAGAATAGGCACGAATAAAGTAAGCGTCCGCTCTTACACGTTTACGGACAGTTTCATCGCCGGTAACCTGGTCAATATTGGCCAGTATTAGGTTTGCAGTAAATATCTTTTTATATTCTCCATTCCATAAAGCATCTGCTGCAGCGCCAACTACCCCACTCACACTATTTACATAGTATTGCATGTTATCGATGGTGAAGGCAGAAGGATTGTTCTTGTACAATTCTTTGGTAATTTCTGCATCGTCAGTAGAATAAGTAGCGGTAAGACTAGTGACGTATGCAAAGCCAGGTGCATAGTCAACCAATGCTTCCAGTTGTTCTACCGTTTGGATACTGGCTTGTTTTTTAGGTTCTTCCGAAAGGTATTTTTTACACCCTGCAAATAGAATCAACCCGGTAATTAAAATGACTGATTGTATTGTTTTCATGTTGTTCAGATCTTAAAATTGAAGGTTTACACCGAATGTATAACTTTGCTGTGGCCTGTCTGTTCCAGGCAACCAGTCTGGATTATAACCTTTGCTGTTCGCGTGCCAGATCATGCCCAGGTCTCTGGTTTGAGCAAAAACTCTAATATTATTGATGTTAAGCGCTTTTGTTATTCTCTTTGAAAGTGTATATTCCAGCGTCAGTTCTTTACATTCAATATACGAAGAGCTTTCAATCAGACTGCTCAGATTTGGCGCATAACGGTCCCAGCGATAAGTACTGGTTTCATTTGGAAGCGCAAATCCAGGGAGATCGGGGTTGCCCGCAAGTACCTCACTGATGTATTTGTTTACGAAAATTTTACCACTACCTACTGTGGCAGCATAATCAAAAACAGGATTCCGGTATACACCACCAAGCGTCCCTACAAAAACGGCTGTCAAGCCGAAGTTTTTTACTCTGATGTTGTTTACCCAACCAAGTGTATGCGGTGGTGTGGAAGTTCCCTCGTATTTAAGAAAAGGCAAACCAAGCCCCCTGTTATATGGTGCCAGGTCATTGAAGGAAATCAACGTACCATTTGGACCTGCAACCTGAGGTACGCCATCTTTCATCCCCCTGTATTCAAAAGAGTAAATGGAATTTACTGGCCTGCCTTCAACAAATGCACCGCCTATCATTTGGTACACATACAGCGATGGATTATATAGGCTATTGATGTTGTTGTAGTTATAGGCGTAATTAAATGAAGTTGTGTAATGAACCGGCGTATTTGGAATATCTACATTTGTGCCTAAAGTAATCTCAATACCCCTATTGGTTATACCCGCGTTGTTGAATTTTTGACTGGTAGTACCTGTAGCGGCAGGTAAAGCAATGGTTCCAATAATTCCGTTTCCTTTTTTATTATAAAGATCAATTGTTCCAAAGAGTTTATTATTGAACAATGCAAAATCCACACCCAGATTAGTACTGGTTGTCTTCTCCCAGCGCAAGAACGGGTTTCCGTTATCAGCAATTGTTGCGGTAATGGTTCCGGTACTTGAATTTAAACTCGTTCCTACATTAAGAAGTGCCTTTGTGGAAGTTGAATTTTCCATATTTCCATTCTTACCATAAGTTAAACGGAGTTCCAGTCGGTTTACAGCTTTCATGTTGTCCATAAAAGCTTCGTTCTTTAAATTCCATTTTGCACCTACAGACCAAAGTGGTGACCAGCGCAGTTTCGGATCATCAGTGATAAAGTTAGATGCATCACTACGGATACTTCCGCTAAGGGTATATTTATTATTATAAGTATAAGATGCATTTCCATAAAAGGAAACAAATTTATTTCGGTTCCAGCCAAAGGTTGTATTGCCACCAGGAACAGTTACACCTGAATTGCCTTCAAAATCGGTAAACTGATCCACAGAACTGCCGTATCCATATAGAGGTACTGCGGCCTGCAATTTATCTTCCGAATATCCATACGCATACGGATTAATACGGGAATTCAATGTCGATTGAGAAATTTCCATCCCGACAATGGCAGAAATACTGTGCTTTGATCCCAGGGTCCTGTCGAAATTAACCTGGTTACGCACCAGGAAGCTCTCCAGATCCGTGTTGGGCAGATTAGTTAATGTATAACCACCATCATCTAATCTTGTGCGTCCTGTGAGAATACCACCTTTCGGAATATATGATTTTCCTACGGTTTTCGTATCGTCATTGTACTCCGTCATACTGTTCACCAGGCTCCTCACAAAAAAAGTGCTTTCATCCGCATATTCTTTATAATCTATTTTTGATCTCTCATATTGAAATTTCGTATCAAATGATAAGCCCTTCGCAATTTTAACATTAAGCCCTGTCTGTATTCTCGCACTCAAATTCTGATTGGTCTTTTTCCTTCCGTTCACCTCCTGTAACAAATTGTAAGACCAATCTGAATACGGGAACTTTGCTGTAGGGATCAAAGCAAGCTGTTCACGGTTATATGTATTTAGATTCGTTGCATAAGTCCCATCCGGGTTGAGCAGCATTTCATACGGCGAAAGTCCTTGAATTTCGTCAATTGTTGCACCACTATATTCTGTTCTTTTATACTGCAGAATTGCAGAAATGTTAAAGTTCAGAAAGCTGGCCAGTTGATAGTTGTTGTTAAAATTTAAATTGAATTTATCATAGGTGTTTTTTTTAAAGTTGCCTTTATTTTTCTCATAAAGTATAGAGGCGTAACTCTTTGATTTTTCTGTACCTGCCTGCAGGTTCACGTTGTACTGATCCAGAATTGCATTTTGCAGCAATAAGTCCTTGATCTGGGAACGATTGCTTGTCTTGCTTAGACGGTCAAGCCCAGCGTTCATATCAGCAGTACTTAAGGTTCCATTCTTATTGGCATATAAAAGTTCCTGTGCCAGAGTTAAGGAATTGGAGATATCGCCAAATGAACCGGAGTAAGGAAAAAACGTCCAGTTGTTGTCAAATGCTTTTCTTTCATAAGCCACCTGATCTGCCGAATTGGCCTGGGTAAGCACCTGATCCAGATTGAGTTTGTTGGAAATACGCGTAAAGACATTCGCTTCTACTTTGAGTTTGCTCGTTCCTTTTAGTTTTTTGGTTACAATTACAATAACTCCATTGGCTGCCCGTGCACCCCAAATTGAAGCAGCAGCGGCATCTTTCAACACAGTAACAGATTCAACGTCATTTGGATTAATGTCAGAGAAATCACTTGCGGATACCGGAAAACCATCTACCACAACCAGCGGGCTTTTATCCGCATATAAGGAAGTATTTCCGCGAATCAGAAAATCTACACTACCGTCAGCCCGTTCTTTGGCTTGCATACCAGCAACCATGCCCTGTAAGGCGGTAGATAAGTTTGAAACAGGCCGGCTATTCAACACATCCCTGCCAATCTGGGTAAATGAACCTGTTGCACGCTCTCTTGATATGGTTTGATATCCGGTAACCATAACCTGTTCCAATTGCGCAGGATTAGGTTCCAATATAACATTTACTGTTTTCCTGTCTTTTACCGCCTGCTCTGTCGAACTGTATCCTACATAAGAAAAAACAAGGATATCATTGTCGTCTACCAGGATCCGGTAAGTACCGTCCTGATCTGTAATGGCGACCTTTCCGCTCCTTCGTGCCTTAACGCTTACACCAGGCATAGGAAGTCCCTTTTCATCCAATACTTTACCAATAATTTCACCCGTTTTTATATAGTTCATAACCCGGTCAAAAAGGTTCACTTCCTTTAGCGTAATGAGGATCGTCTTATCAGAAATCAGGTAATCAAAGGGCTGCCCTTCTAAGGAACGCTCCATGACCTCTTCTATTGAAGCTCTATCCATCTTAATATTTACTGGCTTTGCTTTCAGCAGCCAACTGTCATTGAAAAGGATCTGATATTTGCTTTGTTCTCTGATCTTTAACAGTACATCTTTTAAAGACGCATTTTTTTCCGAGAGCGTAACTTGCTGGGAATAGCCAGCTGCAGTAACCTGCAGACAAGCAATGGTTAAAATGATTGCAGTGAGTTTCATAATTAAAATCGTTTTAGATTTTAAAAACCGGAGGCACCGGCCATTCTTCTTTGGGCCATGCAAGTTATTGCATAGAATAATGAATTCCATATCTTTGGAAGGTTAAGGTGGTTGATTGTTTAGTTGAATTTGCGTTTAATTGCGGTCTTACTGCCTTAATAGAACCGGACTGCGTGGCTGCGCAGCCGGTTTATTTTTTCTGGAAATTTCTTCTTAAGAGTTTCCGGCATGTCTATAGTATCGCTGTTACATAGGCATCTATTTTTTAATCGAGGTTTTCAAAACATTATTTTGCACTTTAAATTTCACATTTGCAGTAATTTCAAGCATATGTAAAACACGATATAGAGACTCATTCCTTGATATATAACCGGTGAGGCGAAGATCCGGAACACCGCTATAATCGACACTGATATTATACCAGCGGTTGAGTTGTTTAAGTATATTGCTTAACTCCATGGCATCGAAAAGAAAGTTCCCATTTTTCCAGGCCATCACTTCCTGGAGATTAGCGGGTTTTACCATGAGTTTTCCCGAATTTAACTCCGATTGTTGGCCAGGCTTTAAGACCACATGCTCAGCATGTGATGCCTCCGGGAAACTGGAAACCTGGACAGAGCCTTCAATCAGTGTAGTTTGTACGAATGTATTGTCACTGTATCCATTGATATTGAAATGCGTACCCAAAACTTTGGTTTCCTGAGTCTCATTCTTAACTAAGAATGGCCTGGCTTTGTCTTTGGCGACTTCGAAATAGCCTTCTCCCGTCAATTCAACGCGTCTTTCCTTTTGAGAAAAATGTACAGGAAATCTTAGCGAAGACGCGGCATTAAGCCATACTTTGGTGCCATCCGGTAAATGGATCTGGTAAGTTCCCCCTTTTGGGGTTTCAATGCTATTAAATTGATCGTTGCTTCGTCCGGTTGGCTGGTCAGTAATCTGATAAACAAGATTTCCGTCCTTTGTTTTACTA
>Ga0182006_1000794_pt1 | contig 21216 bp, 19 predicted proteins | sample Sormic07211104_1_FD_123022 | JGI IMG/M metagenome (GOLD analysis project Ga0182006, IMG submission 123022) | Rhizosphere microbial communities from Sorghum bicolor, Mead, Nebraska, USA - 072115-104_1 MetaG | ecosystem: Host-associated > Plants > Roots > Rhizosphere | place: USA: Nebraska...
GAGCGCATTGAACAGAACCGTATCGCCATTGAAAGCCTGGACACCCCGGCTGACCCGGCCGACGCTGCTTCCGTGGAAGAAGAGCGCACCTGGCTGGTCAACGCCATCGACCGCGACCAGCGCATGCTGCCGCAACTTGAGCGCGCACTGGAGCGTATCAAGGAAGATTCCTTCGGCTGGTGCGATGACAGCGGCGAGCCTATCGGCCTCAAGCGCCTGCTGATCAGCCCGACCACCAAGTACTGCATCGAAGCGCAAGAGCGTCACGAGCAGATCGACAAGCATCAGCGCCAAGCCTGATGCGGTGAAGCCGGGGAGCCGTCCGCATGGTTCCCCGCAGGAATACCCGCCACACCCCGTCTACTATTGATCTACTGCACGGCACCCCACTAAAGGCCCATGGATAATGGCCGGATAGTGGCGTTTAATGCCGTGACAATAAAGACAAACAGTGGGGTGACGAAATGGCTGGGGACGGATCTCTGATGGGTGCAGCAGTGCCGCCACACGCGGTGGCGCGCCGGCTGCCCGGCTGGCTGACGCCGCTGTTGCAGAGCACTGCTCTGGTGCTGATATTGTCAGGCCTGGCATTCGCCCAGCTGCCGATCTACCTGTGTCTGCCCATCGCCCTGTTGGTGATCTGGCTGCCTCGCTTGCGCAGCCGCCCGGTCGGCCCTGCACCGGTAGCCGCCGTCGATGCGATTGGCGAACTGACCCGGGATCTGTCCTACACCACCAGCCATAACGCACTGTCCGCAGCCGGCGTGGCCTATTCGGTCAAGCAATTGGCCGCGCGCCTGCAGTCGCAATTGACGGCGGCCAAACAGATTGTCAGCAATGCCGAAGTCATGATCAGCACCGAACAGGTCACTTCCCAGCTCAGCCGCCAGGCCTTGGGGGCCGCCAGCCAGGCCCATCAGCGCAGTACCGAAGGCCGGGAAGTGCTGGTGCACTCCATCACCCGCATGCGTCAGCTCAGCCAGCGCGCCAATGCCAGTCGCGAGCTGATCGAAGCCTTGAGCCAGCGCAGCGAGGAAATCCAGCGAGTGACCCTGGTGATCCAGTCCATCGCCAGCCAGACCAACCTGTTGGCGCTCAATGCCGCCATCGAGGCGGCACGGGCCGGTGAGCATGGGCGCGGGTTTGCGGTGGTGGCCGACGAAGTGCGCGGGCTGGCCGGGCGTACCGCCACGGCCACCGATGAAGTCGGGGTGATGGTGGCGGATATCCAGCAGCGCACGGCTCAGGTCGTGGAGCAGATTCGCCAGTTATCGGCGGATTTGCACACCGGCGTCGAGCAGGTGGAGCACGCCGGCGAACAGTTGGAAAGCATTGCCAGCCTCGCCGCCGATGTGGAAGGCCAAGTCAATGAAATCGCCCAGGGCACCGACACCAACCAGGCGCAGCTCGACAGCCTGTTCCATGCGGTGGAACAGATGCGCAGCGATTTGAGCATCAGCGACGAGCAAACCCGCCAGTTGGCCGACGCCGCGATCCAGATGGAAGGGCAGGCCGAAACCATCAGCGAGCGTCTGGCGGCGGTGGGGCTGGACGACTATCACCAACGGATCTACGACCTGGCCCGCGAGGGCGCCAGCCGCATCGCTGCGCAATTCGAAGCGGATATACAGCAAAACCGCATCAGCCTGGATGACCTGTTCGACCGTACTTACACCCCGATTCCCAACACCAGCCCGAGCAAGTACCACACCCGCTTCGACAGTTACACCGACAAGGTGCTACCGGCGATCCAAGAGGCGCTGTTGCCGCGTCACGAAGGCTTGGTATTTGCCATCGCGTGCACGCCGCAGGGCTACGTGCCGACCCACAATAATGCGTTTTCCCAGCCGTTGACCGGCGATGCCAAAGTGGATGCGGTGCAGAACCGCACCAAACGTAAGTTCGACGACCGCACAGGCATTCGCTGCGGCAGTCATCAGCAGGCGGTGTTACTGCAGACCTACACCCGCGATACCGGCGAGCTGATGCATGATTTGTCGGTGCCAATCATGGTCAACGGCCGGCATTGGGGCGGGTTGCGCCTGGGTTATAAACCGGAAAGCGCCAAGCGCTGAGGTCGTACGCGACGGGCGGTCGCGTTACGCCTTGGCGGGCTCATGCAGCAGCGCGTTCAGGTCGTCCACCGCCGGCGCCCATTCGGCGTCGACGTGCAGTTGCTCTTTGAGAAAACTGGCCTGTTGCGCGCTCCAGAACGGGGCGTCGACCAATTTGACGTCGTCCGGCAGACGGTGCTCGGCGGTGAACCGCTCAATACCTTCTTGGGATGAATCCAGGCCAAGTTGATCGAACAGGGTTTCCAGAGTAGGGGTGGTGGTGTCCATTGGTATCTCCATGCAGAGTGAGCAGCGTTATGCATGGGAGGGCCCTGACACGGCAGAGTTCGAATTTGTTCGTCAGCAGGTCAGTGCGCCGGCATCCACGGCGCTCTTGAGGGCCTGGGCCGACTCTTTGGCGGCGCTGGCAGCGGCCTCCACGGTCTTGAACCAACGGTCTTTTTCAACTTGGTGGGTGGTAGTAGTGGTCAGGGGCGGCTTGGCACGCATTACGATGACCGCTTGAAATTCACCGTCAACTTCCCTGGCTTCGCCACGGATAAAAAATTCGCCAATATCAAATTCCGTCACGTATCGCCTTCCCTTCGAGGTATTCAACTGCACTGATGAAACCTGACCCGCCGGCGGGGCAAACTTCAATGGACGGGTCAGTATGGCAGTTGTTGGAGGGCTGTGGCGCGGTAAAGTCAACCAGGTGACGAAACGATCCCATCGTGCAGACTGGCTTCCAGTTGTTTGGCCAGTTCACACGCCTTGATATGGTTGCTGCGGAAACCCCTGATTCGGCCACTGGTCACTTCCAGAATATGAAAGAAGTTCCTCCCGGCAGGTACCACTTGGTAAAGAACAGAATTGGAGTACCCTTCCAGGCCTGGCAAGCAGTAATATTGGCGCTCGTCTGGACATGATGAACGAGTGCCGGAAGACGTAGCCTGATAGTGACGTCGTTGCATGGTCAGCTCCTATCGATCTTGTGACTTACCGCAAACGGTTCGGGTGGTTTGAACCCTTTCGCTGTTCTACCATTGTCGTCGCGGGTCGACACTCGGTTCCATGCCAAGTAATTTTTGTGTGAGCTGTCGGAAACTGCGTTTTTGATTGGGGTTATTCTCTGAAGCGGTGCGACCCGTATTCTCGGGTCGTTGAACCTGTGATTTCCTGTCAGTCCCGGTGACCTTGCATAAGGTCCATCGTGTACGCCCGTACGAGGCGTGCAATACGACAGGAAGTTTCTTCAGTTTTTTCATTAAGTGCATCAGGTGATCGTGCCGTATTGGCCGTTTTAGTGTGCTGCCTGTTTCTGCAGGCCGCACTTTTTTCGATGTGGGGGCTTTTCCTTGGCAGTCAGTAATCTGGATATGCACGCATTGTTCGTGCTGGGTGATTTGCGCGCAAAGTTGGTCAAACAGTTCCAATCCCGTTTTGTTTACATCACTGAGCAGACGCCGGAAGGCATCTACATCGCCGAGATCGATACCGAAACGGCGCTGGTGGTGGATGACAAACAGCGTCTTGAACTCAAAGTAGGCGACCATTTTCGTGCGGCGGTATTGCCCAGCCGCGAAGGCGGTAAGTTCGAGTTGAAGTTTCGCGACATCAAGTTGACGGTGTATGGCCTGGGCGATTACGCCTTTGTTTCGTCGGCCGAAGGCGAAGGTATCGTGTTCAAGGAAGGCCACAGTGTGATGCTGGTGTTCGCCGCCCATGAACAACTGCAGGAAGGCCTGACCAAAACTCTGAAAGCCGTGACAGGCAAGGCCGCCAAGTGGCGCAAGGGCGAACTGGTGACTTTCAAGGCCAGCGAGTAACGCGTCCCTGACGTGCGCGTGTATCGTCTTGCGGAACCTCTACTACAGTTGAGTGGACTTAACTATTCAGAGGCTTCGCGCGTTCGCAGCAAAGCCATCCGCTATGGCTGCAGTACGCGAGGTAAGGCATGAAAGGTTTGAGAACCCTGTTGGTGGCGTCCCTGACGAGCCTGAGTCTATCGATGGCTTCGTTGCCGGCGGCGGCGGGGCAGACGCCGGTGCATTTTGCCGACCTGAATTGGGAAAGCGGCAGCCTGATCACCGAAGTGCTGCGGTTTATCGTCGAGAAGGGCTATGACTTGCCCACCGACACCTTGCCCGGCACCACCATCACCCTGGAAACCGCCCTGGCCAAGAATGACATCCAGGTGATCGGCGAAGAGTGGGCCGGCCGCAGCCCCGTGTGGGTCAAGGCTGAGGCCGAAGGCAAGGTGGCCGGCCTGGGCGATACGGTCAAAGGCGCGACCGAGGGCTGGTGGGTGCCGGAATATGTGGTCAAGGGCGACCCTGCCAAAGGCATCAAGCCCCTGGCTCCGGACCTCAAGAGTGTAAAAGACCTGGCGCGCTACAAGGATGTGTTCAAAGATCCGGAATCCCCCGGCAAGGGGCGCTTTCTCAACAGCCCCATCGGCTGGACCTCGGAAGTGGTCAACCAGCAGAAGCTCAAAGCCTATGGCCTGGACGACAGCTACGTGAACTTCCGCAGCGGCTCGGGTGCGGCGCTGGATGCCGAAATCGCCTCCTCGATCCGGCGTGGCAAACCGGTGCTGTTCTACTACTGGTCGCCGACTCCTTTGATGGGGCGCTACAAACTGATCCAGCTCGAAGAGCCGCCATTCGATGCTGAGGCCTGGAAAACCCTGACCGACGCAGACAACCCCAATCCAAAGCCGACTCGTTCGCTGGCGTCCAAGTTGAGCATCGGGGTGTCTACGCCGTTTCAGAAGGCGCACCCACAGATCGCCGGGTTTTTCGAAAAAGTCGAGTTTCCCATTGAGCCGCTGAACAAAGCCTTGGCCACCATGAGTGAAAACCATACTCCGCCAAGGGAGGTGGCTCAGGCGTTTCTCAAGGCCCATCCCGAGGTCTGGAAGGCCTGGCTGACCGACGAGGTGGCGCAGAAGGTTGAGGCGAGCCTGAAGTAGCAGGCCGTTCGCTCCCCGACGAAATACCTGCAAAAAAACCTCGGGCGACTATCCTTTCCCGGACCTTTTCAGGGAGAGCCCGTCATGAGTTTCGTGATCGCACGCTGGATCGTCGGCATATTCACCGGAATCAGTGTGATCCACCTGTACTGGGCCGCCGGCGGCAAGCTCGGCAGCCTGGCGGCCATCCCGCAGTTGCCCGGCGAATTTGCCAGCGGCCCGCGCCCTGCGTTCAAACCGTCGGCCCTGGGCACCTTTTTGGTGGCGATGGGGCTGGTGGGGATTGCGCTATTGGTCTGCCTGCGTGCCGGCCTGTATTTCCCTGCGGTATCCCACCGTGCGTTGCAATGGGGTATCAGCGCCATCGCCGTGCTGATGTTCGCCAGGGCGATCGGCGACTCAGAGCTGGTGGGTTTTTTCAAAAAAGTCGGAGGGTCGCGGTTCGCGCGTTGGGATACGTACTGCTATTCACCGTTGTGCCTGGCCTTGGGGGTAGGGTTGTTGGTGGTGGCCTGGGCCTGAGCCGCACCCGGAAAGCCCCGTGTGCTTGTTGGCAAGCAGCTGTCAGCCAGCGCTGATTGATTCTCAAATAAAAACCCCTCGCATCCTTGCCCGATTTTCCAAGCTGGCCGTCATGGTAGATAGAACCTCAATTACGCAGGATTTATCATGTCGCGCCTTGCTCGTCCCTTGCATCCGCTGGCTTTGTCGGTGGCGATGGCTTTTGCCGCCGTGCCGTTGTTGACCGTCCAGTCCTCCTTCGCCGAAGAAAGCAGCGCCCAGCGCGGCTTCCAGGTGCCGGCCGGTGATTTGAGCCAGGCGCTCAATAACCTGGCCGAGCAGGCGGGGCTGGTGCTGGCGTTCGATGCAGAGCTGACCCGAGGCAAGCGCAGCCCGGGCGTGAGCGGGCAGTACGATATCGATGGGGCGTTGAACCAATTGCTGGCCGGCACCGGTTTGCAGGCGCTGAAACTTTCCGGCGACCGTTATCGCTTGGAGGCGATCCCGGACAGCGGCGGGGCCATGCAACTGCAGGCCACCACCATCAATGCGGCTTACCAGGCCGAAAGCCCCACCGGTCCGGTGCCCGGTTATGTGGCCACGCGCAGCCTGTCGGCGACCAAGACCGATACCGCGCTGATCGAAACCCCGCAGTCGATCTCGGTGGTCACTAAAGACCAGATGCGTGCCCAGAACGCCGAAAGCCTCAATCAGATCCTGCGCTACAGCGCCGCCGTGGTGCCGGAAACCCGTGGCGCCACCGCGTCGCGCCTCGACCAGTTGACCATTCGCGGCTTCTTGCCCACCACTTACCTCGACGGCCTGCGCATGCCGTCCAGCCGCGATGCCTTGCCGCAGAAAGATGCGTTTGATTTGGAACGGGTCGAAGTGCTGCGTGGCCCCGCCTCGGTGCTATACGGCCAGGGTTCGCCCAGCGGTGTGATCAATATGGTTACCAAGCGGCCGCTGGATGTGCCGTTCCATGAAGTGGGCGTCGAATACGGCACCTTTGATAAAAAGCGCACCACCTTCGACCTCAGCGGCCCGCTTGATGATCAAGGGGTGTATTCCTACCGTGTCGCCGGTCTTTTCGACGATGCCGATGGCCAGGTCGAACACACCGAGACCCGTCGTCAGTCGTTGTCCAGCGCCTTTACCTGGCGCCCGGACGAGGACACGTCGCTGACCTTGCTGGGGCACTTTCAGAAAGACCCCAAGGGTGCGTCCTACGGTTCGGTGCCGGCTTGGGGTTCGGTGCTGCACAGCCCCACTGGGCGCAAGATCGACGTGGACTACTACGACGGTGAAAAGAACTTCGAGAAAAGCGATCGTGAGTATTACTCCGTCGGCTACGCGTTCGAACACCATTTCAACGACGTGTGGACGCTGCGCCAGAATGCACGCTACCTGCGTGCCGAGGGCATCTATCGCAGCATCTACAACAGCTATCTGCAGGCCGATTACCGCACGTCTACTCGCTCGACCATTGCCACCGATGTGGACATGGATGCCTACAACCTCGACAACCAGGTGCAGGCCAAATTCGACACCGGGCCGTTGCAGCATACGCTGTTGATGGGCGCCGATTACCAGAACACCAGCACCGATACCAAGGCGGGTTACGGCTCGGGGCCTTCACTGGATATCTTCGATCCCGTTTACGGCGCGCCTGTGACCACGCCGGCCTTCGCCACGGACGCCACTTCACGCAGCAAGCAAACCGGGGTTTACCTGCAAGAGCAGATGAAGTGGGACAACTGGGTGCTGCTGCTGGGCGGCCGGTATGACTGGGCCAGCACCGATGGCACTACCAAGACGCTGCGCACCGGTGCCAAGAGCAAGTCCTCCTTGGACAGCGAGGCGTTCACCGGGCGTGTAGGGCTGGTGTATCTGTTCGATAACGGCCTGGCGCCGTATGTGAGTTACGCGGAGTCGTTCAACCCGCAATCGGGGACCGGCTACGGCGGTTCGGTGTTCAAGCCGACCGAGGGCAAGCAATATGAACTGGGCATCAAGTATCAGCCGCCGGGCAGCAACAGTTTTATCACCGCGGCGATTTTCGACCTGCGCCAGAGCAACGTGCCGACCATGGACCCGGATCCGACCCATCTGTGTGGTAACGGTCGCTGCCAGATTCAGGATGGCGAACAGCAATCCCGCGGCTTTGAACTGGAGGGCAAGGCCAGCCTGAGCGATAACCTCGATATCACCGCCGCTTACGCTTACCTGGACAACCGCGCCTCCAAGTCCAACAGCACCGTGCGCTATGCGCCAATCAGCGATATTGGCGTCGGCCCTGCGGTCCCGGTGGAAGGCACCACCACCTACGGCGTGCCACGGCATACCGCTTCGGCATGGGCCGATTACACCTTCCGCGACGGCCACCTCAAAGGCTTCGGCGCGGGGGCGGGTGCCCGCTATGTCGGCTCTTCCTGGGGCGATACCGCCAACACGTTGAAAGTGCCCGGCTACACCTTGTTTGACGCTGCGGTGCATTACGACATCCCAAATATCGTCAACCTCAACGACAAGCTGCGCCTGGCATTGAACGCCACCAACCTGGCCAATAAAGAGTACGTCGCGTCGTGCTACTCGTATTCATGGTGCTGGTATGGCTCGCAGCGCACGGTACAGGCGAGTGCCACCTACCAGTGGTAAAGACGTGACGTGTGCCAAGCTCGCGCACCACAGGGAAGTGGGCGGGCCGATGAGCCTGCGATAAGGCATTTTAATGGCCCCTTTGTAACAAAATCCTCGCCAGAATCGCGTTTATTTTCAGGTGGTTAGGTGGGGATGCAAATGCGCAATGTTGGAATCATGCTGATCGCCTGCTCCCTGGCAGGCGGCGCGACGGCCGTGCAGGCAAGGGAGTTGCGTGAGGGTGACAAGTACATGTGCAGTTGGGGCGCCGGCACCGCCGCCAGGGCCCAAGAGCTGAAACTGGCGGGTGTGTCGCTGTATGCCGCCCGTCAGAAAATCCAAACCCTTAAATTCAGCAAATCGTGGATGCGCATGATGGCCATGGGCATTACCGAGCAAACCTACGACAGCCGTTCGCGGCTCAAGCCTGACGCCATTCGCCAGAGCTTTTATCAGGACTGCGTGCGTTACAAAGTGGCGCGTAAGTAAATACGCGCGGCCAAATTACAAATCCACCACAAATCCAGTGTGTCCGTTTGCATACAATTGCGCAGTGATTGCCACGAGAGCAGGGCGCGAATGGTCATGCAGCCGCCAGAACACTTCTCATCCAACAGCGTGCGCTACCTGGTCGCCGGCGTGGTCGGCGTGGCGCTGATGCTCGGCGCCTATTTCATGCAGATCAACGCCGAAGCGGACCGTCAGCGACAGAGCGCCGCCGAGCGCCTGACCCTGTGTCGGCAAGTGGCGCGGGTGGCCAGTGCGACGGCATTCGGCGGGGCGGATGTGCGCGATACGTGCGAACAACTGAGCGAAGAATCGAGGAAAGGCAACCCACCGTTATAAGTAATAACCCTTTTTTATAAGTGGAATAGTCGTCATTAGTTGCACCAAAAGAAGGCATTTAATATCCCTGATCACATAAAAAACATGTGGATATTGAATGACTTACGACGTTTTTAATCCGACGAAAGGACGTAAATAATGTTGTTACAGCTTTTTGCAATGGTTACCATAGCCGTGCGTTCACCTCCCACGGTTTATGCATTTTTAAATCCCAAGTTTCCATCAGCTACTTGGGATTTTTTTTGCCTGGGATTTGGCCGCAGGCCGGGTTTAATCGTCGGCAAACGCCGCACGCATGCGGCCATCATGCTTGGCCTGATACAGCAACTTGTCGACCTCCTCGACGAATTCCAGCGCTTCGCTACCCGCTGTGACCAGTCGCGTGCCGACACCCAGGCTCAACGTTAACAGGTGGGACACGGCGGAATGCGGATGTTCGATCTCCTGTTGGCAGATCAGGTGCAGGCAGCGTCGTGCCACTTGCCGGGCGGATGCAGCGTCGGTTTCCGGCAGCAACCACACAAACTCTTCGCCGCCGATCCGCGCGATAAAGTCCCTTGGCCGATTCGCGGCCAGTGCCAATGTGCGCGCTACTTGGCGTAGGCAGTCGTCGCCTTTGATGTGGCCGAAGTGGTCGTTGTACTGCTTGAAAAAATCGATATCCAAAATGATCAACGACAGCGGCAATTGGCTGCGCTGGGCGCTGGCCCATTCGCGTTCCAGCACGGTGTCGAACATGCGCCGGTTGGCGATGCCCGTCAGGCCATCCTGATAGGAGTATTCCTCAAGTTGCTTTTGCAGGCGGATCAAGTGCTCTTCGGTCTGCTTGCGCTCGCTGATATCGAACATAAAACCAATCAGTGCTTCGACTTCGCCGTGCTTGCGTATCACATGCACCACATCGCGAATCCACACGTAATCGCCATTCACCGTCAGGGCGCGGTAGTCGGCCTCATGGTCGACGCCGGCACGGGACTGCGAGAGGCAGAAGTTCACCACATACTCCCGGTCGTCCGGGTGCATGCGCTCGACCCAGTCGTCCACGCTGACCCAACTGTGCTGGCTCCAGCCCAGCAATGTTTCGATCTGCGGCCCGATGTAGCTGAAGGTCATGCTCTGCCAGTCGATACGCCAAGGAATGGCTTTAGTGGACTCCAGCAGCGTTTTGTAGACATCACTGTCGGTTTGGCTCGAAGGGACATGGCTCATAACGGACTGCTCGAAATGATGGCTAATTGCCAAGAGCCTCTTGTGATCCACGCCGGGAGTCAAGCGTTGCGCGAGGCAACGGACGGGAGGTCGCTCAGGAGTTCAACGGTGTGGACAACGAAGGCTCTTCGAAGGCGACCAACGCCTTGAGTCACAGGCGCCGCAGAAAGGATTTGACGATATGACGCGTGGCATCCGTAGTGTCCAGCTGATCCATGGCGGTATAGGCATGCCACTGGCAATCGACGATCTCGTTGCATGGCCGCGCGTCTTCAATGTTCACCACCGAGGCTTCGAACACATGGTGCACGGTGTCGCGGGCCTTGAGTTCCTGCAGGTACAGCAAGCCATCCACATTCAACCCGGTTTCTTCTTCCAGTTCGCGTTCGGCGGCGCCTACCGGGCGTTCGTCGCGTTCGACCTTGCCGCCGGGCAAGGCCCATTTTGATCGGGCTTTGCGCACGAAGAGGATATGCCCCTCGTGTTCGCAAATGACCGTTGCCCGGATTTTCATGGTCTGTGCCTCGTAAGAATCAACTGTCACAAAAGTGTAATGCAATTGTCATGCTAAGTGGTTATGGCGCGTGGCCGTGGGTATGTGGATACTGCCCGATTGATCAGAACGCACGAGGTAAACCATGACGACCGTACGCTGGGGCATGATCGGCTGTGGCAGTGTCACTGAAGTAAAGAGTGGACCCGCCTTTTACAAAGCGCCAGGTTCGGCCTTGGTTGCCGTGATGGGGCGCCGTGAGGAGGCCGTGCGCGATTATGCGGCACGTCATCAGGTTGGCCGCTTCTACACCGATGCCCAGGCACTGATCAACGACCCCGACGTGGACGCCGTGTACATTGCCACACCCCCCGACAGCCACTTGGAATACAGCCTGATGGTAGCCGCCGCCGGCAAGCACTGCTGCGTCGAAAAACCCATGGCCCTGAATGCCGAGCAAAGCGCGCTGATGCAGCGCACCTTCGAGCGCGCCGGGCTGCACCTGTTTGTGTCCTACTACCGGCGTTCCCTGCCGCGTTTCCAGCAGGTGCGGCAGTGGCTACAGGAGGGGCGTATTGGTGAGCTGCGTCACCTCACCTGGACCCTATGCAAGCCACCGGGTGCCGAGGATGCCAGCGCCGCCAACTGGCGCACCGACCCGCTGATCGCCGGCGGTGGCTACTTTGCCGACCTGGCCAGCCATGGGTTTGATCTGTTTCAGTACCTGGCCGGGGATATCGTCGAAGTGTCCGGTTTTACCGCGCGTCAGGCCGGGCGCTATGCAGCGGAAGATGCTGTGACGGCCTGCTGGACTTTCGACTCGGGCGCGCTGGGCATGGGCTGCTGGAACTTTGTCGCGGATCGCAAGGAAGACCGGGTCGAACTGATCGGCAGTCGTGGGCGCATTGTGTTCTCGGTGTTCGAGGAGCAACCTCTGCGCCTGGAAGGCGAATTCAACGAAGTGCTGGACGTGCCGTGCCACGCGCATATCCAGTGGCACCATGTGCTGGCCATGAATGCCCATATTCGCGGCGAGGCCGAGCACCCTTCGTTGGCCATCGAGGCGCTGAAGACCGATCGAATCCTGGATAAGGTGTTGCAACGTAACCCCAATCACCCTGGCTGAACGCGGTACACCTGGTTTTTTTCAAGGAATCGGTAGATGAAATACTGGATGTTGATTTGGCTGGTGCTCTCCACGGGCGCATTGGCGGCACCGCGTGATCAAGGCACGCCGGGGCAGTTTGATTTTTATGTGCTGTCGTTGTCGTGGTCGCCGACGTTTTGCCTGACCCACCCGGACAACGAACAGTGCTCGGGCAAGGGCTATGGTTTTGTACTGCACGGGCTGTGGCCGCAATACGCACGGGGCGGTTGGCCGGCGTCGTGTGCGCCGCAGTCGCAACTGAGCCGTGAGGCGCTGGACAAGGGTGCCACGTTGTTTCCGACCCGTGCGCTGCTCAAGCACGAATGGGCCAAGCATGGCACCTGCAGCGGCCTGGAACCGTTGGCGTATCTGGACAAAACCGACGCGGCATTAGGGGCAGTGGTGATCCCCGAGCAATTGCAGCCATTCAACACGCCGCCGACGCTGCAGGCCCGCGATATCGAGACGCTGTTTCGCGAAAGCAATCCACGCATGGGTAACCACGGGCTGGCAGTGATTTGCAAAGGTAAGGTGCTGTCGGAAGTGCGCGTGTGCCTGACCAAGGACCTGGCCTTCGCCGGCTGCCCACGCAGTGTGAAAAGCCAATGTCGCGGGGGCGATATCCGCATTCCGGCGCAACGCTAGAATGTCCAGGGTTCACTGGCTGGAAGTGATACAGGCGCTAAACTTTCAAAGACTGCCTTCAGGCAAAAGGAACATCGCTTGGACACTGACTTTGAAAGTAAGACAACCTTTCAGGGACTGACCTTCAAGTTGTATCGCGCAGAGGGTAGCGCACTACTGGCATTCGACTTGGCGCCAGACCTCGCTACCCGTGATTTTGTCGGCTTCAGCATCGAAGTGCGCTACCCCGGTGCCGACCACTGGGGTGCACTGCACAATCGCCTGCATTTCGACTACCCACCCACGCCGGAGCGGCCGCGCAGCTTTGCTTCTACCGAGGCGCCGTTCCAGAAATTCCGCTGGATTCACGTGCCCAGCCAGATCCTGCCGGGTGTCTATCGATACCGGGTCACCGCCTGCTACATGGGCGCCGACGGCGCGTTGCGCAAGGGCGTGGCGGTGGAAAACCAGATTTGCCTTGAGGCCCAGACAATCAGTGGTTTCCTGAATGTCGGATTTACCCGCGGTTTCGCTTCGTCCCAGGCTTACGGTGATCGGTTCGACAATGAGACCCGCATCCTGCCGCCGGCAGGGGCTGCCCCCAGGGCGTCTCTGGATCTGGATATGGCGCCCTTCGAAGCCCATTACCAATGGCTGGGTTTCGAGGCGCGACGATTGATTTTGCAAGTTCTGGATCAGGTCGCCAACGACCCGCAGTTAACCCTCGATGCGCTGATTTACGAAAGCAAGGAACCCGACATCCTGCGCCGCCTGGAGCAACTCGGCCCGCGCCTGCGCGCGATCATTGACGACCACGGCGAGCAGGGCGCCGCCGACAGCTGCGAAAGCCTCAGCGCCGCGCGCCTCGCCAGTGCGGGGGCCCAGGTCAAGCGCCTGCATTTTTCCAGCCAGCAACACCATAAGGTGTTGATCGTAAGGCGTGACGGGCGGGCGATACGGGTGCTCGGCGGCTCCACCAACTTTGCGCTGCGCGGCCTGTATATCCAGGCCAACAACGTGCTGCTGTTCGACGATGAGCGCGTGGCCGGCAAGTTCGCCGAGGTGTTCGAGGCTTACTGGGCCGCGCCCATGGCCTTTCGCAAAAACCCGCTGTCGCAACGCTGGTGGGTGGTGCGCGACCAGCCGGGCTCCAAGGTCTCACTGTGTTTTGCGCCCCATGCCGACAGTGGGTTGTCCCTGGACCCGATTGCCGCCAGCATTGAGCAGGCCAGCAGTTCGGTACTGTACTCGGTGGTGTTTCTCAACCTGATCAACGGCAAGGTTCGTACTGCGCTGGATGAGTTGATGCAGCGCGCGTTGTTCTCCTACGGTGTTGCCCAACGCCAGGGCCGGTTGGCCGTGCGCAAGCCGGATGGTTCGGTGGGCCTGCTGCCGTTCGCTTATCTGGCCAGCAATGCCACGGCGCCGTTCAAGGCCGAGTGGTCAGGCAATGCCGGGAACATGGTGCACAGCAAGTTCGTGGTCACGGATTTCAATGGTGCCAATCCCACGGTGTACACCGGTTCTTCCAACCTCGCCGGGGGAGGGGAGAAAAACAACGGCGACCACCTGATCCGCATCGAAGACCGCAGGATCGCCGTGGTGTACGCGGTTGAAGCGTTGCGCCTGTTCGACCATTTCCACTTCCGAGTCAATGCCAGTCAACCTGGCGCTCTGGATACCTTGCGCCTGGCCAGACCACCGGCACCCGGGGACAAACCCTGGTTCGATGCCTATTACCGCACCGGTCATGTGAAGATGCGGGACCGTGAGTTATTCGTGAAATAGCGCTTTACGGGGGGCATTTTCTTCAATACCAGAGGCGCTCGTCCCTTTACCGTGACGTTATCTTTACTGTCACAGGGATTCGTCATGAGCTTGATTCTTTCCATGGCCGCTTTCGCGCTGGCCACCTCCATCACCCCCGGGCCGGTCAATGTGGTGGCGCTCAGTTCGGGCGCGCGCTTCGGTTTTGCCGCCAGCCAGAAACATGTATTTGGCGCCGCCGTGGGCTTTACCGTGCTGTTGGTGCTGATTGGCCTGGGCCTGCATGAGGTGCTGCTGCGCTGGCCGATCCTGACCCAGTTGATTCAGTGGGGCGGGGTCGCCTTCCTGCTGTACATGGCTTGGAAACTGGCGGTGGACGATGGGCGCCTGGACGCGCAAGGCCGCGCAACCGCGCCATCGATGCTCTACGGCGCAATCATGCAATGGCTCAACCCCAAAGCCTGGCTGGCTTGTGTTGCGGGGATGGGGCTGTTTGTGGCGGACGGCGCCAGGGCGCAGGTCTGGGTGTTTGCCGGCCTCTATCTGGTGATCTGCTACCTGTCGGTGGCGTGCTGGGCCTACGCCGGCACCTTTTTGCGCCGCTACCTGAGCAACCCCCAGGGCGTGCGGGTGTTCAACCGTTCAATGGCCGCGTTGCTGGTGGCCAGTGTGGGTTATTTGCTGATGGCTTGAGACGGTCGCGATATTGCCCCGGTGTGGCGGCGAAGTGCTGCTTGAACGCGCGCTGGAAATGCGCCTGGTCGGCAAACCCGGCGGCCAGGGCCACATCGGCGATCAGCTCGCCCTGGCGCAATTGGGCGCGGGCAAACTGAATGCGTTGGTTCACCAAAAAGGCATGGGGCGTCAGCCCGTAATACTGCTTGAACGCACGGATCAAGTAAGAAGGCGACAGCTCGGCCGCCTGGCAGATATCTTCGAGCTTCAACGCTTGAGTGCAGTGCTCCCGGATGTATTTGGCTGCCCGTTCCAGCTTGTGGTTCACCTCACGCACCGGCGTCGGCGACGGGTTCAGGCGTTGCTGCACGTCGCTGAAGTAACTCACCAGCGCGCTCTGCTTTTGCAGGTGTTCGGCCTGCTCATCCACCACGATGCGGTACAGCTCCAGCAAGCCACGGTACAGCAGTGGGTCACGGGTATACGGTGTGTCGAATGGCCGGTAGCCCTGATCGGTGCTGAAACCCAACTGATATTGCAGCTCGGTGAGCCAGGGCGTGTCGATATACAGCATCTGGTACGACCACGGCTCGTTGGCGATGGGGTTGCAGGCATGGACATCGCCGGGGTTCATCAACACCACGGTGCCAGCGCTGATTTCAAACGTGTCGGCACCGTAGTGGTAATAGCTGCGTCCGGTGGTGATCGCACCGATGGAAAAGTGCTCGTGGGCGTGCCGTGCATAAGTGACTTTGCGCCCGTCGGCGATGGTGCGCGCTTCGATAAACGCCAGCGCTGGGTCGCGCCAGAAAACAGGGGCGGTCGCGGTGGTCATGGGCAGGGCTCCTGGCGCAGATCGAGTGAGCAACTGTATATCAAAGCGCCGACTGTTCAAGCGTCAGTCCGCCTTGAGCGCCATTTCCAGCAAAAAGTCGGCCCATGGGTCGGTGCCGCTTGCGGCTTCAAGTAGCGTCAGTGGACGCTTGGCTTTTTCGCGCAAAGCCAGGCCGTCGTGCAATGGGTGCTCCAGGATAATGTCGGCCACTGCATGGCTGCGCGGTGAATCCAGCGTGCGTGGCACGCGTCTGCCCAGGCTATCCAGTGGCGGCACTTCGGGCGCCTGGGGCAGGTCATTGCCGAGCGGGGTGAGAATCATATCGGTGGTCGCTGTCGACGACCCTGGGTCTTGTGGCCACGCACCCTGTGCATAGGCTGTCCAGTCGAAGTGGCTGGCGGTGTCGACGCCGTGCGGCAATTGCCGGGCATCGAGGTCGAGGCGAGGGCGTATAAGCAGTTGCCTGGGGAAGCATTCGTAGACATACGTGGTGCTGACATAGGTGACGGCCATCAGCACGCCGAACCGTCCCACTTGGGCGGCAGCACGGCTTGAGGCGCTGGGGCGGCTGAGCTGGAAAAATCGCACCTGACCGTATTCCAGCGCCTCTCGGCGCGGCAGGGTCAGTTGCGACAACCCAAAACAGATGGACTCGCGGTAAGCCGCCTTGAGCTGTTGCAACTTGTGATCGAAGGCTTGGAAAAATACCTGGCTGACCGACCCCAGCAAATGAAAGCGCTTGGCCATCTGTCGATATTTGACGGCTGGCTGGGACGAGTGCCAATGCTGGGAGGTGGCGTCCAGGTCGCCGGCCATATGCAGATCGGTGAACGAATATTTAGGGCCGGTATGGATACCTTCGAAGCGCTTGTCTTCAGAAAATGGCGAGTCAAGCGGCAGCCACATCAGGATGCGCGCCTCCAGCCAGCCGTTGTCGGGATACACGCGGCGCAGGTCGTTCAGGGCGGTCTGGCGCAGCCATACCACGGGTTCGGCGAACGCCTCCAGGGTGCTGCGCAGGCGTGTGCGCTGGGCATTGATCGCATCGACCGCGTTTTTCACGGACTGTGTGCCATAGCGCCGTTGAGGCGCCAGCACGCCGTTGACCACGGCCCACTCCAGCACCGCCGTGGTGGCCTGAGGGCTGTCAAGAAAGGTCTGCCAACGATCTTCGGGTGGCAGGTACGCGAGGGTCATGATCTGCGCGTGGGTCAATTGACGGGACGAGCCCGGCAGGCTTTTTTCCAGGTACATAACGTACTGACAGAACAGCGTCCAGGTATGTGAGCCCAGGTAGGGCTCGTCTTCGGGGATGTCGCGCACCAGCAACTGCGGGCCTTTTTCACTGAGGATCAAGTGCGCCGCCAGGGCCGCCGTGGGTCTGTCCAACACACCCATAGCGGTTTCGATGTCCCGGCGCACGAACGGTATGGACTCGCCCCAATAGAAGTCGGCGTGCCAGTCCAGCACCTGGATACCCGTGGGATGTGCCTCGAACCTTGGGTCCAGGCTCAGGATCAGCGCGGCCAGTATCAGCGCGTTGCGGCTGCCGCTTTCGCCCCGTTCGCTGGCGTGGCTGCCATGCCAGTGCAGGGTGTTGGACAGCACTTCGCCCAGTTGTTGGGCCAGGGGCGATGCAAGCAAGCACGGGATCAGGTAATCGGCTTCGGCTCTGACGTCAGCCACAGTCTTGCCGGTCAGCAGGGGCTGGCTCAGGTATTCGAACAGCGTGCCGGGCTGGCCCTGCATAAAGTCGAGGCTGAGCGCGACGAGCTGTTCACGCTCCTGCTGGGACAGGGTCCAGGCCGAAGGGCGCGCGTCGCGCGGCTTGAGTGCACGCCAATACGATCCCTGGCTCGACCGTTGTGGCAGGCTGACCTCCAGGCGATGCAGCACGCGCCGAGCATCCGCCAGGCTTTGCGGCACACGAAAACCGTACAACTGCAACGCCTGCTGCAGGCTCACCGTGTCGTTGGTGCGCAACTGGCCACCCGTTCGGGCGGCCAGCGGCCGCAATTGCGATACCCGCTCCATCAGGTGGTCATGCTCGGCCACGGCATCGTTCAGGGACTTCCAGACGCCGTCCAAGTCGCGGGCCTCGATGTTGCCGGATTCGCTCAGCAGCACGTGGCTGGCGGGATCGATGCGCAGGCGGGTACGCAGGGCCAGAAAGGCCGGATCGTCGGTCACCAGGCGTAAGTGGCGGTAGGCACTCTTCGCCGTGGCCCGGAGCGCGTCCGGGTCGCCACTGATCACCCGATCCAGGCCGTCGAGCCCTTGCAACTGGCCGCTGTCGAGCACTTGCGCCAGCACGGTACGCAGGCGGTGGCGGTCATTCAACATGCCCACATAATGGCGAAAGCGTCTGAGTGTTGCCGCGGTGCGCACAGCCTTGAGCACCACCGGCTGCGCGGGCGTCGGCCATTGGCGCAAGCGCTGGATCAACGCACCGATATGTGCGGGCCCTTGCACAGGTTCGAAGCCGTAGGCTGTCAGGGCGTCGGTGAGGTCGACGGAGTGATCGGGGTAGATGGACACCCCCAGTTGCGCACCCAGCAGCACTAACCGCTCCCAATGTGGCGTCGGTGAGGGCAGCAGCGTGCGTTGTTCCTGGGCCGTATCGTGGTCGGTCACACAGATTAACTGGCGCGCGAAATCGTAGTGGGCCTGGGCATCGACGAGGTGGTGCTCATCCAGGATCAAGTACAACAGCAGCGCGGCTTCCTTGACGCTTTTGGCCAGCGTCGAGTGGGAAGTCAGGTCCACGCGGGTGTGGCTGAGCTCGGTAGGTGTTCCGTCACATTGCTCCAGGGCAGTGGCCAATCGCTGAAAATCGAGCCGCTGTTGCGTCAGTTCCGCGTGGATGATCGATTTGCTGCGGCCGTTATCGTCAAACGCGGGAAAGGCTTGCAGCGCCCGCAATTCCTCGATGATCGCCAGTGCCGCGAGGCGATTGGTTGGCATAGGGTAGCCATGGAACGCCAGTACGAGGTTCAGCGCCAGGGTGGTGATGCCGTCACTCGATTTGGTGCCGATGTATGGCATGCCCAGCGCGAGCGGGTCGAGCAGTTGGCTGATGAAAATGATGGGGTTGGCCAACGTCCACCATTTGGACGTGCCCGCCAGGGTAAACACCTTGGGCACGCCGTGCGCGGTGACGTGAAGGTTGCTGTCATGTACCCGCAGCGTGCTCAGCACCATGCCTTCTGTAGTGGCCCAGGCGATAAAGTCCTTGCTGTTGACGGCCTTGCTGAACGCCGCGCTCCACTGACCCAGCAGGGATAGTTCGGGGATGGGTACCGGCGTGGTTGCAGCGGGCAAGGCTGCCTCTGTCGTGCCGGAGAGCAGGCTGATCAACCGCGCGATCAAGGCGGCGTCGCCGCTCGGTTGTGGCTGGGGCTCAAGCGGCGTGGCGCTGGAGGGACCGACGGTGACTGACATCGCAATGCCGTCGTGCGGATCGGCCCCGGTCAGGCTGGGGAAATCGTCCATGAAGAGTGCTCCGGGTGGCTAAACCCGGATCATCCCCCCGTTGGCGGTCGCTTCAATAGCAGGGCTTTCCGCACCGGTTGTGGTGTGGTTCCGCCAGGGCAGTCAGGGAGCGCTATGCGTCGGGCAGTCGTCGGGCGCCGCCAGAAACGCGGCTTTGAGCAATTGCTGGGTATAGGCATGTTGTGGATCGGCAAAGATCGCCTGCGCATCACCTTGCTCCACCACTTGGCCCTGCTTGATCACCATCAATTGGTGACTCAGCGCCTTGACCACCGCCAGGTCGTGGCTGATGAACAGGTAGGTGAGGTTGTACTTGGCTTGCAGGTTGCGCAGCAGCTCCACCACTTGGCGCTGCACCGTGCGGTCGAGGGCCGAGGTGGGCTCGTCGAGCAGGATCAAGCGCGGCTTGAGCACCAACGCGCGGGCAATGGCGATGCGCTGGCGCTGGCCACCGGAGAATTCGTGGGGGTAGCGATGGCGCGAGTCGGGGTCCAGCCCGACTTCCTTGAGCGCCGCGATAATCGCCGCTTCCTGCTCGGCCGGGGTGCCCATCTTATGGATGCGCAATCCTTCGCCAACGATCTCGCTGACGCACATGCGTGGGCTCAGGCTGCCGAACGGGTCCTGGAACACCACCTGCATTTCCCGGCGCAGCGGCCGCACCTGCTGCTGGTTGAGGGCGTCCATTTGCTGACCTTCGAAACGAATGCCGCCGCGGCTGCCGATCAAGCGCAGAATCGCCAGGCCCAGGGTGGATTTGCCCGAGCCGCTTTCGCCGACGATGCCCAGGGTTTGGCCCTGGGGCAGGCTGAAGTGGATGCCGTCCACCGCTTTTACGTAATCGACGGTGCTGCGCAAAAAGCCCTTCTTGATCGGGAACCACACTTTGAGGTCATCCACCACCAGCAACGGCGGCCCGACGGCATTGGTCGCCGGCCCGCCGCTGGGCTCGGCGGCCAGCAGTTCCTGGGTATAGGGGTGCTGCGGGGCCTGGAACAGCGTCTGGCAATCGGCCTGCTCGACGATGCAACCTTGCTGCATCACGCACACGCGATGAGCGATGCGTCGCACCAGGTTCAGGTCGTGGCTGATCAGCAGCAAGGCCATGCCCAGGCGCGCCTGGAGTTCCTTGAGCAGTTCGAGGATTTTCAACTGCACGGTGACGTCCAGAGCGGTGGTGGGCTCGTCGGCGATGAGCAGTTCCGGCTCGTTGGCCAGGGCCATGGCGATCATCACGCGCTGCCGCTGGCCGCCGGACAATTCATGGGGCAGGGCCTTGAGGCGCTTGTGCGGTTCAGGGATGCCCACCAGCTCCAGCAGCTCCAGGGTGCGCTGGGTGGCGACCTTGCCGGTGAGGCCCTTGTGCAGGCCAAGCACCTCGTTGATCTGCTTTTCGATGCTGTGCAGTGGGTTCAGCGAGGTCATCGGCTCTTGGAAAATCATCGCGATGCGGTTACCGCGAATGTGCCGCAGGGGTTTTTCCTTGAGGGTCAACAGGTCCTGCCCCGCGTACTGGATGGTGCCGGACGGATGCCGCGCCAGCGGGTAGGGCAGCAGGCGCAGGATCGAGTGGGCGGTCACCGATTTGCCGGAACCGCTTTCGCCCACCAGCGCGAGGGTTTCGCCGCGCTTGATATCGAAGCTGACGTTGCTCACCACCCGGTGATGATGCTCGCCGGTCACAAACTCGACGCTGAGGTCGCGGATTTCGATCAGATTGTCCTGATTCATCTCATTTCCTCGGGTCGAAGGCATCGCGAGCGGACTCGCCGATAAACACCAGCAAACTCAACATCAGCGCCAGCACCGCGAACGCGCTCATGCCCAGCCATGGTGCCTGCAAGTTGGATTTGCCCTGGGCCACCAGTTCACCCAGCGACGGACTGCCGGCCGGCAAGCCGAAGCCGAGGAAGTCCAGCGCAGTCAGGGTGCCGATGGCGCCGGTAAGAATGAACGGCA
>Ga0182006_1000795_pt1 | contig 21215 bp, 21 predicted proteins | sample Sormic07211104_1_FD_123022 | JGI IMG/M metagenome (GOLD analysis project Ga0182006, IMG submission 123022) | Rhizosphere microbial communities from Sorghum bicolor, Mead, Nebraska, USA - 072115-104_1 MetaG | ecosystem: Host-associated > Plants > Roots > Rhizosphere | place: USA: Nebraska...
AGAAAACCCGGCGCGTGGCCGGGTCTTCAGGATTCGATGGTGGGCGGTACAAGGATCGAACTTGTGACACCTGCCGTGTGAAGGCAGTGCTCTACCGCTGAGCTAACCGCCCATCGAGCGCGGCATGATAGCGGCCGGGGCGCTCACAGTCAACGCCCCGGTCATCACCGCTCAGTCAAGAATTTCCCGCCAGTTGGTGCGTTGGAGCAAGGCCGAGTTGCCGGGCTGAACCATGTTCGCCGTCTGTGGCGCCTGTCCCGTCTGTCCGTACAGCAAGACGAACTTCCCGTTGTCCGGGAGCTGAACCATCTGCAAATTGGTGATCGCGCTGTTCGTGGTCAGGAACGGCACGGAAGCCCCGGTCGAGGTAAGGAGGTTGCTCTGTCCAGACCCGTAGGCGGCAGAGTAAATCGCACCACTAAGAGCACAGGGATCCGCCGTTGGAATCAAGGTGCCCCAGTTAACGGAGAAAATACCGGCCACCGCGTCCGGATCGACCACGATGCGCTCCGTTGCACCACCCGTGCCCGGCGCCACGCCAGTCAGGTCGTAGTACCAGCCATAGTCGGCATCTTGAATGTTCAGGTTGTCGACAAGGTTGTTCGCGCGCAGGTTCGCCCGCACGATCGGCGTCGAAATCGCATTGGGAGAAATCCCGGTGCCATCCCGCAGCGCATACATCGTCTGCTGCTGCGTATCAGTAAGGTCACTGCTATCGAGGAACTTGCCTGTCCCGACAAAGACCCAACGACGCGTCCCGGTACCACTGGAGTCGTAATCAAGCTCGATACGCGGCGCAGTGGTGATAGGTTGAGCCTGTTGCTTGGAATCTTTGAGCGTGGCAAGCACAACTGGCGCAGGGTAAGCACCCGTACCTGAGAGATCGAATCGCCAGACATTTCCTTGCAGGTCGCCCACATATACCTGCTCAACCGTGTTGTCCGTCACGTCCTTGATATACGCGGATGGACGTGAAAGGCCAATCGGACTCGCCGTCGACCCGGATGTCGTCGCGATCTTCTCCAGCAACTTACCGGTCTTTATATTGATGACATAAAGATAGCCCTTTCCGTCGCTGTTGTTGTAACCCGACGTCGCGATGACGACCCACCCGTACTTCCGCGTTTTAGCGATAAGTGGTCGCGCATACGTGTAACCCATGGTCGTGTCGGTAAATTCCCAAAGCGACTTGTCCGACGCGATCGTCGCCTCTATCGACGTGTTCTTCGTGGTCGCTGGATCGCCGGGCACGGTGGTGACGTCCAACGCGTAAATGCCCTTACCTCCTTTGCCCAACCCACCGACCAGCACGGTATGCCAGTCATAGGTCGAAGGCTTCGTACCGGCCGTGCCAGGCGTGTTGACCGTCCAGTTGAAATCCACGTCTGCCGCCTGCGGCGTTTGGTCGACGTAGAAATGATGGTCATAACCGTTCGTCGTCGCACCTTTGAGATTAGCCAACGCAGCGACGCCATCCACCGCAGGCGTATTGTTCGGGCCCGCGAAGAGGAGGTTGGGGATATAGGCCCACAGTTCCGCGCCACCACCACCCAACAGGTTGGTCGGTGGAACCGAAAAATCGGCCCGAAATGCGTGCACCATGCCGTCATTCGCCCCGACGTAGACGACAGGAACGCGCGTCTTCTGGCTGGTGACGAAGGCGCTGTAGCCCGGATTATTACCGTCAGTATACGAAGTGGAGAGGGCACCCTGGACGAGGGTCGCCTGCGAGTTCACGATGTCGCCCAAAAGATGCGCGCGTATGTGGAAGCTGGCGCCTTCTTTCGATCGGTCGCCGCGCAAGTAGTCCAGCAACGTCGAGTCACTGGAAAGGTAACCCTGCTGCGTCGCGGAGAGGCTGGTCCAACGGAAAGGCTGTCCGGCGCTGCCCACACGAGTGAACACGCGACGAATGTCCCGCCACCCAAGGGTGCTGCTCGACGTATCGGTATACGCACCCAACTGATCGAGCCTGGTTTGCGCGCTCCACGCATTGCTGCTCGGAGCGGCCGTTACGTCTGCGCCAATGGCGGCTGCGGCGACAAAGCCGGTCACCTCACCACTCCACGTCCCAGGAAAGTACGTGACGGTGTAGATCGGAAAGCCGCTAGCAGGCGAATTGTAGGGCGCCGTATTCGCCGCAACGTTCGACAAAACACGCGTGGGCGACACGCTGGGGCCAGATGCACTGAGTGAGGTTGTGGTGGTCACGTTCGAAAAGATGCTGGCGAGGCCTGCGACGATGAGATCCGGGCGGTTACCGACAAAATAGTTATCCGGACGCAAATCGTTCTTGGCCGCCGTGGACGTATTCGTGTGCCACGTCAGGAAGGATGATGGCTTGCCATCATTCTTGGTATCCGAAAAACCGCCATACTTGGCTGCGAGCCAGTACTGATTGGGGCCAGCGGCCGCCGTGCTCACCTTATAGATTTCCTGGCCCGACGCACCCGAAAATGCTCCTGGCTCCATTACATCCACCACGTACGTATCGACGGTCTGTTTTCCCGTCAAGTCACTGCGTATGTCGTTGGTATGTGCGAAGTACGCAAGACCGGCAATGTAATACGTCGAAAGCTGCCCGCTGTTCAGGTACGTCGCACCTGCGGCATTGCTCGACAACTTTGCAGCAGAAAACGTAGCCGAGGCCGTACCCGCATTACCATCGGCTTCGATCAGCGGAAGATTTCCCATTGCGGTCGTGTATTTCGCCGCGTCGACACCATTGATCACCGGCTCCGCCGACTGTAACCCGCAGTAGCTATTCCCTCCCGAAATCGAAGTCGAGCTAGGCACGCGCTGGTCACAATGTGTATGTGAGTCGCCAATCACCAAGATGGCATTGGCCGCGCACTTATACTGCATGGGGTCGTTGGAATCGGTGGCGTCCGCCTTGACGCCCTTGAAGACAGGAAACGCCTTATCCAAGCTGTTTCCACTGGTAAGCGCTTTGGTATAGTCGTCGCTCAGCGGAGCGCGCATGAAGTACGCCAGCGCCGACCAATACAGTTCACTGATCGTGTCGTAGGTCTCGTAGCCATTCGCGCCGAATTGGTTCAGATAATTGATGACACCGCTCTTCGAGAACGCCGTGCCGTCAGGTCCGGTCGCGAGAGTCGAATCCCCACTCGCTGGATTGGCGTAAAAGGTGCCGTCCGTAGCGCTCCATTCACTGAAGGGGTTGGATTGTCGCGCGCCGTTGCCATTGTAAGTCGTCGGACCGTTGTCACGAAGCAACGCACGCACCACACCGTTTGGGTTCGCAGCTCCCGAAGTATTTGCATACGCAGCCGCACCAACGCGAATACGCGTGTAGTTCTGTTGAATCAGACCTTCTGGCTTGTAATTGCTCCCGTACTGACTGCAGTTACTCTCCAACAAGCCCGCAACACAAACTTGCACACGGGCGTTGAACGTAAGCACGGCATTGGTGATACCTCCCGTCTTTCCCGAGGTTGAGAACGACGAGTTGTTCGATATTTGGAAGGTGCTGCCGAGCGCATACGAGCGGATGTAGGCCTTACCCCAACCCTGGACCGTTTTGTCGCCCACGACGTTAGCAAGCACGACACTGTTGTCCGAACCCAGCCGCTTGTTCGGGAAGTTCCCTTCGTTACTCTGCGAGTTGAGATTCGAACGAACGAGAACGGTGGCGGTCGCGGTATCCACGGCCCGTGCACCGCCCGTCAGCGTCTTTCGAAATTCATCGAGCGCCGTCATCGTCGCCCAGTTCAGCACGTTGCCGCTCCAGTCTCCACCGCAGCTGGTGCTCGATGTCGCGATCGTCTTGCTCGGCTTGAAGTAGCCGTCGACGGTGGTGTACGTGTAGCACTTGAGCGGATCGAAATAGCCCAGGTAATTCATCGCCGGGAAATAGCAGGTGCCCCACGATCCCGTACCGTCGGTGACCTTGCCCCCACAGGCATATGAAGTGCTCCCGGTAACCAGCGCAACACCAGCGTTGTCTGTATACGCCGCGACGGTCCCCGTAGGAAATTCTACCGACAGCGCCAACATGAGATTCGCGGGAACATTCGACGCACTGTACAGCGGCAGGTTCGACAGCGTGGTATCAGCTGCCAAACCGACCGGAGCGGAAACACATACTGCAAGCAGTAGTGCGCCGGCGGCGACCAGCCTACGGGCAATCTGACTATAGGATCTCATGGGCGATTCCCGGCGTTGGGCAAGCTGATGATCAGCGAATGACGGTTTGCACGTAAGCGACGGCATTGCGCAGCCCGTTGACGCGTACGGTCAGGCGGAAGGCCGCGGCGGACCCAGTCGTGTTGAACGGAATGCCGGGGTCCGTGGTTCCATTGGAACTCGTACCTCCGCTGATGGCTGTACCTGGCACGATGCAACTGGTCACAGTGGCCGCGCCGGCTGCGGGACAGAGCCGTTCCACCACGTAGAACACCTTATTCTGGGTTCCTGCATCGGCCATCGTGGCGATCTTCCCTGAGGTAAGGTTCAGGAGAACATCCGGAATGTCCGGCCGTGACAGCGAAGTATGCGGCTGCAAGGACGCGTAGTAGCCTAAGGTGGGCTGGTCGACATCGCTGACGGGGGGGGCAAAGACCGAGTCCAGCTTTACACGGATGTCTTGATACGCGCGTTCGGCCTCCTGCATCGCGCCTTGACGAAACGTCATGCTGCCCGCGATGGAGTTCGCCGTGTCCACCGAACGCATCAGTGCCATCGCCGCCAGAAGAGTAGCCACCAGCACGACGAGTGCTATCAACGTAGCGACCATGCCTCTTTGCCGAGACGCGCCAGGGAGTCGACTGTACGAACGCATGTCATGCATTGCGGTTTACCTCAAAAAAACTTGGTGATCAGGTTATTGCGCACGGGAATCACCAAGTCGTACACCTTGTACCTGTACGAGGGATCGGTCGTGACCGAGTATTGAAGTGAGACGTCCTGGTCGCCGAAGAGCGTGAGTGAGGTCGCTCCCGTATACCCGATATAAGAGACGCCGGAAGACGCTGCACTGGAAGGTGCGGCCCGCTCCTGTTGTCGACTACGCACCACTACGGCGATGCGTATGGCGCGGATCCGCGAACGCGCATTGAGGGCGTTTTGTGTATCTGGTGTCGGCGTGAGCGCCGCTATACCCCACGTGGCCCCGGTGGGTTTGACCCAGGTGGTGACTGGAACGTCGCTGGGCGTGGCACTGAGACCATATAGCGTTTTCAATTGCACCACATTGTCCGCTATCGGATAAGGTGCGATCGTCACACCGGCCGCGGCGGATCGCTGGAGCAGGTCATAACTGACCAGGCTGTTATTGGTCTGGTTGACGCTCAACAGCGTGACAGCGGGATTGACACCCATGTCGAATATATAGGCGGAAAGGGATGCGGTGTAGTGACCCGGCGCGCTGAATCCGTCCGAAGCGCTGCCCGCCACATTCAGGCCGATTTGAGTACCTGTCACCGTGTTGACAAGCCCAAACGTGCACTTGCCCGACTTGTCGGAAAGCAACAAGTACTCACCAGGGAAAATCCCCATCGCATTGTCCACACTGACTGTGGTTCCCGATGCGGATACAAGGTTGGTACGGAAGGTGCGAGCTATGGGATTGCCGCGCACAATACCTATGACGTCCGCCTTGTCGGCAGTACCTGCCGCAACGAGAACCGGCACGGCGCGGGTCGTCAGCGGCCAGTTATCAAATGGTGCACTGAGAGCGGTCGTGCGAGGCAATCGTTTCGTGCCGCCCGACCATGCATCGATGGCGCAACCCCAGATGCCATAGTTTCGCCCCTGCACCAGGCCGGAACCTGCTGTCCGGATCTCGCGCTCTAACAAGAACGTGGAAAAGCTGCCGTTCTGCTGAGCATCGCTTCCATTCGTGGTGGTGCGCTTCTGCGCCTCATAAGCCGAAAAAGCAGCCATCATTCCCAATGTGCAAATGATAGATATGACGATCCCGACCATTAACTCGATCAGGGAGAAGCCGTGAGAACGCGATTGCCGGAGAGTCATTATGCGCCCTAGGCCTACTGCTGAATCTGAGAAATGGTTACATATTGGTGAGGCGTTGTTTCCTGCGGCGCCTGCCACTTCACCGTGATCGTCACCAGATTGTTATCGCCCACCACCACCGTCGGCGGATTCGCCGTCACTCCGGGGAGACAATTCGTTACAACTTTCGCCTTTGCGCAATCGACCAGGTTGTCACGCCAGGTGTTATAAGCGCTTCCGTCGGTTATGTAATCCGTCGCGATGGTGCTCGGAACAGCACCCCACATGTCGGCGATCAATCTGTCCGCAAGCAGCGCGGCATCCGTCCGGTACTTTGCATCCGCACCCAACTTGGTGGCGCTTGCTTGCAAAGCGACGATACCCAGGATGCCGAACGAGAAAATCAATACGGCGACAAGCGCGTCCAGCAGGACGAAGCCGTTTTCGTTCTTGGAAGGATACATATGCATGCTCAGTTCCTAGTTCGTCCCGCAGGACTGCGCATCGGATTGCGCAAGCGTCACCTTCTCCGGGTCGCACGAACGCACCATCCCGCCAGGCGAGATCAGTATTACGAGCCGACGCCCCGCGTTCCGCGAACCAGCGACATCAATCCGAATCACTGAGCCACTGTTGAAGCTCACTGGCCTAGCAAGCGCATCAAAGGTCACCCCCGCGGGTATGCCTCCGGACAAGGCGGTCCCTAATGCAGACAGTGCCTGCGATGTCGAGGCCGTGCTCCCGGCCAACTTGATCTGCGACTCGGTAGCGTCGCGTTGTTCGATCGTGCTCGCGCTTCCAGCCGTCGCGCAATCCGCCACGCCCAGCGGTAACTGACACACCACCCATGACGGTGCTGAAGCCGACTTGAGCTCGAATCGAACGGGGCTGCCGCGCTGCGCCGCTTCGTTGCGAGCTGACCGCAGTCCATTCTGAATCGATTCCGCCGCGGACCGGATTCGCGAGTTATTCATCCAGTCGCGGAAGCTCGGCGTGGCTATGGCAAGGAGGATAGCCACCACGGTGATGGTGATCATCAACTCGATCAGCGAAAAGCCCCTGTACTTCCGCGGCATCACGAACAGCTTCCATCCCTGCGCAACACCCAACACGTCGTGCTTTGGGTCCACTTCGGCGGAGCGCCAGTGGTCTGCCGGATGTTCGTCTGGTCGATGTAATACTGAAACCCATCGACGGCGGTACCGGACTTTCCGCTAGCCCGGGCGGCCCACGCTTGACCATTGGACGACGTCGCGCAGGTATAGGTAAATTTGGTGGATGCGGGCATGACGGCTCCGCAGTCTGTTCCCGAAGCCGGCCCGTAGGAGCGATTGTCCTGGTAGTACTGCTCCTGCGCCGTACGCAATGCTGAAAGGCCCGCCTGCGCTTCCGTCAGGTAGCCTCGGATCACATAATCGCGATAGATCGGCATGGCGATCGCCGCCAGGATGGCAATGATCGCCACCACGATCATGAGTTCGATCAGGGTGAATCCCGACGACGCGCGACTGAGTCGCGGCTGGATGCATTGCTTCACGATGTCCCCCAAACTGGCCGGATCCGGCTAGTGAAACTTAATGGACTGTCCGGCGCACGCCAATGGATTCGGGACGGACGGTACGTATTATCCGACAAACGGAAGGAGTCGGCCCTCACTACGCGGCGACGCCGCTGGCACGATTACTTCACCTTGCCTACCGCTCTATAGGGCCACCCACAACGGGAGGCCCAGCCATGAACCACGACCGCCAGGACGTCAAACACCCCGACCACAGCCAGCCGAAGCATCCGGAATCCGAACACGAAAAGAAGGCCCGAAAGGAACACGCCGACGAAAACCAGGACCACGCCCTGGAAGAAACCTTCCCGGCCAGCGATCCGGTCTCGCCCTTCGTGCCGGCGAAAGCGCCCAAATGAAACGCGCCACACGACGCCGCGCGTGTCGCCGACACGCCGGCGTCGCACCGGTATAACGCAGCGGTCACGAAGCAGCGGTGAGAATAGGCGGGCTACGAAAGGAGTTCTTCCGTGCTCGCGCAGTATGTCTTCACCTCGGCGGATATTCCGTTCCGCGTCGTTCGCCACGGCCACCGCTGGCGTGCGCTCCATGGTGACCGCGAAGTCGGTCGCTACGACAGCGCCGAAGAGGCGATCCATGCCCTTCGTGCCGGTCATCCCGATGCCCGCCTGCCCCGGCGCCTGAGCGACTGGCGCTACCTGCCGGATGCTCCTCTGCTCCACCTGGCACCGCCCAGCGCGGCCGCCATGGCACGTCTCGCCGCGGGTTAAACGTCAAAGGGCCATGCTGCGCCAGTGGCCATGGTCGTCCTCGATCCGCAGCTCCACGGATGCGCCGCTCGCGTGATGCGCGCGCGCCTGGCGCAGCGCATAGGACAACGCGTCGCGCTCCTGTTCGAAACGCACCGGTTTTTCCGCATCCACCCGCACCGCCCATTCGGTGCCGGGCTGCGGTGGCTGCATGACGTAGACCCGGACATAGCGCATCGCTCGTAGCCTTTCCTCAGCCCTGACGAGGCCATTCACGCGCCAGCAGGGCGAAGACGACGTCATCGACCCATTCACCGCGGAAGAAATAGCTCTCGACGTGATGGGCCTCCTGGCGAAAGCCGAGCGAACGCAACAGCGCGATGCTGGCGATGTTGCGTGGGTCCACGGAGGCCACGGCACGCCGGTAGCCCCAATCGCCAAAGGCGAGGCCGAGGGCCATGGCCATGGCTTCACGGGCGTAGCCACGGCCTTGCCGCTCGGGCCTGAGCGACACGCCGAACTCGATCGCCTCGCCCGGGGCGGAGGGGAAATGGATGCCGAGATCGCCGACGAGTTCGGCGGAGTCCTTTTCCCGGATCGCGAGTTGGAACCAGCTATCGGGCGCGGCGAAGGACTGCACGGCCTGCCTCGCGATGAAAGCCTCCGCGTCGCCGATGTCCGCCGGTTTCCAGCCCTGGTAGCGGGCCACGGCATCGTCGCCACGGTACGCATGCAGAAGCGCTGCGTCCGCCGGAACGAGGCGGTCCAGGCGCAGCCGCGCGGTGAGGAAGACGGGGTGAACGGGATGGTCCATGCGGCATCCTCGGCCGATCCGGCCGCCGCCGCAACTAGTCCTCGCCAGTCTCGCGTTTTTCATAGGCGGCACGCGCCGCCTCGATCTCCGCGCGATGCTTTTCCGCCCACAACCACACGCTGCAGAAGGCGGCACCGAGGCTCAGGCCGATCTCGGTGAGTTCGTATTCCACGCGCGGCGGCACCACCGGATAAACCGTGCGCGTGACCAGGCCGTCGGCCTCCATCTGGCGCAAGGTCTTGGTAAGCATTTTCTGGCTTACCCCGCCGATAAGGTCGGCGAGACGGCCAAAACGCAGGCGGCCGTGTTCCGCCAGCACTTCCAGCGTGAGCATCGTCCAGCGGTCGGCGACGCGCTCGATGATTCCCCGCACCAGCGTATCGAGTTCCGGGTCGGTATGGGTCTCGCCCAGCACGCGGCAAGGCTCGTCATAGATTTTCCTGGCCTTGGCTGGCATATCGGTGCTCCATGGTTTCCGAAGGGTAAGTATGGAACTTTCTGGCGCCTACTTTCCATTGGATCGTGTCCAGCCTAGCCTACACCCACCCCTTATCCGACGAGGTTCCCCATGAACATCACAGGCAACACGATCCTCATCACCGGCGGCGGTTCGGGCATCGGCCGGGCCCTGGCGGAAGCCTTCCACGCGCGCGGCAACCAGGTCGTCATCGCAGGCCGCCGGCAAGGCGTGCTCGACGCGGCCACCGCCGCGAACCCCGGCATGAAGTCAGCGGTGCTGGACATCGAGGACCCTGCGGCTATCCAGCGTTTCGCCGCCCAGCTGAGCAAGGACTTTCCGGCCCTCAACGTTGTGATCCACAACGCCGGCATCATGCGTCCGGAGCGGCTGACCGATGGCAGCACGGACACCGCGGAAGCCACCATCACCACCAACCTGCTCGGCCCGATCCGGCTCAACGCGGCACTGATCGATCATCTGCTGGCGCAGCCGAAGGCGAGCATCGTCACCGTGTCTTCCGGCCTTGCCTTCCTTCCTTTCGCCGTCGCACCGACCTACTGCGCAACCAAGGCGGCGATCCATTCGTATTCGGAAACGCTGCGCTACCAGCTGAAGGACACGTCGGTGCAGGTGCTGGAACTGGTACCGCCGTATGTGCAGACCGAACTGATGGGGGAGCGGCAGAAGAACGATCCGAACGCGATGCCGCTGGATGCGTTCATCGAGGAAACGATGCGGCTTATCGAGAGCACGCCGGATGCGACGGAGATCCTCGTGGAGCGTGTGAAGCCGCTGCGTTTCGCCGAGGCTAATGGGAGCTACGCGGGCCTCTTCAAGCAGTTCAACGATAACGCGGCGGATCACGCTCCGTAGTCGCCGAATCGCCGACGAAGTCGGCTCCCACCGGGGCCGCTATCGCCGACAAGGTCGGCGATGCTTTTCCAACAGACACAAAAAAACCCGCTGGCGCGGGTTTTTTTGTGTCCTCCGGGACCGCTCGTCGGCAGTCCGGGAGAAAGGCGCTGGTGCCGGAAATAGGAATCGAAGCCTAGTCCACAGGCGTTGCGCGCCAATGCATACGCTGCCGTTACGACAGGCTGTACTCACAGCCATACTCACATTCGGCGGCGACTGGCCCGGCCTTGGGTTTAGACGACCGCTTACGTTGCGTGCGCGGGGCTGACCCGGCACGCAACGCGCGAGGAGTTAGCCGTCAGCCTTCGCTCGTGGCTTAAGGCGGAAGCTGACACCCATTCGATTGATCGCATTCATGGCCGCGATGGTCAGGGTGAGGTCAACGAGATCCTTCTCGTCGAACACTGCCGATGCCGCTGCATAGGCCGCGTCGGATGCATGGGTCTCGCTGACGCGAGTCACCTCTTCCGCCCATGCCAGAGCGGCCCGCTCCTGATCCGAGAAAAGGTAGGCCGCCTCGTGCCATACCGGGACCAGCACGACGGTATCAATCGACATGCCTGCCTTGATCAGATCGCGCGTGTGGATGTCGATGCAATGAGCGCAACCGTTGATCTGCGAGACGCGCAAGAACACCAGGTGGATAAGCTTGGACGGCAGTCCCGTGCCCGTTGTCACGTAGTGGTGGAGTGCACCGACGGCTTTGGCGCCCTCGGGGGAAGCTGTAAACCAGTTAGCGCGATTCATGTTCGGAGCTCCTTATTCGTAGGGATAAGTCGCCGGCAAGCGCCGGCGATCAATACCCAGACGATTCAGCCCCGGCGTTTGTGACAGGTAGCGACCGGTGAGATCGAATGGTCAGAAAATGACCGCATGACCTTCAGCCGATCGAACCGACGCGAGCGCGAAGATCGCCGCGAACGCAGTAACTACGTCAGCGGCGGCCCGGGCTTCCGGTTCTGCGAACGACACCGCGAGCGGTATCCGGTGACGCGATCGTGCTCAGTATGCATGCCCGGCCAGAAACCCGCGCCGCGGGCGCGCCGGAGGCGCTGATGGCGTTCTATGGCCGACAGCCTGCAGGCCGCGCCAGGCGCGGTGCCCGCGAGCGCGAGAACGTCCGCATGCGGTGCGAGAAGCACGGCTGGTACAACCCGATGCAGAGGACGCTCGGCGGTCGGTGGGTGATTGGGCCGTGCCAGGGGTGCGCTGCTGATCGGTACGAGGCGACGATCCGTCGGTGGGCTGAGGAGCGCGAAGCTATGAGCGATCGTCCAGACCCTTCGGCTTCCGAGGAAGCGGAGGGAACTGATCGTCCTTCGCAGCCTTCCTAGCCTCGGCGAGCGCCGCCACGTCCGGCATGTGGTGGCTTAGGTAGCGCTCGACGAAGTACCGGGCTTGATCCTCACTGGCGGCGTAGCAGCTGAGTTCCCTGCCCACCCACGGCATGACGGCAGCCCGCCACCGGCCGTCAGGAAACACGGTCTTCGTGACGTAGCCGACCTCGACGCCCTTCACCTGGGCAAACCAGGCGGCACCCGCCACTGTGGGTGCCCTCCAATCGATGTCGGCGATGCTGTGCATGGCCGCGGACGATACGCGGGCGCGGTCTCAGAAGTGTGGACGATCTAACCGCGCTTCCGGAGCTTGTGCGCGCAACCCTTTGAGGCCGCTCCGTTACGGGGATTCCCGCAACGGCTCCACGAGCTCGGGCCCCTTGTTCCGCGGAGAGCCCACGGCCTTCGGCACCGGGTGGTAGGCGAGGTCTGCCTCCGGAACCTTGGCCAGCACGCCCTGGGCGTCGGCTGCCGTGCCTTCGGCCCACACCTCCCAGAGGTCGGGCGGCAGGATGACCGGTTGCCGATCGTGGATGTCGCCGGAGACCTTCCCGGGCTCGCCGGTGATCACCGTGTAGGTGTGCACCCATTCGGCATCGGGCGATTCCCTCCAGGCTTCCCAGAGGCCGGCGAACATGAGGATATCTCCGGCGGGATCGTGGATGAAGTACGGCTGCTTGTTCGGCGCCTCGCCCTTCCATTCGAAGTAGCCGCTGGCCGGCACCAGGCAGCGCCGCTTCTTGAACGCCTCGCGGAACGATGGCTTCGTGGCCACCGTGTCGGCACGGGCGTTGATGGTCTTCGCGCCGAACTTCATGTCCTTCGCCCAGTGCGGCACGAGCCCCCAGCGGTAGGCGCGGACGTGGTAGCCGCCATCCCCGTGCAGCACCACCGGCGCCTTCTGGGTCGGCGCGATGTTGTACTGCGGCTCGCGCTGGTTGATCTCGCTGATGATATCCAGCTCCATCTGCTCGAGCACCTCCCGCGCCTGGCGGGAGACGGAGACGGGTCCGAAGGTGGCGTAGCGGCCGCACATGGCCGCAGCATACCGCGGGCGCGTGAGGGCGGCGTCAGGCAGCGAAGGCGGGCATCAAGGGTCGCGCCTCCCGAACAATGCGCTCACGAAATCCATGTCGGACGTGGATGAGATGGTGATTTCGAGGAAGCCGACGAGGCCGGCGATGAATACGACAGCCAGCACGACAAGCCTCGCCCATCCGAGGCCTACCAGCCTCGTCCAGTCGAACCGCATGGCCAAGGATGCCGACGCTAGAACGAAAAGCGGGAGGCAAAAGCGCGTCTCCATCGCCCCCGGGATGATCGCCAGCACCGGGAAGATCAGAGTAGCCGCAAGGGCTAGCTCGCCGAACCCGATTGGCCGAAGGAAGAATGCCAACGCGCCCAGGAAGATCAAAGCGAAGCAATATGCCGACCAGAGGCGCGATCCGGGCTTCACGTCGGGCTTATAGACAAGGCCGTCGCGAACGTCCACTCCATTGAGGAAGTGGCGCACGTAGATTCCGGCCATGGTGACCGGTTTCGACACGACCAGCCGAGCGTAATCCCCAAGCCCTGCTTGTCCGAGGGGGTCGACCTCCGCCAACAGCTTCTGCCCTATACGATCGGCGTAACTGATCGGCTGAGATAGATGCCCATGGACGGTGGTGGACGCCTACGCACAAAAAAACCCGCATTTCAGCGGGTTTTCTGGCGTCTTGTGGACTCGTGTGGACGTCCTCGGACTAGTTCATGGTGCCGGAAATAGGAATCGAACCTACGACCTCATCATTACGAATGACGCGCTCTACCAACTGAGCTATTCCGGCGAGAAGCGGAATTCTAGGGAAGCTTGGCACCCGGCGCAAGCCTCAGCCGGCCATGCGCAGCTCCTTGGGCAGGGCGAAGGTGATGTTTTCCGCCTCTCCGTCCAGTTCACGCACGCTGCCCGAGCCCCAGGATTGCAGGCGGGCGATCACTTCCTGGACGAGCTTTTCCGGAGCCGAGGCACCCGCGGTGACGCCGACGCGGGTCTTGCCTTCCAACCAGCCGCGCTGGATGTGTTCGGCGCCGTCGATCAGGTATGAGGTGACGCCCTGTTTCTCGGCCAGTTCCTTCAGGCGGTTCGAATTCGAGCTGTTGACCGAGCCCACCACGAGGACGAGGCCCACGGCGTCGGCGAGGCGGCGCACGGCGTCCTGGCGGTTCTGCGTGGCGTAGCAGATATCGTCCTTGCGCGGGCCCTCGATGCTCGGGAATTTCGCGCGCAAGGCGCCGATGATGGCGATGGTGTCGTCCACCGACAGGGTCGTCTGGGTGACGAAGGCGAGCTTGTCCGGCTGCGAGGGCACCAGTTCGGCGACGTCCTCCACCGATTCGACGAGATAGATATGCCCGGCGTTGGCGCGGTTCCACTGGCCCATCGTGCCCTGGACCTCCGGATGGCCGGCGTGGCCGATGAGGACGACGTCATGGCCCGCGCGGCCCAGGCGCGCGACTTCCATGTGCACCTTGGTCACCAGCGGGCAGGTGGCGTCGAACACGTTGAGGTGGCGGCGATCGGCCTCTTCGCGCACGGCCTTCGGTACGCCATGGGCGCTGAAGATCACCGTGGCGCCATCGGGCACCTCGTCGAGCTCGTCGACGAAGACCGCGCCATCGGCACGCAAGCGCTCCACGACATAGCGGTTGTGCACCACCTCGTGACGCACGTAGATGGGCGCGCCGTAGGATTCGAGCGCGCGCTCGACGATGGCGATGGCCCGATCGACGCCGGCACAGAAACCGCGGGGATTGGCGAGGAGGATGTCCAAGGGGACCTCGTGGCCGTGAGGCCGTGGCTATGGGCTTTGGGCGCCCTGGGGCGCCGGAACCCGCGCATTATCGCACGGGCGCCCTCCGCGTCCCTTAAGTCGTGCTGAAATCCAACCATCTCCCGGCGGGAAGCCGCGTGGGGAAGCCGGGTGGCAAGGGGGTGGGAAGCGCGCTGGCGCGCGAACGAGCTCGCGGCGGACCCATTCGCGCGCCAGCGCGCTTCCCGCCCTTAGCGGGGGGCGGGCTTGGGCGAGCCGCTGAACAGGCTGAACACGATCAGGGCCGCGGCCCCGACGCTGATGGCGGAATCGGCCACGTTGAACACCGGAAACGGGTAGCTGCCCAGGTAGACCTGGATGAAGTCGGTGACCTTGGCCGCATGCACCCGGTCGATCACGTTGCCCAGCGCGCCGCCCACGATCAATGCCAGGGGCACGGCGGTACGCCAGTCGTGGCGCGGCGTACGCGAGAGCCACACGCCCAGGGTGCCGCTGATGACGGCCGCCAGCAGGACGAAGAACCAGCGCTGCCACCCGGCGCTATCGGCCAGGAAGCTGAACGCGGCGCCGGTATTGAAGGTGAGCGTCCAGTTGAGGATGCCCGGAATCACCGGATGCGGCGTCTCGGCCGGCTGCAAGGCCGTGAGCGCCCACCACTTGGTCAACTGGTCGAGCACGATCATCACGGCGGCGAGCCAGAGCCAGGACAGCGCGTTGGGTTTGGGGCGTACGGTCATGCGTCGGGAGCCATTCGAGTCGGGGGTTGAGGTGGCGGGGCCGCCGGTCAGAACCAGCGGCGGTCCTCGCCCTGCCCCGTCACGTTCTCCACGCAGCGGCCGCAGATCTCCGGATGGGACGGGTCGACACCGACGTCGGGACGATGGTGCCAGCAACGGATGCACTTGACCGCCTCGCTGACCGCGGCCGAGACGTACACCTCGGCCCCGTCCAGTTCCACCCGCTCGGCCGAGGCCGGACGACCTTCCAGCGGCGCGAGGGTCACTTCCGAGGTGATGAAGAAGAAGCGCAGTTCGGAAGCCGATTCGGCCAGCGCCGCCTGGGTGGCGAGGTCGGCGTGGATCGTCAGGGTGGCGTCGAGAGAGGCGCCGATCTTGCCGTCCTTGCGCATCCCTTCCAACACACGCGACGCCGTCTCGCGAATCGTAAGCAAGGTCGACCACCAACCACGCGCGTCGGCGTCCTGGCGGACGTCGAGCCCTTCGTAGAAGGTCTCGAACAGCACCGATTCGCTGCGCGAACCCGGCATGTGCGCCCAGATTTCCTCGGCGGTGAAGCTGACGATCGGCGCCAACCAGCGGGCCATGGCCTCGAGAATCCGGTACATCGCGCTCTGCGCGCTGCGCCGGCCGCGGCTGTCCGTCGGCATCGTATAGAGGCGGTCCTTCGTGATGTCGAGGTACAGCGCACCGAGCTCGTTGGTGCAGAAGTTCTGCACGCGCTGGACGATCTCGGGGAAGTCGTAGCGCTCGTATGCGGCCACGATCGCCGCCTGCGTGTCCGCCGCCTGGCGCACCGCCCATCGATCGAGATCCAGGCAGGCGTCGGTGGCGAGCAGGTGCTTGTCCGGATCGAAACCATCGAGGTTGCCGAGCAGGAAGCGCGCCGTGTTACGGATGCGTCGATAGGTGTCCGCCACGCGCTTCAGGATCTCGTCCGAAAGCGACATCTCGTTGCGGTAGTCGGTCGAACAGATCCACAGGCGCAGGATGTCCGCGCCCAGGGTCTTCATGATGTCCTGCGGCTCGATGCCGTTGCCCAGCGACTTGGACATCTTGCGACCCTGCGCGTCCACAGTGAAACCGTGGGTCAGCACGTGGTCGTAAGGTGCGCGGCCGTGGATCGCCGCCGAGGTGAGCAGCGAGGACTGGAACCAGCCGCGATGCTGGTCGGAGCCTTCCAGGTACATCACCTTGTATTCGCTGGCGTCCCCTGCCTGCAGTTCAGGACGCGCGCCGATCACGGCGAAATGACTGACGCCGGAATCGAACCACACGTCGAGGACGTCGGTGACTTTCTCGTACTTGTCCGCATCGTCACCCAGCAGTTCACGCGGGTCGAGCGAGAACCAGCTGTCGATGCCTTCCAGCGCGACTTTCCGCGCCACCTTCTCCATCAGTTCGACGGAATCCGGATGCGGGTCGTGCGTGTTCTTGTCGACGAACAGCGTGATCGGCACGCCCCAGGTGCGCTGGCGCGAGATGCACCAGTCGGGACGGCCATCGACCATGCCCGCGATGCGCTCTTCGCCCCAGCCGGGCACCCAGCGCACGGCCTTGATCGATGTAAGTGCGGTACGGCGCAGGTCGGCCTGCTCCATGCCGATGAACCACTGCGGCGTGGCGCGGAAGATCACCGGCGTCTTGTGCCGCCAGCAATGCGGATAGCTGTGCGTGAGCTTCGCCGAGGCGAGCAGCACGCCGCGATCGCGCAGCAGGTCGACGATCTGGTCGTTCGCCTTCCAGATGTGCACGCCGGCGAACGAAACATCGCCCGCCAGGGGCAGGTCGGCGCGATAGACACCGCGGCCGTCGACGTAGTTGAGCGTGCCGATGCCATAGTTCTGGCCGACGACGAAATCTTCCGCACCGTGGTCGGGCGCGGTATGCACGGCACCGGTGCCGTCTTCGTCGGACACGTGGTCACCGAGGATGATCGGCACATGCTTGTCGTAGAACGGATGACGCAGCGGCTGGTTTTCCAGCACCGCGCCCTGCACACGCGCGAGCACGTTCACCGTGTCCACGCCATAGCGGGCCAGCGCCTTCTCGACCAGCGCCGAGGCGATCACCAGCAGCAGCGGCTTGCCGCCGCGCGCAGGTCCCTCGACGAGGGCGTATTCGATCTCGCCACCCAGCGACACGGCCTGGCTGGAGGGAAGCGTCCAGGGCGTGGTCGTCCAGATGGGGACGGCGATGTTCGCTTCACCCGTGGCGATACCGAACAAGGCGCCGAAGGACACCGGATCGACCGCGTCATAGGCGACGTCCACCGCCGGCGAGGTCTTGTCGGCGTATTCGATCTCGGCCTCGGCCAGCGCCGAAGCGCAATCGAAACACCAGTACACCGGCTTGGCGCCACGCACGACGTGCCCGTTGGCGACGATGCGTGCCAGTGCACGGATCATGTCGGCCTCGTAGGTGAAATCGAGCGTGCGGTACGGCTTCTCCCAATCGCCAAGGACGCCCAGGCGCTTGAAATCCGTACGCTGGAGATCGATCTGCGCCATCGCGTACTCGCGGCACTTCTGCCGGAACGCGGCGGCGTCGAGTTTGTCGCCCGCCTTGCCGAATTTCTTCTCGATCGCGATCTCGATCGGCAAGCCATGGCAATCCCAGCCCGGCACGTAAGGCGCGCGGTAACCGGCCATCAGCTTCGACTTGACGACGACGTCCTTGAGCACCTTGTTGACCGCATGTCCGAGATGGATCATGCCGTTGGCATAGGGAGGGCCGTCGTGCAGCACGAACACCTTGTCTCGCCCCGCCGTGTGCGCCTGGATCTGCGCATAGCGGCCCACGCGCTCCCACGTGGCCAGCCAGCCGGGCTCGCGCTTGGGCAGGTCGCCACGCATCGGGAAATCCGTCTGCGGCAGGTTGATGGTGTTCTTGTAATCCTGGGTCATCGCTGGGAACCGTGGGTTTCTGGGGCATCGACAAGTATGGGGTTCATCCCAAGGGCCTGCCGGGCGGCGATCTCGTCTTGGCGCATTTGCGCGGTCAGGGCGTCGAGGCCGTCGAATTTTTCTTCGTCGCGCAGTTTCCGGACGAACTCCACGCCGATGCGCTGGCCGTAGAGATCGCCGGAGAAATCGAAAAGGTGGGCCTCGAGCAGCGGCTCGCGCACCTCGTTCACCGTCGGCCGGTAACCGAGGCTGGCCACGCCGGGCCAACTGCAGGGACCGTCGCCGATGCCGATACGCACGGCGAAGATGCCATGGATCGGGCTCACCCGTTCACTGAGATGGACGTTGGCGGTGGGATATCCAAGGGTGCGGCCCAACTGCTGGCCGTGTTCCACATGGCCATCGATGACGAACGGCCGGCCCAGCAGACGCGCGGCCTCGCCGAAACGGCCTTCGGCCAGCAGCGTGCGCACCCGCGACGACGAGACCCGTTCGCCGTCGACCAGGACCGGCGGCACCGCATGCGCGGTGAAGCCCAGGTCGGCGCCCATCGCCTGCAGGAGGGCGAAATCGCCGCCGCGACGATGGCCAAAGCGGAAATCCTCACCCACCCACACCTCGCGCGCGGCCATGCGGCCGACGATCACCTTGCGAACGAAGTCCTCGGCGGACATCGCGGTCAAGGCCTGGTCGAAGCGCAACGAGAGCAACTCGCGGATGCCGGCGGCCGTCATGCCCTCGGCTTTTTCGCGCACGCCTGAAAGGCGCGGCACCGGCTCCTTCGAGAAGAAGGCGCGGGGCAAGGGCTCGAAGGTGATCACCGCGGGGGCCAGGCCACGCGCCTCGGCCCGCTGGCGCACCTCGGACAGGATCGCCTGGTGGCCGAGGTGCAGGCCGTCGAAAGCACCGATCGCGACCACGCTGCCTTCGGGTGCGAGGCATGGACCGTCGACGTCGCGATGGAGTCGCAACGTCATGCCGGGATGCCCTTGGATCGATACGGAATAAAAGCCATCGGGCCAGTATAGCCGCCCCATTGCGCCGCACAATGCGACGCCCGGCCCCTCACTGCGCGCGCAGATCGCGCAGGCGGAAACCCATCGCGAACAGCGTACCCACGTAGGCGCCGCCACCGGCACCGACCAGCGCCGCCAGGCGCCATACCCGCTCCCATTTCTCGACCGCGCTCCATTCCGGCCAGACATACAGGCCGGCGAGCAACACCGAAACCATCACCGCGCAGGCCACGCCCAGGCGGACCAGGTGACGGCTCCAGCCCGGCTGGCGGGCATACACGCCGGCCTTGCCCAACCATCGCCAGAGCAGCAGCAGGTTGAGATAGCTGGCCAGGGCGCTGGCCATGCCCAGGGCCATGTGCAATCCCGGGATCGTGGCGATCGCCTCCATCCACGAGCCCGCCTTCTGCGCCGGACTCGCCCAGAGGAAGAACAGCAATGCCAGGAAGGCCACGTTGAAGACCATGTTGGCCACCAGCGAAGCGACGCCGGCACGGACCGGGGTCTTCGTGTCCTTGCGCGCGTAGAAGGCCGGCAGCACGACCTTGACCAGGGCGAACGCGGGCAGCCCGAAACTCAACGCCGAGATCGACAGGGACGCCATCTTCGTATCGAAGGCGGTGAACCGGCCATGCTGGAAGATCGTGGCCACCAGCGGCACCGAAAGGATCATCAGGCCGAACATCGCCGGCACGGCGATCAGCAGCGTCGTGCGCAGGCCCCAGTCCAGCGCGCGCGAGAAACCTTCCTTGTCGGTGGTCACGTGGTGACGCGAAAGCGAAGGCAGGATCACCGTGCCCAACGCCACGCCGAACACGCCCAGCGGCAGCTCCAGGAAGCGGTCGGCCTGCGACAGCCAGCTTTGCGAACCGGCGATGAGCAGCGAGGCGATCACCGTGTCGAGTAGCAGGTTGATCTGCGCCACCGACGAACCGAACAGGGTCGGCACCATCAGCCGCATGATCCGGCGCACGTCCGGCGAACTCCAACCCCAGCGCGGCAGCGTGAGCAGGTCCAGCTGCTTCAACGCGGGCATCTGGAAAACCAGTTGCAGCGCGCCGGCCACGAGGATGGCCCAGCCCATCGCCATGATCGGCGTGTGCAACTTCGGCGCGAGCCACAGCGCCCCGGCGATCATGCAGAGGTTGAGGATCACCGGCGTCAGCGCCGGCAGGCCGAACCGGTGGAAGCTGTTCAGCGCGCCGCCGCTCAGGGCCGTGAGCGAAACGAACAGGAGGAAGGGGAAGGTCAGCCGCAGCAGGTCGACGGTGAGTCCGAATTTCTCCGGTGTCTCGACGGCGCCCGGCGAAAAGATGGCCGTCACCTGTGGCGCGAAGATCACGCCCAGGGCCACGACCACCAGCAGGACGCCGCCAAGGGTGCCGGCGGTCAGCGACATCAACCGCTTCAGGTCCTCGTGCGGGCGGGTCTCCTTCACTTCCGTGAAGACGGGCACGAAGGCCGTCGAGAACGAGCCTTCGGCGAACAGCCGGCGCATGAAGTTGGGAATGCGGAAAGCCACCCAGAAGGCGTCGGTGGCCGCATTGGCGCCGAACGAGGCATTGATCGCCATGTCGCGGACCAGACCGAGCACGCGGGACACCATGGTCATGCCGCTGAAGCTGAGCATGCCGCGAAGGAGACTGGGGGTTTTCATCCGGACGAGGGATACCTGGAACAAACCCCTAGTTTGACAGCGGCGCCGGGGCGGAGGACAGTCCGCCATCTGGAATTTGCGGGGCAATCCGCCCCGCCCGTCCGCCGACCCGCCCGTGCGGGGGCTAAGCTATTGACGCAACCCGTCTTTGGCTTCAAAATGAGCGTCTTTTTTAAAACCAACCGAACTCTGGAGCTTTACCTTGGCCAACATCAAGTCCGCGAAGAAGCGTGCGCGTCAGTCGGAGCAGCGCCGTCTGCGCAACGTCAGCGCGCGTTCCATGGTGCGTTCCGCACTGAAGAAGGTCGTCAAGGCGATCGAC
>Ga0182006_1000798_pt1 | contig 21206 bp, 16 predicted proteins | sample Sormic07211104_1_FD_123022 | JGI IMG/M metagenome (GOLD analysis project Ga0182006, IMG submission 123022) | Rhizosphere microbial communities from Sorghum bicolor, Mead, Nebraska, USA - 072115-104_1 MetaG | ecosystem: Host-associated > Plants > Roots > Rhizosphere | place: USA: Nebraska...
GCTTGTTATGCTTTTGTTGGAGGTTTACTTGGTAAATCTACAGGAAACGCATTAAACGTAGACGGCGGTGTAGCAATGGGCTTTTATAGATAAAGATTGTTTAGGTTTTTTATATAAGTTTGTTTAAGCAAAAGTGGTTTTTTGTGGTCTAACGTTCGAATCTTTCGAACGTTAGATTTTTTTAGACACATCGCTTTTAAACTTATAAAAAACAAAAAAGTGAAGTAAAACCGGAGTTTAAATTATATAAGACTTATAAGTTGAAAATTTTTTAAACACATGAAAATCATAGAACGCAGATAAAACGGATTCGCTATCGCGAAGACACAGATAAAACGGATTTTTTTGTTTCACGCAGATTTAAGCAGATTATTAATTTTATTTTTAATTAGTAGATAATTCAAGATAAATCTGCGAAAAATCAGAAAAAAAATCTGTGTAGATCAGCGTTTTCGCGATAGCGAATCCGTCTAATCCGCGTGTGAATTGGGAACTGTGTGTTAAAAAGTATACTAAAAGTATAAAATTATATATCTTGTAAACTCTATTAAAATATCAAATTACTATGTTAATCTCATCAAACCACATTGAATCTCATAACGAAGATTTATTAAAAAAACACCAAAATAAATTAGTTTTTACAGCATCAGAAATAAATGATACAGAAGCGATTATCCAGAAATTAATCAACTTTCAAATTGCAATTCCATCTTGGGCTTTAGGAACAGGAGGAACAAGATTCGGACGTTTCGCTGGAGGCGGAGAACCTCGTTCTATCGAAGAAAAAATCGAAGATGTTGGTTTACTTCATAAATTAAACAATGCTTCAGGAGCCATTTCACTTCATATTCCGTGGGACATTCCAACCAACTACAATTCAATTAAAGCACTTGCAGCACAACACGGATTAAAATTTGATGCCATGAACTCGAATACTTTTCAAGATCAGGCAGATGCTTCAAATTCATACAGATACGGTTCTTTACAAAACGTAAATAAAGCAGTTCGCAAACAGGCAATTGCTCACAATATAGAAGTTATCCAGCACGGAATCGAATTAGGATCTGAGTCGCTTACCATTTGGTTAGCTGACGGTTCTAATTTCCCAGGACAATTAAACTTCAGAAAAGCATACCAAAATACATTAGAAAGTTTAGAGGAAATCTACGATGCATTACCTTCAAACTGGAAATTATTTTTAGAATACAAATGCGCAGAGCCTAACTTTTATTCTACGACTGTAGCAGATTGGGGGCAGTCTTATTCGTATGTTAAAAAGTTAGGCGACAAAGCGCAGACTTTAGTCGATTTAGGTCACCATCTTCCAAACGCTAATATCGAGCAGATTGTTTCTTTATTATTGATGGAAAACAAATTAGGCGGATTCCACTTTAATGATTCAAAATATGGCGATGACGATTTAACTGCCGGAGCATTAAAACCATATCAATTATTCTTGATTTTTAATGAATTAGTTGAAGGAATGGATGCTAGAGGAATGAATCACGCCAAAGATTTAGGCTGGATGATCGATGCTTCTCATAACATCAAAGATCCTTTAGAAGATTTATTGCAATCTGTAGAAGCTATTATGATTGCTTATGCTCAAGCACTTTCTGTAGATAGAAAAGCATTAGAACAGGCACAAGAAGAAAATGACGTCGTAAAAGCACAAGAAATTCTTCAAAATGCATTCCGTACAGATGTTCGCGCTTTAGTAGCAGAAGCTCGTCTTCGTTCTGGCGCGGCTTTAAATCCAGTAGCATTATATCGTTCACTTCAGGTTAGAGAAAACCTAATTGGCGAAAGAGGTTTAAAAACATTGGCAACTGGTTTATAATTATAAATTATTAATTGTTAATTATAGATTGACAATTGATAATTAACAATTTACAATTAAAAAAATGAATGTAGTTGCGATTTTTGATATTGGTAAAACAAACAAAAAGGTTTTTTTATTTAACGAAAATTATAAAATTGTCTGGGAGAAATCAGTAAATCTGGAAGAAACCATAGACGAAGATGGATTTCCGTGTGAAGATATCGAAGTACTTAAAAATTGGATTTTAGACCGATTATCCGAAATAAAAGAGCTGACGGAATATGTTTTGAAAGCGATCAATTTCAGTACTTACGGAGCTAGTTTTGTGTATATTGACGAAAATGGAAAAGTTTTAACTCCTCTGTATAATTATCTTAAGGATTATCCAGAGGAATTAAAAGCTGATTTCTATGAAAAATATAAAGGAGAGAAAAAGTTTGCTGTAAAAACGGCTTCTCCAGTTTTGGGCAGTTTAAATTCGGGAATGCAGATTTACCGATTGAAAGAAGAAAAGCCCGAAATTTTCGAAAAAGTAAAATACTGTCTGCACCTGCCGCAGTTTTTGAGTTTTCTTTTAACCAATGAAGCATACGCTGATATTACCAGTATTGGCTGTCATACGAATTTGTGGAATTTCAAAAAAATGAAATATCATAAATGGCTGAAAGAAGAAAATATAGCATCTAAAATTCCGCCAATTCATTACGGTAAAGATGTAATTATGAATAGCGATAATCTTGCTGTTGGTGTTGGTCTTCATGATAGTTCATCAGCAATTATTCCGTATACGATCAATTTTACAGAACCTTTTGTTTTATTGTCAACAGGAACTTGGAGTATTTCTTTAAATCCGTTCAATAATAAACCTCTAACTTTTGACGAATTGCAAAACGACTGTCTTTGTTATATGCAGTACACCGAAAAGCCTGTAAAAGCAGCACGTTTATTTGCTGGAAACGAACACGAAGTGCAAACCAAACGTTTGGCACAGCATTTTAATGTACCTGTTGATACGTACAAAGAAGTTTATTTTGATAAGAAAATCGTAGCCAATTTACGCTCGCTCAATTTTCAAATTATCTATCCTAAAAAGTACGATTTTGATATTTTAAAAGAATGTCCTTTTCAAAAAAGAGATCTTTCTTACTATAAAGATTACGAAACGGCTTATCATCAATTAATGCTGGATTTGGTAGAACAGCAGGTTTTTTCTACCAATTTAGTTATTCATAACAGCCCGGTAAAAAAGATTTTTGTAGACGGAGGTTTCAGCAAAAATTCTATTTATATGAATTTGTTAGCAGAAGCTTTTCCAGATGTAGAAGTCTATGCGGCTTCGATGGCGCAGGCAAGTGCATTGGGCGCGGCATTGGCTATTCATCAAAACTGGAATCCAAAACCAATTCAGAACGATTTAATTGACTTGAAATTCTATAAACATTAGGTAAAAACGGTCTGTATGTTGTAAATTTGCTGAGAAACGTATTTTTTACATTTTTACAGTATACGCCTAATGAACAACACACTAAATACTACAACATGAAAATTGGACTTTTTATACCTTGTTATGTCGACCAATTTTATCCAAAAGTAGGAATTGCAACCTACGAATTACTTCAAAAATTAGGCTGTGACGTCGAGTTTCCAATGGGGCAGACCTGCTGCGGACAGCCAATGGCAAACAGTGGTTATGCACATTTAACAAAAGGATGTGACGCCAATTTTATTGCCAATTTTTCTGGATTTGATTATATCGTCTGTCCTTCTGGAAGTTGTGTTTTACATGTAAAAGACCATTTGCACGACGAAAACCAAGAAGATAAAGCAGCAGCAATTCGAAATACGGTTTACGAACTAACAGAGTTTATAACCGACATTTTAAAAATCGACCATATTGACGGAAGATTTCCTTACAAAGTTGGAATGCACGTAAGTTGTCACGGTCAGCGTGGATTAAAGCTTTCGCAGATGTCTGAATTAAACGCACCATTTTTCTCTAAACCAGAACAATTATTGCACAATATTGAAGGTCTTGATTTGGTTGCCTTAACTAGAAAAGACGAATGCTGTGGCTTTGGAGGTACGTTTTGCGTTACCGAAGAAGCGGTTTCTGTGAAAATGGGACAAGATCGTATTAAAGATCACGAAAGCCATAATGTGGATTATATTACTGGAGGCGATATGTCTTGCTTAATGCATTTAGAAGGTATTTTAAAAAGACAAAAAAGTAGGATCAAAACGATTCATATTGCTGAAATATTAAATTCACTCGAAAATTAAAATAAATGTGGAGTGTATTTTTTAACCGCAAAGTTCGCAAAGAAAAAATACGCAAAGCACGCTAAGATTAAAAATTAGCTTTGCGAACCTTGCGTAAAAACCTTGCGAACTTGGCGGTTAAATAGAACATACCAATAATAAAGATTTCAAAATTGACTTTTAAATAATTAAAAATGTCATCAGAAAAAATAATACCGCACAGCGAAGCCGCAACCAAATTCAACAAAGATGTAGAGCGTGTCAATTGGCATGATGAAACACTTTGGTTTGTGCGTGCGAAACGTGACAAATCTGCTCATCAAATTGCCGATTGGGAACTGCTTCGCGAAACCGCTTCCAAAATCAAAAATAATGTACTCTCCAATATTCATGACTATTTAGTTGAATTTGAAGCGAATGCTCAACGAAACGGAATAATTGTACATTGGGCAGCAGATGCCAAAGAGCATAACGAAATAGTGCATTCGATCATGGCAAAACATGATGTAAAGCAAATGGTGAAATCCAAATCAATGCTTACAGAAGAATGCCATTTAAATGATTATTTAGCCGAAAAAGGAATCGAAGTCATCGATTCTGATTTAGGAGAATATATTGTACAGCTTCGAAAAGAACCGCCAAGTCATATTGTACTTCCAGCGATTCACTTAAAGAAAGAAGATGTAAGCGAAACTTTTCACGAACATTTAGGTACAGAAAAAGGAAATTTCAATCCGCAGTACTTAACAGAATCGGCGCGTCATAGTTTAAGAAATACTTTTTTGACTAGAAAAGTAGCTTTGACCGGAGTAAATTTTGCCGTTGCAGAAACTGGAGAATTTGTAGTTTGTACCAACGAAGGAAATGCCGACATGGGCGCGCATCTTGCAGACGTCCACATCGCGTGTATGGGATTTGAAAAACTAGTTCCGAAAAGAGAACATTTAGGTGTTTTTCTAAGATTATTGGCAAGAAGTGCAACTGGTCAGCCTATAACAACTTTTTCTAGTCATTTCAAGAAGCCAAGAGACGGTCAGGAAATGCATATTGTAATTGTAGATAACGGAAGAAGCAAGCAGTTAGGCAGAGAAGATTTTAGAAATTCTTTAAAATGTATTCGTTGCGGCGCTTGTATGAATACCTGCCCAGTTTACAGACGAAGCGGCGGACATAGTTATCATAATGCCGTAGCAGGTCCAATTGGTTCTATTTTGGCACCCAATTTAGATATGAGCAAAAATGCCGATTTGCCATTTGCAAGTACGCTTTGCGGCTCTTGTACAAACGTTTGTCCTGTTAAGATTGATATTCATGACCAATTGTACAAATGGCGTCAGGTTTTGGTGAAAGAAGGGCATACGCCGACTGCTAAAACAGTAGCGATGAAAACGATGGCAACTGTATTGGCAAATCCAACGGTTTTTAATATTGCTGGAAAATCAGGCCGATTTGTAATGAAAAATATTCCTGGAATGGTCAATAATAAAATGAATAAGTGGTACGATCAACGCGAAATGCCAGACGTTCCAGAAGAATCGTTTAGAGAATGGTACAAGAAAAATTCAAGAGAATCTAAATCGAAAGACAATGAGTAGTAAAGCAGAAATTTTAAATAGAATAAAACTGAATCAGCCTGATTTGGTTGCTGATCTGCCAGATTTAAGTCTTTTAGGTTCAGAACAATTTGATGTGCTGGAAACGTATAAAACAGTTTTAAAAGGAATTGGTGGCGACCCAGTTGAAGTTGCTGATTATAATGAAATCATCAATTACATCAAATCGAATTATAACTTAGAAAAAAGGCTCATTACAACGCTTCCAGAACTTTCTGAAATTGCTTCTTTAGACTGGAAAACGGTCGATCCGCATTCACTGCAGAATGTTGAATTAACAGTTATAAAAGCACATTTTGGCGTAGCAGAAAACAGCGGACTTTGGGTAACAGATGATATTTTAGGACAACGCGTGGCACCTTTTATTGCGCAGTATTTAGCAATTGTGGTTCACAAAAAAGACATTTTACCAACTATGCAGCAAGCGTATAATAGAATAAACATGGAATACGGTTTCGGAACTTTTATCGCAGGTCCGTCAAAAACCGCAGATATCGAGCAGTCTTTGGTTCTAGGTGCTCATGGAGCCAGAGGATTGATTGTGTTTTTATTGGATTAAAATAAATATAGAGATAAAGAAAAAGCGAGGCATGTACCTCGCTTTTTTATGTTTGAAAAAGTTTATATTATACTGTTTGATCGTCAATTACTGCGTCTGGAGCATTTGATTTTACAGATGCAATTCCATTATCTCTTGCAGAAGTACTTTCATACATTTCGCTAGAACCAATTATCTGTCCGTTTCCAGCTTTTAATGTAAAATACGGTTTACCACTTTTCGATTCTTCTTTGTTGTAACGAGAATCATCCTGCGAGTTTGTTTTTACAGATTCGATTCCGTTTTCAGCACCTGCTTTTGTAGAGTAACCTTCGCTGCTCAAAATTGTCTGGCCATTTCCAGCTTTCAAATTAAATTGAAATTCACCGTTGGTTCTTTTAGTAATTACAAATTTTCCCATGTAGTTTTTTATTAAAGTTAGGTAATATTTTATTTTTGATAAATATAAAAATACAAAACTTAGTCCTATAAATCATACAATCATTTTAAAAAATGATTACCTAAACAATAAAAAAGGTATCGTAAAAATTGAAATTAAATCCCTAAGCGAAAATCAGATACACTTTTTTCTTCCAAGTTAATTTGATCAAATGTGCTTTGAGTTCCTTTATCTACAGGGCACTGCGTACTAATTCCAGCCCAGATTTCTTTTGGATAATTATTTTTATACAATCGAACCATCTGCCAGTTTTTCTTATCAAGAGAATAATAGCTGGCAACCGTTTTGGTATCCGAAGAAATTTTCATGTAAATAGAAGGCTGTTTTACAACATCATGATTGTTATCATCAGAAGTACCCATTGTGCGTACCGTTACAACTCTGTGATTTCCTCTTTCGTCTTGTTCAAAACAAAATTTTTGGTAGAAACTATCATTTACATAAATGTATAAAACACCAGCATTGTATAATCCTTTTTCGGTAAATTCTGGAGTTACTTTTGCTGTAAGTGTAAAAGGTTTCGTGTTATCGACTTTAGACAAAAGCATTGGAGCAGTGTTATTGGATAATTTTCCATCAGGATCTGAAAAGTAATCTGATTTTTCGCCTGCTTTAAATATAATTTTTTCGTCTTTTTCAGTTTTAATTAAAGTATCTGCACCGTTAACTACTTTTGTAAAATGTATGGCAGATAATTTAATATCACAAGTTGAACCATTTACAAATGCTGAATCTTTTTTGGTTTCTTCTGCAGTTGTCGCTTTTGTAGTTTCATTTTTAGAATTACAGCTTAGAAATATAGAAAGGCTTGAAATAATGAATGTCTTGTAAAAAAATGTTTTCATAATGGTCTTTTTTGGGATATTAAATGATATTTTTAGTTTTCCAAAATTAAAATTGCTTTTCAAGAAGGGCAATACGTAAAATTAACCAATTCCTCTTTTAAATGCCACAGAAGCTTTCAATCGAAAACCAGTTAATGACTACATTTTTAGAACAAAAATTTGATATAGGAGAATCAAATGATATTGAAATGTACAAACAATTTGTGAGCAATTATGTAAAGATCGAACAATGTGTGGCAGTTCTATCCGATTATCAGTCAGATTGCAGTTATATTTATGCGGGAAGTTTCGGTGCTGTATTCGGACTTCCAGATGCAAATTCGGTAATTGATTCGGCTTTTGAAGAATGTATTTTTACCAAAATAAATCCAGATGATTTAGTTGAACGTCATGTTTTAGAACTCAATTTTTATCAGTTTTTAAAAGGAATTCCACAAGAAGAATATAGTAATTACAGTACTTTCAGTCGTTTAAGAATGAGAGATTCTGTAGAAAAATGTTCGTATATCAATCATCGCACTATTTATCTCAAAACATTCAGCAACGGCAGTATTTCTTTGGCGCTATGTTTATATTTACCTTCAACAGATCTACAGCCCCGAACAGGAATCGATGGAAAAATTATCAATATACAAACGGGCGAAGTAATAGAATCTGAGAAGTATAAAAATCAGGTTGAAAATATTCTTTCAAAAAGAGAAATAGAAGTTTTAAACAGCGTTGCAAAAGGAAACAAAAGCGAGCAAATCGCTTCAGAAATGCATATCTCGGTATATACAGTTCGTCGTCACAGGCAGAATATCATTGAAAAACTAAAAGTAACCAATACGGCAGAGGCAGTGCAGACGGCTTTTGTTATGGGAATTATTTCGCTTTAAATTTTTAATTTGTATTTTTATAATCACTTGTTCAAAAGACGTCGACGTAAATTTTGTTGGCGAATATTTATATGAAAGAAATCAGCGAAATACTAAAAGCATATTCTCGAGCAAAATCCGAAGGAAAAAAAACAGCCCTGGCTACTGTAGTTAAAGTCGAAGGATCTTCATACAGGCAGGCAGGCGCACGAATGTTAGTTACAGAAGATGGTTTGCTGACCGGCGCAATAAGCGGCGGATGCCTGGAAGGAGATGCTTTACGAAAAGCACTTCTTTCGATTAATCAAAAACAAAATAAACTAGTCACTTATAATACAAGTAATGAAAATGATGCCGAAGTTGGTCTACAGCTTGGTTGTAACGGAATAGTACATATTCTTTTTGAATACATTGACGATGAGGTTCAGAATAATTCAATTCAGCTTTTACAGCAATTAGAATTAGAAAGGAAAGAAGCTGTTATTGTTACTGTTTTTTCTTTGAAAAGAAATGCTTCTCAGATTGGAACCACATTATTTTTCAGAAAAGACAGTCCTATTTTAAATCATAATGATGAAGTTTTGAGTTTAATTTCGGATGTAAAAGAAGTTATTAAAACCAAAACCTCTGTAGTTAAAAAACTTCAGGGAAAAAATGATGATGAAGCTTTAATTGAATATATAAAACCTCCAATTTCTCTAGTTATTGCAGGTGCAGGAAATGATGTAAAGCCGTTAGTAGAAATGGTTTCGATTCTAGGATGGAAAATTACCGTTGCGGAAGGTCGTGCCACTCATGCCGTACAAAAACGTTTTCCAAAAGCAGATCAAGTTTTTGTTACAAAGCCCAAACAATTTTTAGAGCATATTAGTATTGACGATCAAACGTATTTCGTTTTAATGACGCACAATTACAAATATGATCTGGGAATTCTAAAATTATTACTAGAAACAAACTGCCAGTACATTGGTATTTTAGGTCCAAAATCAAAGTTGAACCGAATGCTGGATGATCTCGAAAAAGAAGGTGTTTTTCTAAATGAAGAACAGCTCAATAGAATTTACAGTCCAATCGGACTAGATATTGGTTCTGAAACAGCAGAAGAAATTGCACTTTCTATCGTCTCTGAAATTAAAGCGTTTTCTACCGAAAGACAAGGAGCTTCTTTAAAATATAAGTCAGGTAAAATTCATGATGAAATTCATTATGGAAAATAAATTCCAAAATAAAATAGGCATTGTAATTTTGGCTGCAGGGAGTTCTTCCAGATTAGGACGGCCAAAGCAATTATTGCAGTACAAAGAGACAACGCTTTTAAATAATACAATTTTAGAAGCTTCTAAAGTTCAAAATTCGTTTGTGGTTGTGATAACAGGCGCAAATAGTGAAAGTGTTTTAAAAGAGCTTATTTCTGCTGAAATAACTACTTGCTTCAATCTAGATTGGGAAACAGGAATGTCGTCTTCAATTGTAAAAGGTTTAAACGAAATACTGCTTTTAAATCCCGATTGTGAGCAATGTATTTTTGCAGTCTGCGATCAGCCTTTTGTAACGACTTCAATATTTGAAAACCTTATAAACGAACATGATAAAACAGGAAAAGCAATTGTTGCTTCTGCCTATTCCAAAACTTTAGGAACGCCAGTCTTATTCCATAAAAAATACTTTCCTGAATTATTGGAATTGAAAGGACAGGAAGGCGCAAAAAAAATCATTAAAAAGCATGTTGAAGATACGTCTTCCATTATCTTCGAAAAAGGAAATATTGATATTGATACCCAAGAGGATTATGATGAGTTGATTTGTTGATTTAGGTTCAAAGATGCAAAGTTTTTTTCTTATATTTTCGAGTAAAGTTCACGAACCAAAAAAAGCACACGATCAATAACAATATCAATTTCTTCTTCGGTAGTAAATCTTCCCAAACTAAACCGAATCGAACTCAAAGCTTCTTCATCCGATAATCCCATTGCTTTTAAAACATGAGAAGGCTCAGAAGTTACTGCCGAACAAGAAGCTCCGTTTGAGACCGAAATAGTACCTAAAGCCATAATAAGTTGTTCTGAATTAACACCTGGAAAACATATATTTAAAGTATTACAAATACGATTCTGAGTATTTCCATTTACAAAAGAACCTTCAAATTGAAGTAATCCTGCTTCTAATTTATTACGTAATAATTCAATTCTATATTGATCTTCTTCTAATTCATTTACAGCTATTTCACACCCTTTACCTAAACCAATAATTCCAGGGACATTTAGCGTCCCACTTCGTAATTTACGCTGCTGGCCTCCGCCAAGTATCTGTGAAGTTAATTTTAGTTTGGCTTTCGCCGAAATATACAACGCACCAACTCCTTTTGGACCATAAAACTTATGCGCCGATAGTGCTAAAAGATCAATTCCCAAAGATTTAACATCAATCTGGATTTTCCCGATGGCCTGAGTAGCATCACAAAAAAATAACACATTTTTAGCTTTCAGAATCATAGAAATTTCCGCAATGTTTTGAATAACACCTGTTTCATTATTAGAAAACATTCCAATGAAAACCAGTGTTTTATCGGTTAGTATTTCTTCTAAAAGTTTAATATCTAAAATGCCGTCAGAACTAGTTGGTAAATACGTTACTGTAAAACCTATATTTTCCATAAAAGCACAAGTTTCAAGTACGGCTTTGTGTTCAGTAGCAATTGTAACAATGTGTTTTCGATCCTGATCGGCTAGACCTTTTATCGCTAAATTAATTGCTTCTGTTGCTCCAGAAGTAAAAATGATTTCTTCTGCATCTGCATTAATTAAATCTGCTGTCTGCCATGCAGCATTTTCAACGGCTTCTTTAACGGTTAATCCCGTAATATGCTGACTAGTCGAGTTGGCATAAAAATCTGTAAAATAAGGAAGCATAGCTTTTAGAACTCGTTCATCAACTCGAGTTGTAGCATTATTATCCAGATAAATATTTTGGTTTTGAAACATAATTTTAACTTATTCTCGTAAAAATACAATTTTGAAAATTTCCAGATTTAAAAAAAATATAAATGTTTGGTATTTTTACCGCAAAGCACGCAAAGGTTTAATAAAAATAAAAAGTTATAAAAAACGCAAAGTCCGCAAAGCTGGGATTGATGAAGCTTTGCGGACTTTGCGTTTTTTCACAACAATCTATATAAAAAAAAACTAGCGTTCTTTGCGGTTAAATTTATGAGAAACTGTAATTATTCTAAATAAGCGTAATGTTTGAATTTTATAACTTTTTGTGAATTAAGATTGTTAAATTTGTTAGAATACCTAAAGTGATTTTGCTAATTTAAAGATAGACTGAATGGCTTCAAAAAAAACAAATCCGAATAAAGTAAGTGTGGAAGACTCCAATTCCCGCCGAGACTTTATAAAAAAATCAGGACTTTTTACCGCTCTCGCCTTGACACCGCCTTCATTGGTAATGGCATCCGAGAATAAATGGGACGAAAAAATAGCGGAATATTTGGAGACAGTACCGCTTTCTATCGAAGTAAATGGCAAAAAACACAATCTTAACATCGAACCAAGAACCACTTTGCTAGATTTGTTAAGAGAACAATTGCAGCTTACTGGAACCAAAAAAGGATGCGATCACGGACAATGTGGTGCGTGTACAGTTCACGTAAACGGAACCCGAATTTTGTCGTGTTTATCTTTGGCTTCAATGCAGCAAAACGCACAGGTTACTACAATCGAAGGTCTTTCAAAAGGAAAAAAACTACATCCGATGCAGGAAGCTTTCATCAAAAATGATAGTTTTCAATGCGGTTACTGCACACCGGGACAAATTATGTCTGGAATTGCCTGTATCAAAGAAGGTCATGCTAACAGCAGGGAAGAAATCAGAGAATATATGAGCGGTAATATCTGCAGATGTGGTGCTTATCACAATATTGTTGATGCTATAACTGAAGTGAAGGAAGGAGGAAAGGAGATATGAAAAATTTTCAGATCATAAGAGCATTGTCAGCAGCATCTGCTGTTTCAAATATCAAGAAAGAAAAAGAGGCGATGTTTATTGCCGGCGGTACAAACTTGGTTGATTTAATGAAAAAGAATGTTGTAGCTCCAGATAAACTGGTAGATATTACAGCTTTAGATTTAAAACAGATTGAATTTTTAAAAGGAAAAGTTTCCATAGGAGCATTAGCCAAAAACAGTCAAGTTGCCGAAGATGCATCCATTAAAGAAAAACATCCTTTGTTGGCTCAGGCTTTGGCAGCAGGAGCTTCACAACAAATAAGACATATGGCAACGGTTGGCGGAAATATGTTACAGCGTACTCGCTGTTCGTATTTTTACAATACGGATATGCCTTGTAACAAACGTGTTCCTAAAAGCGGCTGCGGCGCTATTGGTGGTGTAAATAGAATGCACGCAATTTTTGGAGCTTCAGAAAGCTGCATTGCCGTTCATCCAAGCGATATGTGCGTGGCGTTGGCAGCATTAGACGCTAATGTTTTGGTAGAAGGTCCAAAAGGAAAAAGACAAATTAAATTCACAGATTTTCATCGTCTGCCGGGAAATACGCCAGAAAAAGACAATACTTTGGAAGATAAAGAATTGATCACTTCAATCGAAATTCCAGATAATAATTTCACTAAAAATGTACATTATCTAAAAGTACGTGACCGAAGCAGTTATGCATTTGCATTGGTTTCTGTTGCTGTGGCTTTAGATCTTAAAAATGATAAAATTAATGATGTCAGACTTGCTATGGGCGGTGTGGCACATAAACCTTGGCGATTAACTGAGGCAGAAGAATTTCTGAAAGGGAAAACAATTTCAGAAGGGATTTTTAAACAGGCAGCAGATTTAGCAATGAGAGGCGCCAGAGGTTACGGCGATAATGATTTTAAATTAACACTCGGAGCCAATGCCATAACAGAAGCACTTACAATAGCAGCATCAAAATAATTAGATTATGAGCAAGACAAGTAATATTAATAGAGTTGACGGATTTGCTAAAGTAACAGGTTCTGCAACATATTCTGCCGAATATAAAACGCCTGGTGTTGTATATGCGTGTTTGGTTGGAAGTACGATCGCAAAAGGAAGAATCAAAAGCATTGATACTAAAAAAGCAGAATGGGCTCCTGGAGTTTTGGCTGTCATTACACATTTAAATGTGGATAAACCTGTTGGATATCAAAAAGCAAAAGACAAACATAATTTCGGTCAGCCGCTTCAGATTTTTAAAGATGATTCGGTTTTGTACTACGATCAGCCGATTGCATTGGTTATTGCCGATACTTTCGAGCGTATGCAGTATGCAGCAAGTTTAATTAAAGCCGATTATCTCAAAGAAGAACATTCGACCGAACTTAAAAAAGCTGCCGACAAAGAGAAAAAAGTTGAAACCGATAAAGGAAATGACTACCATCGAGGTGAACATGACGGATATAAAAATGGAGAGGTTGTTTTCGAAGCAGAATATACCATTCCAACCGAAGTTCATAACCCGATGGAACTTGCGAATATCATCGCAAAATGGGATGGAAATAAACCTATTTTATATACCAAAAGTCAAGGTGTTGAAGGAACTCGTAAAAGTGTTGCCGGAGTTTTTGGAGTACCAATTGAAGATGTTGAGGTGCATTCTGAATATCTTGGAGGTGCATTTGGAATGGGATTACATACTTGGCCTTATGAAATCGCAGCTTTAATTGGAGCAAAAAAACTAAATCGTCCAGTAAAATTAGTTCTGCACCGTGAGCAGATGTTTACCAATGTTGGATTCAGGCCTTATACCATCCAGAAAATGGGTTTAGGCGCAACCAAAGAAGGCAAACTGACTGGCTTAACACACGAAGCCGTTGCGATGACTTCCAGCTATGAGGATTTTATGGAAGGAACTGTAAACATGTCCCGATTTATTTATGATTGTACAAATGTTTCTACGCGTTATCGAATTGTGCCTTTGGATACTTGTACGCCAATTTGGATGCGAGGTCCGGGGGAGGCAACAGGTTCTTTTGCATTGGAATCTGCAATGGATGAAATGGCGCATAAATTAAATCTCGATCCGATTGAGTTTCGAAAACTGAATTATGCCGAAAAAGATCTGGAACAAAATAAACCGTGGAGCAGTAAATATCTTTTAGAATGTTACGAAGGCGGTATGGAACGTATTGGCTGGAAAAATCGTAAAAATAAACCTGGTTCAGTGAAAGAAGGTGACTGGCTGGTAGGCTACGGAATGGGAACTGGAACTTTTGGAAGTTACAGAAACCCAACAGCTGTAAAAGCTAAATTTTTAGCAGACGGAAATTTGGTACTTCAATGCAGCGTAAATGATATGGGACCAGGAACGGCAACGATGATGACTGCAATTGGCGCTGAAATTACCGGAGTGCCGCCAGAAAATGTCATTATTGAAATGGGAAAAAGCGGACTGCCAAAAGGTCCCACACAGGGAGGTTCTGCCACAACTTCATCTGTAGGTTCTGCAGTTCATGATTCTTGTAATTTATTAATAAGTAAAGTGCTTGGTTTGGCAAGTGAAAATCCATCTCTAAAAGGAATTCCGATTACAGATTTAACTTTTTCAAATGGTGTGATTTCATCTAAAAAAGATACTTCCAAAAAAGTTGATTTAACTTCATTGCTTACTGCAAATAAATTAGAAGGAATAGAAGTTGAAAACCAATCGAAAGGTACAGAGGAAGCTAAGAAATATTCTATTTATTCATTTTCAGTACACTTTGTAAAAGTATTAGTGAATCCGAATTTGGGTAAAATACGATTAGCGCATGTGGTTTCCTGTGCCGATATCGGAACGGTTATCAATCAAAAAACATCGGCTGGGCAAATGTACGGCGGTGCAGTAGGAGGAATCGGAATGGGATTAATGGAAGCTCTCGAAATCGATCATCGTTTCGGAAGGCCAATCAATAATAATTTCGCCGATTATCACGTTCCCGTAAATGCCGATATTGAAAAGCAGGAAGTTTTCTTCGTGAATAAAAAAGACCCAATCAGTAACCCAATGGGAACAAAAGGTCTTGGAGAAACCGCTTTGGTAGGAATGGCGCCTGCAATTGCAAATGCTGTTTTTAACGCCACTGGAAAGCGAGTAAGAGATTTACCAATAACGCTCGATAAAATTATAGAAACTGCAAAGGTTTAAAACAAAAAAAGAGACATTGAAAAATGTCTCTTTTTTTTAATATTTATTATTTTTAGATTTTGATGGAAAATCTAAGCTTAAAGTGTTAGTTTTAAAACTTTTCAAGGATTTAAGATTATTCTGTGAAATATATTTTTGCACTAAATTTAATAGAAATTTTTATGGCAAATTTAGCTGAAGACATCAATGAATATGCTGCTTGGGTAGTGAATGCCTTTAAAGCTGATAATTACAATTTAGATTATTCTATTAATAGTTTAATTGAAATTGATAGATTTTTTCAAAATAATCTTATTAGCAATAAACCAAAACCTAACGGGAGACTAAGTGAAAATTTGGGAAGTATTATTTTTGCTGTCTCCAGTTATGTAGCAAAAACTTTAATACGGAATGTTCCAAATTCTATATTGATTACAGATGACACTGATCCTAAAGGAGAAATAAATTTCTCAGTTAAACTTCCAAATCAAACGGTTTGTTTTCCTGCGCAAAAAACTATGAAGAGAGTAGAAAATGGTTTAGAAGATGGTATTTATCCCTATGGATATTCACTAACAAAAGAGTTTGTTAATGAACCTTTTAATGAATTGTTTTGGCAGATAGGCAATTAGCTAATGTAAAAAAAGAGACATCGTAAAATGTCTCTTTTTTTTATATCTAATAAACGATTAATTATTTAATCGTAATTGGCAATTCAACCGTTGTTTTATCCCATCCTATAACTAAGTTGGCAACAGAACCCTGTGTAGTAAAAGCGATTGATAAAGCTTCGATTACATCAGATACTGGTTTAACAGGAACTGAAACTCTTACAACATCTTTACTTTGGTCATAAGCATAAGCGCCCCATAAATCCAATTCTTTGTTGATAATGATAGTCCATTTATCTTTTTCAGGAATAGCAAATAAGCTGTAAGTTCCTGCTGGAATATTTTTACCGCCAATTGTTACTGCTTTGTAGAATTTTACCTCTGTATTTTCATTAGCACCAACTCTCCAAATCTCTCCAAATTTCACAATATCTCCAAAAATTGTACGTCCTTTTACAGAAGGTCTAGCGTAAATAACTTTGACAACTGGATTTGGATTATCTGTTTTTTTGAATTTTACTGCTTTGTTTGGGAAATAAGAAATGTCAACCGGACTCGCATCAAGTGGAGCAAACTTTACTATGTCTTGAGCTTGAACTGTGAAGGCAGCAAATAAAGTAACTGCCAGTAAACTTAATTTTTTCATAGGATTACAATTTTTAGAATAACTACAAAGTAAGTTAATAATGAAGAAAAATCATATAATTACAGTTTGTTTTTTGTTAATGAATTGATAACAGTTTTTATTTCTGATTGAAATGATATGAATAGTTTTTTCTTATTCGTTTTTCTTTTTGGCGTACCAGTCCTGCATAATGTAAAAAGCTTTCTTTTTATTACCATTGTTTGAAATTAATCCTTTACGATTGTATCCATCCTGAATACCGGGAAGAAGACGTTTTGGAGATCTAAAATCAACTAAAATCCATGGACTTAATCCGCTTAAGTGGGGAATTTTTTCGATCATTTTTAAGTTCTGAATGTATAAATATTCCTGATATTCTTCTGTCCAGCGTTCGTTCTTTTCTCCGTGAAAACCTTGCTTGGCATCTCCTCCAAATTCAGAAACAATAATAGGCTTATTATATTTCGATTTCCATGTTATTTTTTCAGCATCTTCAAGATTACCGCCGTACCAGCCTAAATATTGATTAAAAGCCACAACATCCAATATTTCTCCAATTGGGTCATCAATTGTTTCTTTTTTAGTTAATAAAGCCGCGCTGATTAATCTCGTATTATCTAGTACTCTTGTATGTGCGGCCAAATTTGTGATAAATGTATTTCTCGCATCTGAGATTGGTGTTTCATTCGCCATTGACCAAATTACAATACTTGCTCTGTTTTTATCTCTTGTAATTGCAGCCGTTAACTGATCTTGGGCATTTTGATACGTATTTTTATTAGTAAATTCCACAGTCCAGTAAACCGGAATTTCTTCCCAAACCATTAGACCCATTTTATCAGCTTCTCTGACCATGTTTTCGTTATGCGGATAATGTGCCAGACGAACATAATTACAGCCTAGTTCTTTTGCCCAATTCAATAAACGTAAAGCATCTTCTTCAGAATTAGCACGTCCGCCTTTTGCATTTTCTTCATGAATAGAAATTCCTCTTAAAAAGACTGGTTTTCCATTTAATAAGATTTTGTCTCCTTGGGTTTCAATTGTTCTAAAACCAATTTGATCGTTTAATTTTTTTCCATTAAAGTCAATGGTAACATCATATAATTTCGGATTTTCAGGTGACCAATAAGAGATTTTTTTGGCTGGGATTTCAAAGTTTAAAATTCCGCTGTTATCCGCTTTTCCTTTGTAACTGATTTTTAATTCAGGAATAGAAATCGAAATCTGATTTTTTGACGCATCTAAATTGTTGATCTTGATAAACCCCGAAATAACATTTGCATTCCCTTTTTTCAGCTGAATGTTATAATCTTCTACAAATGAAGATTCTTCTTCAATTAAAGTGACATCACGAGTAATTCCGCCATAATTCCACCAATCGGTATTTACAGTTGGAACATCTTCTTTGTGGCGCGTATTATCCACTTTTATAACCAAATAATTGTCTTTTGGTTTTACAATTGAAGTAACCTCATAATTAAAAGGCGTAAAACCACCAATATGAGTTCCGAGTTTTTTCCCGTTTAAATAAACATCAGCTTTGTAGTTAATGGCGCCCAAATATAAAAACAGACGTTTGTTAGCTGCTAAATTGTAATCGAAAGACTTTTTGAACCAAACATTTCCTTCATAATATTTCAGTTCGGTAACCTGCGAATTCCAATCGCCCGGAATAGTAATAGTTGGCGATTTATCAAAATCATATTCTACCAATTCCTGTTTGTTTTGAGCGTGGTAATTCGTAAAAAATGCTCCTTTTGCTGGTTTTTCCTGTTTGTCGTATTGGTCAAGGTGAAAGCTGTAAAATCCCGTTTGATAAGGATCTATAATGTAATTCCAAACGCCGTTTAATGAAGTCGTATTTCGGTTTGGAACGTTTGAGATTAAATTTTGTGCAAATCCCAGAAAGGAATAGGTAAGGAGTAATGTGGTTAATAGTCTTTTCATTGTATTATAATTTGTTTTGTAATTGTGTTTTTGCCACGAAGACGCTAAGGCACGAAGTTTTTTTTACTATTTTTTTGTCAGGATGACAACTAGACTAAAAAAAACTTAGAATCTTAGTGTCTTAGCATCTCAGAATCTTTTTACTCAACAGAAATCTTCAAATATTCCCCTTTAAAACTCTGATTCAATGCCGTCATTTCAATCGGATTGCCTGAACCGTCTGGAACAACTTCAATAGAAGCCTTTCCGTTTGCCATTTTTATCGATTCACTTCCTGTTGGTGTTCCTTGATTTTTTAGCGTTTTTCCTCCTTTTAAACATTGAAAATAAACACTCGCTTCATAATCCAGACAGCGTAAATTATTGTTGTCAATTGCAATTGCTGTTACGAGATAATTCCCATTCTTCAATTTTTCTGAAGATAATTGCAAAGAAGAGGCCGTGTCATTTTTATTGAAACGGTAATTGACTTTTATGGTATCAGAAACCGTTTTGCCATCTTTATTTTTACCAATAGCAATTAGGATATTTTCTCCTTTTTTAAAATTGACATCCCAAGTTAAACCATTTGCAGGATATAGCGAAAGATTTCTTTGTTTTTCGCCAAGAGATTTTCCGTTATGAAGTAAAGTCACTTTCTCGCAGTTACTAAAAACACTGATCGTTCTCGGAGTATTTTCTGGACCTTGTCTTTCTGTCCACGTATGCGATTCTATGTATGTAAAAGGCTCTTTTGCCCAATAACTTTTAAAAACATAATAAGCATCTTTCGGGTTTCCGTTTCGGTCAGTTAATCCTTTTTGGTTCATATACGGAATATCATCTTCTGGACGCAATGGCGTAGCAAAATCCTTAAATGCCCATTGAATATTTCCCACAAACGTTGGATCATTCTCGGATATATGCAAATGCCAGTCAAACAAATCAACTATATAATTTTCGCTCCAATCGCCAATTTGAGCAATGTTAGCGACTTTAGTCTGCACAATTGCTTCTTCCCATCCTTCAGCTTTTATTACATTTTCGCCTGTAATTGGATTTTCGCTATGACGGCCAACATGACTGTCTCCGCCATATTCGGCATGAATAAAATGCTTGTATTCTTTTTTGTAAACATCAATTGCTTTTTGGTAGCTTTTATAACTTCCAGAATACCAGCCAGACCAAATCGAAGGTGAAAAAACATCCACAATATGAGATCCTTCATAATATTTTCTAATCGCCGTTTTTCTAGTTGGGTCCAGTTTATGAGCAATTTCGTTTAGTTCATTCAAAAAAACATTGGTTTTATCTGCATTATCTCCATCAGAAAAATCAGGAAGCCAGTTAATTTCGTTTCCTAAAGACCAGATAATTATACTCGGATGATTATAGTTTTGAGTAATGATTTCCTCAAGCATGTTTTTAGTATTGGTTTTCCAGACATCGTTGCCAATTCCGCCACGGCACCAAGGCAGTTCATCCCAAACCAAAAGACCAAGTTCATCACAAGCTTTATATATTTCAGGGTCTTGCGGATAATGTGCTAAGCGAACAAAATTAGCGCCCATTTCTTTGATTGATTTCATATCGGCCCAATGCTGTTCGTTGCTCATAGCAGCGCCAACTCCCGCTTGTTCTTCATGACGATGCGTACCGCGAATTAGCAGACGTTTTCCGTTAAGGTAAAACGGACCATGATCTTTAAATTCAAACCATCTAAAACCTACTTTTTCAGAAACGCTATCCTTAATTTGATTTTTTTCTGATAAAACAGCACTTAGTTTATATAAATTAGGTTTTTCGGTATCCCAAAGTTCTGGATTTTTGATATTTTCGAAAGTGACTGTCGAAGTTTTATTGGTAACAGGAATTGTTTTACTTGCTACTTTTTTCCCTTTCGGATTTTTAAGTGTTACGGTTAATGATAAATCTTTTGAATTATCTGGATTTACAAAAGTAGAAACGATTTGGACCGAAGCTTTTTTGGCAGAAACTTCAGGAGTTGTAATTTTTATATTTTCGATATGATTTTTGTATTTCGAAACTAGCCACACATCGCGTGTGATTCCACCATAAATAAAGAAATCACTCTTTTGAGACGGGATAATTTCGATGTCGTAACTATTATCAACTCGAACAAAAATATCGTTGTTTCCTTCTTTAATAAAGTTGGTAATGTCAATTGAAAAGCCAATATATCCGCCAATATGCGAACCAGCTTCTTTTCCATTTACATATACTTTTGTGGTAACATTTGAACCTTCAAAATATAAGGAATAAACACGGTTTTTATCGATTTGCGGAATGTCTAATTTCTTCTGATACCAGCTGGCATCACGTCTGTAACCCGGATATAAATCGGTTGCATCTTCGGCGTTCCAGGTATGTGGTAAATTAAGAGAAATCCAGTTTGAAGCTTTTTCGGCTTCGCTGAGGTTTGTTGTATGATTTTCTAAATAAAGCCAGTTGTCATTAATGTTTCTTTTTGTCTGAGCAAAACTGCTCAGACA
>Ga0182006_1000800_pt1 | contig 21152 bp, 17 predicted proteins | sample Sormic07211104_1_FD_123022 | JGI IMG/M metagenome (GOLD analysis project Ga0182006, IMG submission 123022) | Rhizosphere microbial communities from Sorghum bicolor, Mead, Nebraska, USA - 072115-104_1 MetaG | ecosystem: Host-associated > Plants > Roots > Rhizosphere | place: USA: Nebraska...
ACGTGCCCCATCCCATCGAAGCGGAAAGCATGGAGATCATCCAGGCCGGACGCGACTGGAGCGGCTTCCCGCCCGATCACCTGACGGTCCTGCAGCGCCTGGTCCACACCAGCGGCGACTTCGCCGTGGCAGATGAAATCTATTTTTCTGCCGGTGCCGTGCAGGCCGGCATGAAGGCCTTGCTGCGCACCAAGCGGGTAGTAACGGATGTGACGATGGTCCAAACGGGTCTCAAGCGCGCCGTGCTGGAACAGCTGGGCGTGGAAACCTGGTGCGGCGTGCACGATCCCGAATCGCACCTGATGGCGCAGAACCTGGGCATGACCCGCTCGGCCGCCGGTATCCGCCGCGCCTGGCAGAAGTTCGGCAATGACATGGTGCTGGCTATCGGCGATGCACCGACGGCCATCACCGAGGCGGTGCGCCTGATCCGCGAACACGGCTGGCGGCCGCAACTGGTGATCGGCTTGCCGGTCGGCTTTGTCGGCACGCGCGAGAGCAAGGATGAACTGCGCCGCTGCCTGCAGGTGCCGCGCATCACCAACAGCGGCACGCGCGGCGGCTCGCCCTGGGCGGCCAGCGTGGTCAATGCACTGATGATCGATGCCATCGCCTGGCTGGTCGCGCAGGAAGCGCAGAGCGAAGGCGTGCAGTGAACGAGGCCAACGGCGAGCTGCAGCGGGCCGAGTACGACCTGTCCGTGCTGGCGCCCAATGGCCTGCGGCGCGGACGCAGTACCGGCAGTTGCGCCACCGCTGCGGTGCGTGCGGCCTTGTATCGCTTGCTGGCGGGCATGACGGTGCAGCAGACCGAAGTGAGCCTGCCCGATGGCCTGCATTACCTGAGTGTGCCGATCCAGTCGGTGAGCATGATCGATGCCGATACCGCGCAGGCGGAAGTGCTCAAGGATGGCGGCGATGATCCCGACAATACGCACGGCGCGACCATTGTGGCTCAGGTGCGGCGCAATGCCGGGAGCGAGATCCGCTTCTTCGCCGGAGAGGGCGTCGGCACGGCCACCATGCCGGGCTTGCGGGTAGCCGTCGGCGAGCCGGCCATCAACCCGGTGCCGCGTGCCATGATGCGGGCGGCCGTGGCGGAGGTGCTGGCGGAGCTGTTGCTCGGTGCGCAGGGATGGGGCTTCGACCTCACCATCGGCTGTCGCGAAGGTCTCTCGATTGCGCCCAAGACTTTCAATCCCAAGCTGGGCATCGTCGGCGGCATTTCCATCCTGGGCACCTCGGGCATCGTGGAGCCGATGTCGATGGCCTCGTGGATCGCCTCCATCGAGGTCTACATCCGCGTGGCCCTGGCCGCCTGTGCGCCGGGCGATGCGGTGGCCTACCTGCCGGGCAAGATCGGCCGTGTCTTTGTGGCACAGACGCTGGGCCTGCCCGACAAGCGCAGCGTGCAGATCGCCAATTTCCTCGGCGATGCGCTGGACTTCACGCAAAAGGCGCTGGCCGAAGAGGGACGCACGCTGCCGCTGCTGTGGCTGGCGGGGCATCCGGGCAAACTGGCCAAGGTGCTGGATGGCGTATGGGATACACACTCCAGCAAGAGCAACATGGCCATGCAGGGCGTGGCCCGCGTGGCCGAAGAAATGAACGCGGCAGGGCAGGACGTCTGGTTTGACGCCGCCCTGCTGCAGCAGATGAAGGAAGCCAATACGGTGGAAGCAATCATAGAACTGGTGCGCCAGCAGGATGCCGCGTTGTCGCGCCGCCTCTGGTGCGAGATCGAAGCCCGCATTGCGGCGCTTGCCCATGCACGCGTGCCGGCGGTTGAACGCATCGCAGTGCGGCTGTTCGATCTGGACGGACAGCAGTTGGGAGAGGGCGCATGAGCGGGCGTCTCACGGGGATCGGTGTCGGTCCCGGACCGGCTGGCTATCTGCCGCTGGCGGCGCTCACAGCGCTGCGGTCGGCCGATGTGATCTACATTCCGCGTGCGCGTGGTGCGGACTTGTCGGTGGCCCTGCAATGCCTGGAAGGCGTGGAGTTCGACCGCAGCCGTTTGTGCGAGATCGAATTCAACATGGATCCGGATCGCCAGGTCCTGCAGGAACATTACGCGCAATTGGGCCAGCAACTGGCGGCACAACTGCGTGAGGGCTTGCAGGTGGTGTATCTCACCATCGGTGATGCGCTGACCTATTCGACCTACGGCTATGTGCTGGCGGCCGTGCGTGACCTGTATCCCGGGTGTGATTGCGTGACGCTGCCCGGCATCACCAGCTACGCCGCTGCCGCTGCCGCGCTGGAATGGCCGTTGGGGGTGGGCAAGGAGCGCACGCTGATCCTCCCTTGTCCGGAAGACGCCGCCACCTTGCGCGCCGAGATCGAAGGCCATGACATCGTCGTGCTGATGAAAGTCGGCGCACGCCTGCCTTGGGTGCTGGCCTTGCTGCGGGAGATGGGCATTGCGCAGCACTGCGGCTTCGCCCGTCGCATCGGGCTGGAAGGTGAAATGCTGGCCACTGACCTCACCGCACTGGATGCGGCAGAAGCGAGCGGCTATCTCGCCGTGCTGCTGATCCGCAAGACGGCCCAGGCGCAGCGCCATCGCGCGCCCGAAGAGAATTCGAAAGGAAATGCATGAAAGTTTATTTCGTAGGGGCCGGCCCCGGTGCGGCCGACCTCATCACCCTGCGCGGTGCGCGCCTGCTGGGCCAGGTGCGCATGGTGCTGTATGCCGGTTCGCTGGTGCCGACCGCCTTGCTGGAACATTGCCACCCCGAGGCCGAGATCATCGATACCGCCGCCCTCGATCTGGAGCAGCAGCAAGCTTGCTACGTGCGTGCGCACGAGCAGGGCATTGATGTGGTGCGACTACATTCGGGCGATCCCGCCATCTACGGCGCGACTGCCGAGCAGATGCGCCGTCTCGATGCGCTGGGCATTGCCTATGAAGTGGTGCCGGGGGTGTCGTCCTTCACCGCTGCCGCAGCGGCGGTGTCGGCTGAACTGACCAAGCCGGAGGTGTCGCAGAGCGTGATCCTGACGCGGGTGTCGGGACGTGCTTCAGCGGTGCCTGAATCGGAATCGATCGCTTCGCTGGCGGCACATCGCGCGACCATGTGCATCTTCCTCTCCGGCCCGCACCTGAAGAAGATCGTCAACGACCTGCTGCTGCACTATCCGCCGGAAACGCCCGTGACCCTGGTCTATCGCGCGACATGGCCGGAGCAGCGCATCTATCAGGGCTCGCTCGACAAGGTGCTGGAAGAGAACAAGCGCGGCGAGTGGAACCTGACCACCATGATGCTGGTGGGTGCCGCCCTGAACAAGGAGCAGGTCGCCGAATCCAGTCTCTACTCCAAGGACTTCACGCATCTCTTCCGCGTGGTCAAGAAGAACAAGGACGCCGCATGAATCCCCCCGTCGCCCCGGCTGAACTCGGCCTGTGGCCGGTGCGTACCGAGGCGGCGGCGCTGGCTCTTTACCTGCAGGACAGGCTGGGCGGCGAGCTGTATCAGCCCTGGCTGCAGGCCGAGGGCGAACTGTCGCAGCGGCAGCAGTTTGCGCTGGCCTATCGCCGCCATCGTCAATGGATCATGATCGGCGCCACCGGCATTGCCGTGCGCTTCCTGGACGGCCTGCCGCAGGACAAGCACAGCGATCCGGCACTGGTGGTGGTCGATGAGGTGGCCCGTTTTGCCATCGCCTTGCTGGCCGGACATGAAGGCGGGGCCAACGGACTGGCCTACCGCGTAGCGCAACTGACGGGGGCGCAGCCGGTGGTGACGACCGCCACGGAAGCGGTCAAGCCGCTGGTACTGGGCATCGGTTGCCGCAAGCTGGCCTCGGCGGAGCAGATTGCCCTTGCCGTGTCGCAGGCGCTGGACTTGTGCCCCGGCGCCTCGCTGGCCCAAGTGCGCGAAGTGGCCACCATCGACATCAAGGCGCAAGAGCCGGGCCTGCTGGCCTTTTGCGCCACCCATGACTTGCCGCTGCGCGTGATTGCACGCGAGCAGATCGCCCAGCGCGCCTGGGTCGGCAAGCCCTCGGAGTGGGTGCGCCAGAATGTCGGCGTGGACGGCGTCTGCGAACCGGCGGCCTTGATCGCCAGCCCGCGTGGCCGTCTGTTGCTGGGCAAGTCCGCGCTGGACGGGGTGACCGTGGCCGTGGTGGATGACGCCGATGCTTGGCGGACATTCAAAGACAAGCTGTAAAACATGGAAAGTATGCAGATGGAAGCCGTCAAGAAAAAAGGCGTATTGAACCTGGTCTCCGTAGGACCGGGCTTTGAAGAGATGATCATCCCGCGCGCCATCGAGGCCTTGCGCGATAGTGAGGTCATCGTCGCCTACGAGTTGTACCTGCGCTGGATCGCCTCGCATATCCAGGGCAAGGAAATCCACACGCCGCCGCTCACGCAAGAGCGCGAGCGCGCCTTGCTGGCCATCGAGCAGGCCCGCGCCGGACGCCGCGTGGCGCTCATCTCCAGCGGCGACATCGGCATCTACGCCATGGCCGCGCTGGCCTTCGACGACATGCGCGAGGACGATACCTACGAGGTCAACGTCATTCCCGGCGTGACCTCGGCCAATGCCTGCGCTTCGCTGCTGGGGTCGCCGCTGTCGCATGACTTCGCCACGCTGTCGCTGTCGAACCTGCTGTGCCCGTGGTCATGGATCGAGCAGCGCGCCAGCCACATCGCCCAGGCCGACCTGGCCTGCGTGCTCTACAACGTGCAGAGTGCCGGGCGGCAGGAGGGCGTCTATCGCATCCTGCAGCTGATGCTGCAACACAAGGCTCCGCACACCCTGTGCGGCGTGGTGCGCAATGCCTATCGGCCGGGCCAGCAGGTCTCCATTCATCGCCTGGATGAATTGCCGGGCCTGCAGTTCGACATGCTGACCTCGATCGTCATCGGCAACCGCTTTACCCAGCGCAAGCGCGACTGGATCTTTACCCCGCGCGGCTACAACGACTGGAGCGAAGAATCGCAGGCCGCTGAAGTGGCGCAACTGCCGCAGCGGGCGGTGTGGGTCTTTGCCGGCACCAGCGATGGCAACCTGGTGGCACGCGAGCTGGCCGGGCAGGGCGAGCGGGTGGTGATCTCCACCGCGACCGCTTATGGCGGCGAACTGGCCAGCCAGGATTGTCCGGGGGCTCACGTCTGGTCCGGCCGCCAGGGCGTGGAAGCGCGCCGCCAGGCCTTGCGCGAGAGCCAGGCGCGCGTGCTGGTGGATGCCACGCATCCGTTTGCGGTGCAGATGTCGCAGCAACTCATGACGCTGGCCAAGGAGTTGGCGATACCGTATCTGCGCTACGAACGTGCTAGCGACCTGGCCGCCGATGACCCGCACGCCTGCGCCGACATGGAAGAAGCCGCCACCCGCGCCATCGCCATGGGCCGCCGCATCTTCCTGGCCACCGGCTCCAAGGACCTGGGCAGCTTCCTGCAGGCGCCCGGTGCGGCCGCCAAGCAATGGTTCGCGCGCGTGACCGCCGATCCGGACTTCATCAAGCGCGCGCTGGAGCTGGGCTTGCCGCGCGCCCACCTGTGCGCCATGCAGGGACCGTTCTCGCAGGCCTTCAATGAAGCGCTGTGGCGGGATTGGGGCATCGACTGCGTGGTCACGAAGGATTCGGGCGAGGCCGGTGGCTATCGGGCCAAAGTGGAGGCGGCGCGCGCCTTGGGCATCCCGCTGTTGACGGTGCGCCGGCCAGCGCTGGCCTATCCGCAGGTGGCCCATGATGTGCCGGCCCTGCAGGCGCAACTGGCGGCACTGGCCGGGGGCTGAAGATGGCCAGCGTCTTACCTTCCTTGCCGCCACCATTGCCGCCGATACCAGTAACAGTGGTGACGGGTTTCCTCGGTGCCGGCAAGACCACTTTGCTGCGCGGCCTGGTCCAGCGCCGCCAGTCGCGCCGCCTGGCCTTGCTCATCAATGAATTCGGCGAGGTCGCCATTGATGGCGACCTGCTGCGTGCCGAAGGAGATGCGCAGGGTCATGTACAGATCCAGGATTTTGCCCATGGCCTCATCGCCTATGGCGACGATGAACATTTCGTCCCCGCCATGCTGGCCCTGGCCGCACGGCGGGCACAGATCGATCACGTGCTCATCGAGACCTCCGGCCTGGCCCTGCCCAGTGCCGTCATGGAAGTGCTGCAATCGCCGGAACTGGCCCCGCACTTCGTGCTCGATGCCACGCTGGCCGTGGTCGACACGCCGCTGCTGCTGGAAGAAGCCTTTGCCAGCGGCGACGCCGTGCGCGATGCGACGGCGCAGCTGTTCCGCCAGCAGCTGGAATGCGCTGACGTGGTGGTGTTGAACAAGATCGATGGCATGGAAGAAGCGCCGTTGCTGCAGGCCGAGGAGACCGTGCGCGCATTGGCGCCGAACGTGCGTTTCCTGGAGCTGGCCTATGGAGCGAGGCTGGATATCCGTCTTGCACTGGGCCTGCGCCTGCACCAGGCAGGCAGTACCGTGCATCACCATTACACGCCGGTCGGCATGCCGGGCGAACGCGCCAGCGTGGCAGCGGACCAGTGGCGCTTCAATGGCCATGCACACTCCGGGCTGGGCGCGCACAGCCATGGCTTGTCCACCCACAAGCATTTCCATGAGCAGGACCCCGGCTGGCAATCCTTTACGCTGCGCAGCCAGGCAGCGCAGGAGCCGGAGTCCCTGCGCCGCGCCGTGGTGGCCGTGGCGCTGGACCAGCCCATCCTGCGCACCAAGGGTTTCATCGCCACCGCCGAGGGCAGCACGCAATTGCTGCAAGCCGTGCGTGCGCGGGCCGTCGTGGCCGGCGCGCAGGGCGGCAAGAGCGCGGGACGATCGGAACTGGTCTTCATTGGCTACCACCCCAGTCGCACGCGCGTGGCGCAGTTGCTGTCGTCGTTGACCGGCACCGAATGGATTTGAATTTGTTGCAGCACCAGGAAAGAACCTCACCATGAAAACCGATCCCGAATCGCACAAGCGCATGACCCAGCGTCACAAGGAGGGCTTCGAAAAGAAGAAGGCCGCCGCCCAGAAGGAAAAGGGTCTCCTGATCGTCAACACCGGAACCGGCAAGGGCAAGTCCAGCGCCGCCTTCGGCATGGGCATGCGCATCCTCGGCCACGGCATGAAGCTGGGCGTGGTGCAGTTCATCAAGGGCGCGCTCTACAGCGCCGAGCGCGACTTCCTGGGCGGGCACGCCAACTGTGACTTCCACGTCGTCGGCGAAGGCTACACCTGGGATACCCAGGACCGCGACGCCGACATGCGCACCGCCGCGCGCGGCTGGGACGAGGCCGTGCGCATGATCGGGGATCCGAGCTACGACATGGTGATCCTGGATGAACTCAACATCGTCCTGAAATACCAGTACCTCGATCTGGAGGAAGTGCTGCGTGTCTTCGCGGCACGCCGCGAGATGCTGCACATCGTCGTCACCGGCCGCCATGCGCCGGAGGCCTTGATTGAACAGGCCGACCTGGTCAGCGAGATGCGCCCGCTGAAACATCCCTACAAGGAGCAGGGCGTGAAGGCGCAGAAAGGCGTGGAGTTCTGATGTCTGCCCCGCAATATCGTTGCCCGGCCCTGTTCATCTCGGCCCCGGCCTCCGGCCACGGCAAGACCACCATCACCGCTGCGCTGGCACGCCTGTACCGGCACCAGGGCAAGCGGGTGCGGGTGTTCAAGACCGGCCCGGATTTCCTCGATCCGATGGTGTTGCAGCAGGCCAGCGGCCAGCCGGTCGCCAACCTCGACCTGTGGCTGGGCGGGGAGGATCACTGCCGCCGCCAGGTGGCACTGGCCGCCGCCGAATCCGATGTGCTGCTGGTGGAGGGCGTGATGGGCCTCTTCGATGGCGAGCCCAGCAGTGCCGACCTGGCGCAGTTGCTGGGCATTCCCATCGTGGCCGTCATCAATGCGCGCGGTATGGGCCAGACCATCGGCGCGCTGGCGCAAGGCTTGCTGGCCTATCGTCCCGAGCTCAAGTTCGCGGGGGTGCTGGCCAATGGCGTGGCAAGTCCGCGCCATGCGCAGATGCTGCGCCAGGGCCTGCAGAATGCACGGCCTTCAGTGCCGCTGCTGACCGGCTTGCAGCGCGACATGCAATTCGCCTTGCCGGAGCGCCACCTGGGCCTGGTGGCTGCGCCCGAGATCGCCGATCTGGATGCACGCCTGGATGCCGTGGCCGAAAGAATGTCCGCTACTTCACTGGCCAATCTGCCTCCGGAAGTGGACTTCGGCACGCCCCCGCCGGAACGCGCATTCCCGCGCCTGCTGGAGGGCAAGACCATCGCCGTGGCGCGCGATCTGGCGTTTTCCTTCATTTACCCCGCCAACCTCGATCTGCTGGTGCTCATGGGGGCCACCGTGACCTTCTTCTCGCCGCTGGCCGATGAAGCTGTCCCGGAGTGCGACGCGGTCTGGCTGCCGGGCGGTTATCCGGAACTGCACCTGCCAGCCCTGCAGGCCGCGCAACGTACCCAGTCCAGCCTGCGCGCGCATGCCGGGGCCGGCAAGCCGCTCTATGCGGAATGCGGCGGCATGCTGTTCCTGCTGGAGACGGTCATTGCCGGTGACGGCAGCAGCGGCCAGCTGTGCGGCATCCTGCCCGGCCAGGCCACGGTGCAGCCGCGCCTGCAGGGACTCGGTTACCAGACCTTGCAACTGAACCTGCCCGGTGCAGTCGGCGAGCATCTGCGCTGCCATACCTTCCACTATTCGCGTGCGGTGGTCGGGGCGGAATTCATCGCACGCGGCGAGCGTCTCTTTGATTCTTCCGAAGGGGAAGTGGTCTATCGCCGTGGCCAGGTCACCGCCAGCTATCTGCACGCCTATTTCCGTTCGGCGCCGCGCACGGTGGCGGCGCTGCTGGGAGGGGCGGCCTCATGAGCGAGGGCGTCTCTCACCGCTATCCGCAGGCGCAGATCGATGCGGTCTACCGTGTCATTCGCGAGCGGCGCGACATGCGCCATTTCCTGCCCGATCCGGTTGCGCCTGACCTGCTGGAACGCCTGCTGCAGGCCGCCCATCATGGCCCCAGCGTGGGCTTCATGCAGCCGTGGCGTTTCATTCGCATCCGCAGCCAGGCGCTGCGCCAGCAGATCCATACGTTGGTGGAACAGGAACGCATCGCCACTGCCCGCGCACTGGATCAGCGCGAAGACGAATTCATGCGCCTGAAGGTAGAAGGCATTCGCGAGTGTGGCGAGGTACTCGTCGCCGCACTGATGGATCAGCGCGAGACCCATATCTTCGGTCGCCGCACCTTGCCGCAGATGGACCTGGCCTCGCTGTCCTGCGCGCTGCAGAACATGTGGCTGGCCGCCCGTGCCGAAGGGCTGGGGATGGGCTGGGTGTCACTCTTCGATCCGGTGGCACTGGCGCAACTGCTGCATCTGCCGGAAGGCGCCGAGCCGGTGGCGGTGCTGTGCCTGGGCCACGTGCCCGTTTTCTATGACAAGCCCATGCTGGAGCAGGAGCAATGGGCGACCCGCCAACGTCTGCAGGACCTGGTCTTTGAAGACCGCTGGCCCGCGCAAGGAGCATCACAAGCATGACTTCCCCAATCTCAACCCGACATCGCAGCCTCATCTTCGGCGGCGCCCGCAGCGGCAAGAGTGCCCACGCGGAGCGCCTGGCCCTGGCGGCGGCGCAGTCCGGTCCGCAGGAGATCGTCTATCTGGCCACCGCCAATCGCGCCGCCAGCCGCGACGATGCCGAGATGCAGCAACGCATCGCCCATCACCAGCAGCGCCGCCGCGCGCTGGGCGGCCACTGGAGCACCGTGGAAGAACCGCTGGCATTGGGTCAGGCGCTGCGGAGCCTGAGCCGGCCCGAGTCCGTGGTGCTGGTCGACTGTCTCACGGTCTGGCTGGCCAACCTGCTCTTCGCCGAGGGCGTGGACTATCCGGAGGTAGGGCCGATCACGCCGCCGCTGGCCTTTACGCAGCAGCGCGCGGATTTCCTGCGCGCCTTGCAGGACGCGCAGGGTAGCGTGATCCTGGTCTCCAATGAAGTGGGTATGGGCATCGTGCCGCAGGGGGCGATCTCGCGCTGGTTCGTCGATGAGGCAGGGCGCCTGAACCAGGCTGTAGCGGCCTTGTGCGAACGCGTGCAATGGGTGGCGGCCGGCCTGCCGCTGACCTTCAAGGACCATCCATGCTGAGCGGGCTGTCGTGGCCCGCGCTGGCCGCACTGATGGCGCTGGGCATCGCGCTGGACCTGCTGCTGGGCGAGGCGCGGCGCTGGCATCCGCTGGTCGGCTTCGGCAACCTGGCCAAGCGCATCGAGGGCAGGCTCAATCACGCTCCCGCGCTGCGTCTGCGCGGCGTGCTGGCCTGGTGCCTGGCGGTGTTGCCGCCGGTGCTGGCGTGCGCCTGGCTGCTCTGCGTATTGCCGGGATGGCTGGCCGCGCTGGCGCACGCCGCGCTGCTGTACTTCTGCATCGGCCTGCGCAGCCTGCGCGAACATACGCTGCCGATTGCGCAGGCGCTGGCGCAAGGCGATCTGCCACTGGCACGGCGGCTGACCTCGTACATCGTCAGCCGTGATACGCGTGAGTCCAGCGAGGGCGAGCTGGCCAAGGCGGGCGTTGAATCCCTGCTGGAGAATGGCAACGATGCCGTCTTCGGCACCTTGTTCTGGTTTCTGGTGGCGGGCGGTCCGGGGGCGTTGTTGTTCCGGCTGGCCAATACGCTGGATGCCATGTGGGGCTATCGCAATGCGCGTTTCCTGTATTTTGGCTGGTCTGCCGCCCGCATCGATGACGTCCTCAACTGGCTGCCTGCACGCCTGACCGCGTTCTCCTACGCGTGGCTGGGGCAACGTCGTCAGGCCTTGGATTGCTGGAAAGCACAGGCACCCGCATGGAGCAGCCCCAATGCCGGCCCCGTGATGGCTGCCGGTGCCGGTGCGCTGGGCCTGGCCCTGGGCGGACCTGCCATCTACGACGGTGAAGTCGAAGAGCGCCCGCCGCTGGGACGCGGCCTGCCGCCGCAAGGGCCGGACATCGTGCGCGCCTGGCGTCTGGTGGCGATGAGCACGGCGTTGTGGGTGGCCGTGGTCAGCGCACTGGCAGTGCTGACCCTCGCAGTCGGAACGGGAGCGCACCATGCTTGAACACGGCGGCAATCTCAACGACGCGGCACGCCATTACGGCCGTCCGCGCAGTGACTGGCTGGACCTCTCCACCGGCATCAATCCGCGTCCTTACCCGGCCCCCGCACCTGCGCCCGATGCATGGCATCGCCTGCCCGAACCTTCGCACGCGCTGGAACAGGCCGCCTGCGCGTATTACGGGGCGCCCCGTCTGCTGGCCGTGGCGGGTACGCAAGCGGCGATACAGGCATTGCCGCAACTGCGCCTGCAACAGCAAGGCCGACCGGCACAGGTGGTGGTCGCGGCCCCTATCTATGCCGAACACGCCCACTGCTGGCGGCGTGCAGGGCATGCCGTGCTGGAGGTGCCGTATGACGATCTGGATGAGGCGGTCCGTGAGTCGCGCTGCGAGGTGCTGGTGCTGTGCAATCCCAACAACCCGACCGGTGCCATGGCGGCACCGGAGGATGTATTACGCTGGTCGACGCTGCTGGCCGCACGCGGTGGCTGGCTGGTGGTGGATGAGGCTTTTGGCGACACCGTGCAGGGCCACAGCGTGGCCGCCCACAGCGACCAGCCTGGCCTGATCGTGCTGCGGTCGGTCGGCAAGTTTTTTGGCCTGGCCGGTTTGCGGCTGGGTTTCGTGGGGGCTGCGCCCGCCGTGCTGGAGGCGCTGGCCGACTGGCTCGGTCCCTGGTCCATCAGCGGCCCGGCCCAGCAGATCGGCAGCGCCGCGCTGTGTGATCGACCATGGCAGGCCGCCACGCTGCAGACCTTGCAGGCCGAAGGCGAACGCCTGCATGCGCTGCTGGCGCAGCACGGCATCCGCGCCAGTGGTACGGCGCTGTTCCAGTGGTGGCTTGAGCCCGAGGCGCAGGCGTTTCATGAATCGATGGCGCGTGCCGGCATCTGGGTGCGCCTCTTCACGCGCGGTGCCGGTGGCATCCGGCTCGGCCTGCCACCGGATGAAGCGGGCTGGTCGCGTCTGCAAGACGCCTTGAACACATGGAGCCAACGTGGCTGATTTTCCCTTTCATACCTTGATGATTCAGGGCACCACGTCGGATGCCGGCAAGAGCACCCTGGCCGCTGCGCTGTGTCGTCTGCTGAAGAAGGATGGCATCGGCGTCGCCCCCTTCAAGCCGCAGAACATGGCCTTGAACAGCGCCGTCACCAGCGACGGTGGCGAGATCGGACGGGCCCAGGCCTTGCAGGCCCAGGCCGCAGGCATCGCGCCCCACACCGATATGAATCCGGTGCTGCTGAAACCTTCCAGCGATACCGGCGCTCAGGTCATCGTGCATGGCAAGGTGCGCGCGGATATGAACGCCCGTGACTATCACCGCTACAAGACCGAAGCCATGCAGGCCGTGCTGCAATCCTACGAGCGCCTGCGCACGCAATATGCCTGCGTGATCGTGGAGGGCGCGGGCAGTCCGGCCGAGATCAACCTGCGCGCGCGCGACATCGCCAACATGGGCTTTGCGGAAGCGGTCGATTGTCCGGTCATCATCGTGGCCGACATCGACCGGGGCGGCGTCTTCGCCCATCTGACCGGCACCCTCGATTGCCTTTCCGAGAGTGAGAGCGAGCGCGTGATCGGCTTCGTCATCAATCGTTTTCGGGGCGATATCAGTCTCTTGCAGGGCGGCCTGGATTGGCTCGAAGCCCGCACCGGCAAGCCCGTGCTGGCGGTGCTGCCTTACCTGCACGGACTACATCTCGATGCCGAGGATGCCGTGGCGGCCACGCAGGAGAGCAAGGGCGATTTCCGCATTGTGGTGCCGGTCTTTCCGCGCATCAGCAACCACACCGACTTTGACGCGCTGCGTGCCCATTCCGGTGTGGACCTGTGTTTCATCGGGCCGGGTCAGCCGGTGCCGCCCGCCGATCTCATCATCCTGCCCGGCAGCAAGAACACGCGCGGCGACCTGCGCTGGCTGCGGGAACATGGCTGGGACACGGCCATCGCACGGCACCTGCGCTATGGCGGCAAGCTCATCGGCATCTGCGGCGGCTTCCAGATGTTAGGGGAGAGCGTGGACGATCCGCATGGTGTGGAAGGTGCGCCCGGCAGCAGTGCCGGCCTCGGCTTGCTGCCCTTGCGTACCGAATTGACGCGTGAGAAGAAACTGCTGCAGGTCAGCGGCCAGTGCGCCTTCGGAGAGACGGCTGCAACGGTCAGTGGCTACGAGATCCACATGGGCGTGTCCTCCGGCCCGGCGCTGGGGCGTCCTGCGTTCGTGATCGACGGGCGCGGCGAGGGTGCGCAATCGGAAGATGGTCAGATCCTGGGCAGCTACCTGCATGGCATGTTCGATACGCCGCAAGCCTTCGGTGCGCTGCTGGCCTGGGCCGGACTGGCGGGAACGGAGCCGGTGGATCTGGACGCGCTGCGCGAGGCCAGCCTGGAGCGTCTGGCCGAGTCCTGCCGGCCCTTGTATGACGCCCTGCAGCGGGTGCCGACGCGGTTTGCGCTGAAGTAATACGGCAGGCCAGACGCACGTCTGATTGCCTGGCGCTGCCGGGAGGGGTGGCTTGCTAACGCAAGGTGTACATCAAGGTGCCATAGCCGGTCTGATCGTAACCACCACTGTTGGGTCCGTAGTCGCCGCCGCCTCCCTCTGGCCGCACCTTCTCGGCGAAGCGTTGCACGGCGGGCGCGGGCAGGCCTTTGAGCACCACATAGTGCTGGTACAGCAGTTCCCAGATCGGACGCAGTTCGCCACGGCCTGCGGGTGAGATGGTCTCCTGCGTCACGTCGCTGTTGTGATAGGGCGTGAAGGGAACGGTATCGCCCAAGTTGTAGCGCGCCACATATTCGGCACCGCGCAGCAGCCGGTTATTCTCGTACCCGAACAGGTCATCACCCTGGTTCCAGGCCATCTGGCAGAACGCGCCGGCAAGGGCCAGGTCCAGCAGGCTGTGTCCCTGGTCGCGACCGCTTTCCTGGATCTGGCCAAGACCGTCGGGATAGAGCGTCCAGACCAGATTGTTGATGGCACCATTGCCGGCTCCCTGCTTGAAGTAGCGGACGGCTTCCTGGTAGAGATCGTGGCGATCGGCCAGGATCCCGATCGCCATCATCGAACTCATGTTGGCGAGGTCCCAGTTGGCCCAGTAGTGATCGATGCGGGCCCCATTGTGGCGGGTGAGGAAGTCGTGATTCATCGGGTAGAAGACCCGCAGCATCATGTCCTTGAACGCGTTGAAGCCGCCGCCGGGCCAGTGTGGATAGTCGCGCAGGAGTTCTCCGGCGTTGGCCAGCTGGTAGCCATAGATGCCCGATGCCAAAAAGCGGTCCGAACTGCCTTCGATGGCTTGCAAGGTGCTGGCCCATGCGTCAAGCAGGAGCGTCGCGCGCGCGGCGTAGCGATCGTCGCCGCTGATTTTCCAGCGCAGGGCGAGGGCATAGGCTGCGGCCGCATCGTTGAAGAGGCGGCTGTAGTTTTCTGCATGTCCGGCTCCATCCTTGCCGCGATAGATCACGGGGACCGCCGCCGGCTGCCAGTCGAGGCCGGCGTGGCGGTTGCCGGTGAGGCGCTGCCAGCCTGCAGTCCAGGGCTGGTCCATGGCGGCCAGGCGGGTCTTGATCCGGGTGAAATCGGCGGTGGTGTGCAGGCCGCCCGGATGAACGAAGGCGCTGCCTTCGGCCAGCGCCAGCGGCGTGCATCCCGCGCACAGGCAAAGCAAGGCGGTACGCAGTGTGGTTCGGGTGGTCTGCAAGAAAATTGTCAGCATGGTGTGCGCGTGAAGGGGCGATAGTGGAGTGTCCTGCAAAGCCTGGCATCACTGAACCAGGCTCGTCCTCTGATTGCGTAACGTTGGCCGGGTTCAGCTCAGATTACAGGCGTTTCACTTGCCTTGTCCTGTGACCGGTGGCCTGCCCCGGTGTCACGGTGCGGCGTGTCAGCCAAAGAAAATCCCGGCCTTGCGGGCCGGGATGCGGTTGGGGGAGTGGCGGATAAGAATCAGGCGAGGGCTTCCTTGGCGGCTTCTTCCGGGGTGAGGCCATCGTAGTAGAGGTCAGTGAACCATTCGACCTGTTCCTCGATGTGCTCTTGTGCCTGGTCCAGCGTGGCACCGCCCTTGACCAGGAATTGCTCGACTTCGGTACACCATTGGATCAGGGCTTCGGTTTCCGGGTCCAGTTTCTCTTTCTTGGGCATGTTGACTCCTTTGCTTCGGTGATGATGGGCGTGAGTGCCCTGTGCAAGGATAGGCCAAACCGGCCATGCGTGCGCACTTTTATTGGGCCGGGTTCATTGCAGCAACTGGCTGCCGCTGCTGGTACCGCTGGCCGCCGTGATACTGCTGGCCAGCACCGCCGCCGCCGATCTCGTCTCCACCCCCAGCTTCACGAAGATATGTTCCAGGTGCTTGTTGACGGTACGCGGACTCATGCCGAGGATCTCGGCGATGTCGCGGTTGGTCTTGCCCTTGCCCAGCCAGAGCAGCACGTCGCTTTCGCGCGGCGTCAGGCGTGCGCCTTCCAGAGTGGCCGGCAGGACCATGAGCTCTTCGCCGCGATGCGCCGAGCCGGCGATCTTCTCCTCCAGCACCAGGCTCACGCCATGCCCCTGACCCGGACCGGAGAGGGTGATGTGCAGTTCATCCTGTTGCTGGCGCACGATCAACGGCGGTACGTGATCCAGGCTCTCGCCCTGGCGCTGCCGTACCAACTGCTCGTTGAGCCAGACCTGCAAGGGCCCGGGCAGCTTGTGACTGGCCGGTGCCGCCGCACCATAGTATTTTTCCAGCCACTGTGAGGCCTTGCTGGTCTGCCACATCGGCAAGCCATTGCCGCCCAGCACGATCACCGCATGTGCCGCATGTTCCAGCATGCCGCGCGTCTGCGTCATCATGCGCGCAGTACGGATATGCGCACCGATGCGTGCCACCACCTCCTGCGGACGGATCGGCTTGGTCACGTAGTCGATGCCGCCGACCTCGAAGCCGCGCACCACGTGCTCGGTCTCCGACAGGCCCGTCATGAACACCACCGGGACATGCGCCACGCGCTTGACCTGCTTGATGCGGCGACAGGTCTCGAAGCCATCGATGCCGGGCATCATCGCATCCAGCAGGATCAGGTCGGGCGTGATGTGATCCAGCCGCTCCAGCGCCGCCAGGCCGTCGGTGGCGACCAGCACGATGTGGCCGCTCTCATCGAGCGCGTCGGACAACATGGCCAGGTTGTCGGGCATGTCATCGACGATCAGTACCACGTGTCTATCGAACGTCGTTGAGATCATGTCGGATCAGCTCCTTGATGCGGGTGACGTATTCGTTCAATCGGAATTGCTTGACCAGCTGCCGCAGCTCGGTGGTGAAGGGCAGGTAGGCCGGCTGCTGGCGCTCCATGGCGTCGAGCTGGCGCAGGATTTCCTTGGCGTAGCCGATGCTGCCCAGTTCCAGCAGGGTGGCCAGCTTGTCTTGCGGTGGCACCAGCATCAGGGCCTGTGGCGCCGCAGATGGCGGTGGCACTTCTGCCGGCACAGCAGGAAGGATGCTCGCCACCCAGTCCAGTTGCAGATGCTGGCGGATCTTGCCCAGCAATTCGTGATACGAGACCGGCTTGACCACGAAGTCATTGACCAGCGGCGGCTCGTTGCGCTCATGCAGGTTCTCGAAGGCATTGGCCGAGACCAGCAGGATGGGCAATTGCGCAAGTCCGCGTGCACGGATGGCGCGGGCCACCGTCCAGCCATCCATCTGCGGCATGGCGATGTCCAGCAGGATCAGGTCCGGTACTTCGCGTCCCAGACGCTCCATGCAGGCCAATCCACTGTCGGCTTCAGTTACCACGAATCCCAGCGGCATGAGCATGTCCCTGAGCAGGCGACGTTGCGAGGCCTGGTCGTCCACCACCAGGATGTGGCGAGAAGGACCGGCGTAGCCCGACATCTGGTCTTCCAGCTTGATGCGCGGGCGCGGGACGTGTACTTCAGGCAGGTAGATCTTGAGATGGAAACTGCTGCCCTGGCCGACCCGGCTCTGCACGCTCAGTTCGCCGCCCATGATGTGCACCAGCATGCGGCTGATGGCCAGACCGAGGCCGGTGCCGATGTCTTCGCGCAGATTGGCGGCGCTGCTGCGCTCGAAGGGCAGGAAGATGCGTTCCAGGTCCTCGTCGGCAATGCCGATGCCGCTGTCGATCACATCGAAATACGCGATCTCGCGGGCGTAGCGCAGCTTGAGCGTAACGCCCCCGTGATCGGTGAATTTCACCGCATTGCCCAGCAGGTTGATGAGGATCTGGCGCAGTCGCTTCTGGTCCGCGTGCACGATCTGCGGCAGGCGGCCGGACTTCTCGAAGCGGAAGTGCAGTCCCTTCTGTTCGGCCTGCGGCGCGAACATGCCCACGATCTGTTCCAGGAAAGCTTCCAGCGCCAGCTCGTCCGAGGCCAGGCGCATCTTGCCGGCTTCGATCTTGGCGATGTCGAGCAGGCCATCGATGAGACTCAACAGATGTTCGCCGCTGCGGCGGATGATGGCGATGGCTTCCTTGCGGGCCGGCGGGATGGTGGCATCCACGTGCAGAATCTGGGCATAGCCGAGGATGCTGTTCAGGGGTGTGCGCAATTCGTGGCTCATGCCGGCCACGAAGCGGCTCTTGGCCAGGTTGGCCGATTCGGCGGCTTCCTTGGCGCGCTGCAGTTCGGCATCGGTCTGCTTGTGGGCCTCGATTTCCTGCAGCAGCAGGTTGGTCTGGCGTTCCGATTCCTCCTGGGCCACGGCACGGCTTTCGTTGGTCAGCACCAGCCACCAGGCGCCGACGCCTACCACCACCAGCAACAGGCAGAACAGCTTGATGAAAACACCCCGCAGTGAATCCGGTGCGGACAAGCTCAGCCCGGAAAGATCGGCCATCTGCTGGAAATACAGCATCCACAATACGATGGCCAGCCCGCCGGCCAACAGCCCGAAGACACTCAGGTAATGCCCGATGCGCGTATTGAGCTTGAGTGCGAAGCGCGCCGGGATCAGCTGGCGCAGCGTATGAAGAATCTGGTTGGGCAGGCGTGCGCGGGGCGTCTTGCAGCGGTCCTTGCAGCGTGCATCGAGTGAACAGCACAGCGAACAGATGGCCCCCTGGTAGGCTGGACAATGCGCCATGTCCGGCGTCTCGAACGCATTGCCACAGATCACGCAATCCAGTACCGAGTGCGCCTGTCCGGGCGTGACGGGCCGATAGTTCTGCTCGGACAGCGTATCGCGCCGCGCGATGTAGTAGCGGCTGCCGGTGGCCAGCGCGATCAGCGGCGCCGTCACCAGCGCCGTCCCCAATGCGATGAAGGGGGCCATCGCGGCAATGGTCTTGCCCAGCACGCCCGACATGGCCAGCGTGGAGAGCAGGGTGGCAATCACCATCGATCCCACACCCACGGGGTTCACGTCATACAGGTGCGCGCGCTTGAATTCGATGTGCGCCGGGCTCAGGCGCAGCGGCTTGTTGATGACCAGGTCGGCTACCACGGCCCCGATCCAGGAGATGGCCACCAGGCTGTAGAGCGCCAGCACGTGTTCCAGTGCATTGAACACCCCAAGCTCCATGAGCAGCACCGCGATCAGCACATTGAACACCAGCCACACCACGCGCCCCGGATGGCTATGCGTGAGGCGCGCAAAGAAATTGGACCAGGCCAGCGAGCCGGCATAGGCATTGGTGACATTGATCTTGATCTGCGACACCACCACGAACAGCACCACCGCCCCCAGCGCAAAGGCCGGATTGCCGAACACGTACTGGTAGCCGATCAGGTACATCTGGGTCGGCTCCACGGCACGTGCCATGGGCACTTCATGCTGGATGGCGAGAAAGGCCAGCAGCGTGCCGCCCAGCATCTTGGCCCCGCCCAGCAGGATCCAGCCGGGCCCGGCCAGCAGCAGGGCGCTCCACCAGCGGCCGCGATTGGCGGCGGTCTTCTGCGGCAGGAAGCGCAGGAAGTCCACCTGTTCGCCCACTTGCGCAATGAGCGAGAAGGCCACCGTGGCGGCAGCGCCGAAGAGCGTGAGGTTGAAGGAGCTGCCTTCTTCGGCACGGCCCGCGAAGCTCATCAGGTTCGACAGTGCCTCCGGTTCCTTGTACAGCACGCAGGCATAGGGCAGCACCAGCAGCACCAGCCACAGCGGCTGGGTCCACATCTGCAGGCGATTGATGAGGGTGATGCCGTAGGCCACCATGGGGATGATGATGAGCGAACAGAGCACATAGCCATACACCAGCGGCAGGCCGAAATAGATCTCGATGGCCTGCGCCATGATGGCCGCTTCCAGCGCGAAGAAGATGAAGGTGAAGCTGGCGTAGATCAGCGAGGTGATGGTCGAACCGATGTAGCCGAAGCCGGCGCCGCGCGTGAGCAGGTCCATGTCGACCCCGTAGCGCGCCGCGTAATAGCTGATGGGCAGGCCGGTCGCGAAGAACAGCACCATCACGCAGATGATGGCCCAGAAGGCATTGGTGAAGCCATAGCTCAGGGTGATGGCACCGCTGATGGCTTCCAGCGCCAGGAAGGAGGTGGCCCCCAGCGCCGTGTTGGCCAGGCGAAATTCGGACCAGCGGCGAAAGGACAGCGGCGTGTAGCGCAGCGCGTAGTCTTCCAGCGTCTCGTTGGCGACCCAGGTGTTGTAGTCGCGCCTGACCTTGACGATGCGTTGTGTGGCGGGATGGGTCACGTTGGCTCTTGGTGGGGTCGGGGGTTCCGGTGGCTCATGTCCGTCAGCATTCTGTCAGTGTGCTGCAGCGCAGACGGGCTGCCTGGCTCGTGTTTATGTCCAAGCAATTTTCAAACCATTCGGAGCAAGAGGGCATACGTCAAATGACGTAGATGCCTGTCTGCATGACATGAGAATTCACCAAGAAAAGGCAGCCGGCATGAACGCCGTCGCCGCATCCCGACGCCCTGCACGCAAAGTGCGCACCAACAGCAGGCAAGCCATGAGCAAAAGCTGTGCAGGCCGGCAGGCCGCACCAGCAGGGGGCTTACGTCAAACAACGTATTGTTGCGCTGCACCTGCGAACCTATTCTGCGCCTCAGAACGAAGCGCCGGAACCGTGTGATGGACGGGGTTTCCCGAGCTGCGCCACTGCCGGGGCAGTGACTTGTCCGGTCTTCGTTTCACCGCTTGCATGACGCCACGATGGCCCAGACCGAGTCCAACAACAACGCCCGAAAGGAGTACCGCATGTCGCATTCCTCGTCTTCCAATCCTCCCTCGCTCCCGCGCCGCAAGATCCTCATGGGCCTGGCCGCCGGGGCGGCAGCAGCGGCCCTGCCGGGCATGGCCTCGGCCCAGCAGTATCCGACCGCCAAGGTCAACACCACCAAGCTGGCCATTACCGATAGCGAAGTCACGGTCGGCCAGCTGCACTCGGCTACCGGCACCATGGCCATCAGCGAAACCGGTTCGATCCAGGCCGAGCGCCTGGCCATCGACCAGATTAATGCCATGGGCGGCATCCTCGGCCGCAAGATCAAGATCATCCAGGAAGACGGTGCCAGCGACTGGCCAACCTTCGCCGAAAAGGCCAAGAAGCTGCTGGAAAACGACCGCGTGGCTGCCGTCTTCGGCTGCTGGACCTCGGCCTCGCGCAAGGCGGTGCTGCCGGTGTTCGAGAAGGACAATGGCCTGCTGTATTACCCGACCTTCTACGAAGGCCTGGAGCAATCCAAGAACGTGTTCTATACCGGTCAGGAGGCGACGCAACAGGTGCTGGCAGGTCTGAATTGGGTGGCCAAGGAGAAGAAGGCCAAGACCTTCTTCCTGGTTGGCTCGGACTACATCTGGCCGCGGACTTCCAACAAGATCGCCCGCAAGCACATCGAGAACGTGCTCAAGGGGTCGGTGGTGGGCGAGGAATACTACCCGCTGGGCAACACGCAATTCGGTTCGCTCATCAACAAGATCAAGTTGAAAAAGCCCGACGTGATTTTCGCCGACGTGGTCGGTGGCTCCAACGTCGCTTTCTACAAGCAGCTGAAGGCCGCCGGCGTGACCGCCAAGACCCAGAACTTGCTGACCATTTCGGTGACCGAGGATGAAATGCTGGGCATCGGCGGCGAGAACGTGGAAGGCTTCTTCGCCTCGAT
>Ga0182006_1000801_pt1 | contig 21143 bp, 19 predicted proteins | sample Sormic07211104_1_FD_123022 | JGI IMG/M metagenome (GOLD analysis project Ga0182006, IMG submission 123022) | Rhizosphere microbial communities from Sorghum bicolor, Mead, Nebraska, USA - 072115-104_1 MetaG | ecosystem: Host-associated > Plants > Roots > Rhizosphere | place: USA: Nebraska...
ATTTATAGCTGTGTTTTTGATTTCTTTAATCTTTCTTGGCACTTCCTGCATCGCCAGTTCAATCCGACGTTGTTTTAAAACAGAGAAAAACTCGGTAATGTTATTGCTGATAATTTCTTCGGCATGCACCAGTTCGTTATAACGTTCCTGGATATTTTTGCGCGCCACCTCCTTTAACGATTCCACCTCGATATAATGCACAGGATTATTATGGATCACTGCAGGCAGAACATCATTCGGAATAGCCAAATCTACAATCACTTTTTTGCCCTGATCGCCATTTAACAGTTTAGCATATAACGCTTCCGTGATAATTGCTTCAGTGGAACCCGTACAGGTGATGATCACATCAAACCCTTCATTAAAATCTTCAAGTGCCGCTAACGGATAAGCTTTACCACCTAGCTCTTCAGCCAAAACTTCGGCTTTAGAGAACGTACGGTTGAAAATGGAAAAATTGGAGTATTTATGTTTGTTAAGATATTTTGCAATATTCTGATTGGTTTCGCCGGCGCCGATAATTAAGATACGTGAGTTGCCGCACATGTTCAACTCTTTTAACTTGCGGTAAGCCAATGAAACAACAGAAACCGGATTTTTAGAGATATTGGTATGCGTATAAACTTCTTTCGCCGTTTTAACTACACGATCCATAATCATGCGCATATAATCGCCGGTAAATCCGGCATCGCGGCAATTGTCGTAAGCTTTACGGATTTGGGCAAGGATTTCTTTTTCACCAACAACCAAACTTTCTAAAGAACATGATGTTCTAAGCAAATGGTTAAAAGCTTCCTCGTTTTCGTAAACGGTAACATTATCCAGAAAACGCTCCATAAATTCAGGAGGCAGCCCCATGTCTAAAACAGTGAGAAATTTAGTTACAAATTCCTTGTCGGTTTTCTCTTTGGTCAGAAAAACAAATTCTACACGATTACACGTTCCAACATAAAAAATTTCGCTAACGGGAAGCTCTGCTTGAACATTCTTCAACCTGCTATCTAAACTCTGGTCACAAATAACTAATTTCCCTAAAGATTTCAGGTCAATGTGGTGATGCGTAAAAGCTATTACTTTTAAATATTCCAAGTGCTTCCGTTATTAATATTATCGGGATACAAAAGTAACATGGTGAAGGCATGTGACTGTCATTAACCTGTAATTTACATCAATTTAGAACGGTTTTAAATAGCAAACCCAAAGATTTAAACCTTATACCGATCCATTATGAAGAGACCAATTTATAAATTTTTCCTTTGGATTTATGCACTTTTCTACATTCTGGCAGGATGCAACCACTTTTTATCCACTGAGGTATATTACGTGATCATGCCAAAATGGTTGCCTGCACCTGGCTTTTTAATTTATTTTTCTGGAGTATTAGAAATTATTTCAGGGCTGTTATTGTTGATTAATAAAACCAGGAAATTTGCCGCACTACTCATTATAATGATCTTGATTGCGTTTTTGCCTGCACATATTTACATGATCCAACAGGCACCGTTTATGCTGGGTCAAATGTTAATTACGCCACTAATCGCGTGGCTTAGGTTACCACTTCAATTCTTGTTTATAGGCTGGGCAGGCTATTATTTTAAAAAAATGGCCTAACAGTTTTTATTTTACGCCGTGTTTCCCTGGCAAAAAAGTTTTTTCTGAAAAGCAGGTTCCGGTGTTCATCGGTTGCTTCAGCCCTGCCATCCGCTTCAATCTTTTTGTGGTTAAGGTACTGCTTTTGTGAAGGTACCTGTTTCTATCGGATGCAGACGAGCATGGTTGGTGGGTTACTGCCAGCAAAAAGGATTTTCGCTGCTGTCAGGTTTAGTTAACGCATAACAGTGGAAAGAAAAAATTATCAGCAGTTTATAAGGACACAAGCCATGGAAGGAGAATGAAGAAACGCAGTTTGCAAGCGTAGCCATCATTTCATTTTTAATTTAGTCTCTATTATTCGTTGCAATCTTTTGTGAGCCTCGGCCTGAACTTTTCGAAGGCCTGCATCAAAAAGTATTTTTACGACTACCCTTTTTAGAGAACATTGCCCTCTGGTTCTGTGAACGGTTTTATTGGTGCCTGCATCATAACAATACCATCAAGCCAATACAAAAGCACACAACAAAATGAAATTTTGTAGGTTTATATTTTATACCAATCCTTAAAATTATGATTACACAAAGCAATTTTAGCCTTAGCGGTGCAGACGGAAAATTAATTATTGGCGACATTACTTTTGATGAAAAAAACCCTAATACTCCAATCGTACTTTTTGTACATGGCTTTAAAGGTTTTAAAGATTGGGGCGCGCATAACTTAGTTGCCAGGTATTTTGCCGGTAATGGTTACCGTTACGTCAAGTTTAATTTATCGCATAGCGGGGTTCCGGTTGATGCCCCAACAGATGTTAACGACCTGGAAGCTTTTGCCAGCAACACGGTATCGAAAGAACTCTTTGATATCAATGCAGTGTTGGATTTTATTGAGAAAGCTTATGGTAAAGAGACAAAGGTGAACCTGATAGGACATAGCCGTGGCGGTGGATTATCAATTATAGAAGCAGCAAATGATTTGAGGATCAACAAACTGGTTACCTGGAGTGCTATTGCCGCTTTTGATAGTCTTTGGAAAAAAGAACAGGAGGCAGAATGGAAAAAAACCGGGAAGATCTTTGTCACCAACGCCCGCACCAAAGAACAAATGCCACTAAATGTTACCTTATTGGAGGACCTGGAAGAAAATGCAGCAACATTAAATGTCATAGATGCCGCAAAGCGCATCAATATTCCCTGGTTAATTATCCATGGCGATGATGACGTCAATGTTCCTTTCGAAACCGCGCAAACCTTGGCAGAAGCCAACCCTGGCAGCAGGCTGGTTAAAATTGAAGGTGCCAACCATGTTTATGGGGCGACACAGCCTTACACTAATGAAACTTTACCACCGCTTTTGTTTAAGGTTTGTGAAAAGGTTTTAATATTTTTAGGTGAAAAATAATTAAATGTTATAACTCCTTTAACTCAAGAACAAATTAAAGAAATAGCAGAAAATATTGACTGCGGTTTTGTATACCTATGGAATATTAACAACAATAGATTGATTTTCCTGCCAAACAATCAACTCATGCAGGATAACGACTCCGATACATGGGATGAAGACGTTAAAGAGATAGAAACAAATCCGAAAGAGTACATAGCAATTGAGCATCCAGATTCAAGGGAATCATTCAAGTTTATGGAGGAATTTACAGCTGAGCTGCCCGATAATACCCGGATAAAAGCTATATTGATAGCGGCACTTAGTAAGAGAAAACATTTTAGGGAATTTAAATATGATATAGACAATTCAGGAGAATATAGACAATTATGGTTTGATTTCAAGAACCAAAGAATGACTGATTATGTAAAAGACAGTATCGATTATATGGTTAAATACGAAACTGATTAATGCTTCTTTTTGAATTTAAGTAGTGGTTTCAAATCATTAATTATATTCTGCTCGTGTAAATATTCTGGAATTCCGTATTCTAAGGTGCAGTTAAAATGTTTAGCAATTTCATTCAGTATTTCTTTAGTTGCTTTAATTTCTCCTTCGAACCAGTTATTCCATACTAATAATACGGTTTCTGTATTTTTTTCAAATCGATAAAAATCAAAATCAACTCCTTTATCAAAAAGATTTTCATCATATTCGATAGTTAATTCCCAACCATTTTCTTTTAAGAATTTAATTACTGCATAAAATATATCCGTGTCAATATTTGTTGCAATTTTTATTTCCATAGCATTGATTTCGAAGACATTAATCATCCCCTCTCCTTACAAAATTACGCATATCGCTACCACTCGGGCTTTGGAAAATCTCTAAGTCGAAGTATGGTACCGCTGCCAGCAAGTGGTCAAAAATATCGGCAGCTACTTCTTCAAAACGCTTTAAGGCCTTTTCTTTAGAAAACACGTAAATTTCAATCGGCAGTCCATTTTCTGTGGCCTGCAACTGGCGCACCATAAAAGTAAGCTCCTTATTAATATATGGATTGCTTTCCAGATATTTTTCTGCATACACCCTAAAAGTACCAATATTGGTCATGTGGCGACCGTTCACCAGATTGTTAGGATTTACTGTATTTTCTGCATTGTAACGTTCAATAAAAGCCTGGGTTTCCCTAAGGTAATCTTTAAGAAAATCGATGCTCTGCAACCTACCGATCAGTTCCTCATCGCAGAATTTAATACTCGAAATTTTAATATTGATATGCCGTTTAATCCGCCTGCCTTCACTTTCTTCCATCGCCCGCCAATTCTTAAACGATTCACTAACTATGGCATAACTTGGCACAATGGTTACGGTTTTATCCCAATTGCGCACTTTAATGGTGGTTAAATTAATTTCGGTAACCTCGCCATCGGCACCATATTTTTCTACTGTGATCCAGTCGCCAACCCTAACCAGATCAATGGCACTCATTTGTACCGATGCTACAAAACCTAAGATAGGATCTCTGAAAACCAGGATAAAAACAGCTGTTACTGCGCCAAAACCACCGAAAACATATACCGGAGATTCGCCAAGAATAATCGAAAGAATAAGTACGAAACCAACGATGTAAAATACAATTTTAGCTACCTGTTTATAGCTTCTGATGGGTTTATCGGCATATTTCTTTGATGATTCCATGATAGAAACCACCGCATTCAAAAATGCATTTACAGCAAACATGACAGCCAAAACCATGTAGATTTTTGCCAGAATCAAAGCATAAAAATGCCAGTTTTTAAAATAGACAAAAAGGTATGGAACAACATTATAAATGATATAAGCGCCAAAAATTAAGGCAAAAGCCCTAAAAACACGAAATTCGAATAACGCTTTTTGCCAGTCTGACTTAGTTTTGGCACTTTTTACCACAACGATAAATACCTGTCTGGTTACCAAAATGGTTACAAACAAAAATAAAACAACTGCAACAAGCCCAATCAGAAAATAAGAATAAATGAGTTCGTTACCTGCGAGGCCTTTACCGGCCAGCCAGTTTTTAAGTTCATTAAAGAGGTATTGAAACTCCGGAATCTTCATCAAGGCAATTTAGGATTTATTGGTTAGAAAATTAAATAGGCCTTTAGTCTTTGTCATTCTGAATGAAATGAAGAATCTGATAAATCCTCGGGCTGTGTCCCCACAGACCGAAAATAAACGGGTAATTATAATTGTGATCTGTGGGGACACAGACCACGGATAAGATTTTCATCAAGGCAATTTAGGATTTATTGGTTAGAAAATTAAATGGGCCCTTAGTCTTTGTCATTCTGAATGAAATGAAGAATCTGATAAATCCTCGGGCTGTGTCCCCACAGACCGAAAATAAACGGGTAATTATAATTGTGATCTGTGGGGACACAGACCACGGATAAGACCACGGCTTACTTTTACTTTGCCATTTTTCTTCAGCAATAATAATTAAACCTTTTCTACCCAGTTGCCATCTCCTTTGATGATATCGATCAGTTCATCCAAAGCGTAAGCTGTGGTTACATTTTTCTTTACCACTTCTTTACCACGATATAACGTAATCTTATCAGGTCCGGTGCCTACATAGCCATAATCCGCATCAGCCATTTCTCCGGGACCATTAACAATACAGCCCATGATGCCTATTTTTATTCCTTTTAAATGGTCGGTACGGGAACGGATCAATTGCGTGGTTTCCTGCAGATCGAAAAGCGTTCGTCCGCAGCTGGGGCAAGAGATGTACTCTGTTTTACTGATTCTTGTTCGGGTGGCCTGCAAAATGCCGAAACTGGTTGAATTGATCAGTGAAAGATTTTGTCCTTCAGCATCAATCCAAACGCCATCGCCAAAACCATCAGTAAGCAGGGCACCAAGATCGGTGGCAGCATAAAGCATTAAATGATCGGCATCTACATGCTGGTAAGTTCTTTTTATAATTACCGGAACCTGAATATTTTTTTCCTGCAATTCAACAAAAAGGGCCCTTTGTTCAGCCATGCCGTGTGATGCAGACGTTTTTAAAATCAGAACAACATTAGATTGAAATATTGGAATGTTGGCATGCTGGAATGTTCCTGCATCAACCTCAACAAAGTTTAACAGATCATCTTTATGATCAGCTTTGATAAATTCTTCTAAAGAGAATAGCGGATGACAGTTATTATTATCCTGAAGTTTTAGCCACGTTTGGTAATTATAAACCTGTTTTAAATTTCCCGGGAAAGAGAAAGATGGCAGATTATCTCCTAAATAAGCTAAATCGCAAGCCTGATCTGCCAGATTATATTTATCTAAACCTGCACTATAGTGATAACCAACCGAACTTAAAAAATAAGGATCTTTTAAATTTTCTTTCGAAACATCAATCATCACTACCGGATGGTGATGCCCGCCGATATGTTGTACAGGAGTAGTTATACGGCGGTTGTATTCGTAAGGACTGTAAGTGGGGCGGTGAGCGTTGAGCGTTTGGGACTTCGCCAGCGACTCCAAACTATTAACTCCAGGCTCCGAACTCCTCTTAGAGTATCGGTCTGCTAGAGCTTTAGCTACCGGTGCTTCAAATTCAGGATCTTCGGTTAAAGAAACGCGGATGGTATCGCCTAAACCGTCTTCCAATAAAGTTCCGATACCAACTGCTGATTTAATTCGACCGTCTTCACCGTCGCCAGCTTCAGTTACACCCAAATGCAAAGGATAATTCATCCCTTCTTTAGCCATAGTTTCTACCAGTAAGCGATAGGCCTGAACCATAACCTGTGTATTGCTGGCTTTCATTGAAATCACCAGGTTATAATAATTCTGGTCTTCGCACATGCGGATAAACTCCATTGCCGATTCGACCATACCCCGTGGAGTATCGCCATAATGACTCATAATCCGATCAGAAAGTGAACCATGGTTGGTGCCAATGCGCATGGCGGTGCCGTATTCTTTACAGATTTTCACCAAAGGGATAAACTTTTTATAAATCCGGCTTAATTCCGCATTGTAAGCATCCTGCGTATATTCTATGTTTTCAAATTTCTTTTTATCTGCATAGTTGCCTGGGTTAACCCGTACTTTTTCTACAATACGGGCAGCCATTTCGGCAGCATTTGGTGTAAAATGGATATCGGCAATTAATGGAACGTTATAACCGCGAAAACGCAGTTCTTTTTTAATATTGGCCAGATTTTCGGCTTCTTTAATGCTTGGTGCAGTAATACGCACATATTCACAGCCGGATTCTACCATGCGGATGGTCTGCTCTACCGTACCCAAGGTATCCATCGTATCGGTGGTCGTCATCGATTGGATCCGGATCGGATTGTGCCCACCCAATGCGATATCACCAATGTTTACCTCGCGGGTTAAGTACCTCGAATAAGCGGTTAAACTGTTGCAATATCCGCCAGCCAGATCGTGTTTTGCCAATATATTTTCCATCTGTTTGCAAAGATAAGGATTGTTGGAATGTTTTAATGTTGTAATGTTGTAATTAATCGACTCTGTGCTTCAGGACAACATTTAAATTTTTTCGAAAACTGAAAAGTAGTATCGCTTGATAAATGCATTGAGTTTAGCATGCTTGCACCACCCAGGTTTTTAAAAGGGACGGTAGCGGCATTCTTTGACTGTCAGCCGGAGCGTAGTCGAAGACCAGACAGAGATCCAGCACACGTGCCGGGTAACTCAGATAGATGCACCAGTTTTGCCTTCTGTAAATATCAGAGCCTGTGTTTTAGCTAGAAGAACTGGCATTCTCTTTTGAAGAGCAAGGTCAGTGATAATGGGTTAAGTTCGGTTCTGCTGTTTGTTGCAATCCTTTTGGAAGAAATATTTAATGAAACAAACCTGTCTAACCCAAAAGGGATTTCCACTCCCATCAGGTCTAATGATTTTGATGTCAGGTGAGCTTGGCATACTTACACCGGCCCAGGTTTAATAAACGGGATGGAAGCGGCATCCTTTGGCCTGTTAGCCTGGGGTAATGAGGGCGGCCAAAGATATAGCGTACAGCCCGACTAAACAATAACAACTGCATTAACCTTGCTTTTCTAATCAGATCAGCCTGTCTTTAATTACCAAAGTATTGGCTACAATATCATGCCAGCACTGATGTTTTTTATTAAGGAAACTATATAGATAGCCAAAGAAAACAGGAATTACGGATAAAATTTTAGAAAAGTTCCTGGCAAAGGAAACACCAAAAGAAATCTGGCTACCTTCTAAATCGGTTACTTTAATGTTTAAAAGCTTTTTACCTATAGTTGCCTGGCTTTTAGCTGCTTCGGCAATGCTGCCGTAAACTAATTTGACTAAAAATATCAACGGAAAAGGAACTAAAAAAGCCATAATCCGCTGATCTTTCCCTTCTATAAAAATATAACTGGCTAAAATAATTAGGGTATAGATGCCGAAAATAATAAAATGATCAATCACCGAAGCCAATAATCTTTGATCAAAAGCAGCGAAATATTGAGGTGCAGTTTTTTGATAAGTAAAACCTAAAAGCTCACGCAATTCGGACATTGCGTGAGCTTCTTTATAATCGTCCATTCCAGGTTTACGTATAAAAGTATTCGCACTGATATTTAAATCTTTCAGTTCATTTAAATCATACGGTCCTTGCGGCTTTCCATTAATTACAACTGTATATTGATCAGGATTCATGGGATTGGATCAGGATTGTTCGGTTTTAGGACTGTAAGTTCAGCATTTACAAAGGTTAGATCGAATAAAGCCTTACACCCTCCACCTTGAAACCTTCTACCTTTCTAATATCTGCTTACTTCAAAGTTACTCAATCCACCATCTAAATTGATAAAGATTTTTTTGGTTGAGGTTTTATAGTTTGAAGTTTCGTAAACACCATCACTTAATTTTTCAAAACCATCGAAATCCTTCGCCGATAAGCCAGTTTTGGTTTTGATACGGCAACCAGAGTTTGCAGGCACATTGATTTTTACATCAGCCACACCAGACTTTACGATTACGTCTGTTATCGGTAATAAATCCCCGAATTTGATATCCAAAGCTGCTGCCCCGCCATCAAAACGGAAAGTACGTACTTTATAATCGGCAAAATCAAAGTTGGCTTCACCAGCACCCAGTTTCATCAAAATGTCCCAATTGGCTTCTTTGTTCAGTTTAAAATTAACATCGTTACCCCCGTCGCCAAAATTCCATTTATTCTTTTTGTCATCCATCTGGAAAGTCAGTACGGTAGCACTATCGGTAAGTAATTTCTTTAACGAAAAGTTACCATGTTTTTTCTTTACGTCAGCATTGATCAACTCATCGGTTTCACCATCCAGGTTAAATGATATACCACCTCCGGAAATATTTAATACTGTTTTTTTCGCATTGTCTGCCGCCACAAAAGGCTCAGATAAACTTAAATGGTTAAAAGATGTATCACTATTATTATCGTCGTCATCATCGTTGTTATGTTCAATATTAATATCGACATCTTTCTTAAACTGACGTCCCCACCAACTGCCGCGCTCAGGAACCTGTTGGCCTCTATAAAAAAGAAAAGAAAGGGCCACCACTAGAACACCAATAGAAATGATGCTTCCTGTTTGCGAATTATTTTTATTAAACAGGATATTTAAACCTGCTATGATCAAAAATACCGGCCAAAAGCTCCAGACATTGCGCCAATAAAAAGTGATTACACCGAAGTTTTCGAGTAGGAGTACGCCGCCAATAAAAAGCAGGATGATACCCCACATTAATCTATCTAATTTCATTTCTTTAAACTTGAGGGTTAGCGGATGTTGAATGATCGTCTGTTTTAACCGGTGATGCAGGTTCGTTTTCTACTATCGTTTCAGAAAAATCTGCTGTTTTTTGTTTTTCAGCTTCCTGTTGGTGCTGAAAAGCTGCCCAGTCATTTTTTCTTTTTGATTTAGCTATAATACTTATACCTAACGCGATAAATATCAGCGGCCACATGTACCTGAATAAATTACGGATACTAAACCAATCAGGTATAAAATCCATTTCGCGCATCAGGAAAAAACAGCCAATTACCAGTAATACCAATCCGCCTATAGTACGGCCGGTATCATTCGATTTATTGAATTTACTAAAATCAGGCTGGGTTTCGAAAGGTGTTTTCGGCGTGCCGTCTACCGGTTGGGTCCAATTCTGGTTTCCCTGGCTATTGGGACCTGCAAAAGGATCGGTTGTTCCAAACGGCTGTGAATTTGGGTTTTTATTACCAAAATAGTCATTAAATCTGGAAAACCTTGCTGCCGGATCATTGTTAACCGGAACAATAATCCACATGATGATATAGGCAATTAAGCCACCTCCTGCCATAAATATGGCCGATAATGCAAATAACAACCTGATTATGGTAACCTCAACCTGCATATAATCTGCAAGTCCCGAAGCTACACCGGCAATCATCTTATCGTGTTCGTTTCTAAAAAGCTTCTTTTCCATAATATTGTTCATTTTGTGTTTAAAAATCGAGCGGAGTAATTAAAACCTCATCTACATTTACCCCTTTACTTAAGTTCAAAATGGTAAATAATGTTTCTGCAATATCTTCAGGCTGTACAAATTTTTCATCTGGAATTGTCGTGCCTTCCCATGATGAAGTTTTGGTAGCGCCTGGCAAAAATGCTGTTACTTTAACATCGTGAGGTGCCAACTCTTGCCGCAATACATGATTAAGACTCAACATCGCTGCTTTTGTTACACTATAACTTCCGGCATTTTTTGCAGGCACCTTACTTGCCACCGAACAAATGTTGAATATGTGGCCCTGCTTGGCTGAGCGCATTTTTTTTCCAAAAAATTTGCTCAGATAATAAGTGGCATTTGTATTTAAATGTTGTTGTTTCTCAAAGGTTTCGTCATCCTCGTCAAGCATACTGCCGGGAAAAAAGCCGCCTACATTGTTGATTAAAACATCTACCTGATCAAGATTAATTGTAGTCGAATTTAAAAAAGCATATACTTCTTCTTTAACTGAAAAATCTGCCGCGTGGATAAAAACAACATTCCCATAAGGGGTTAACTCTTCCCGAAGTTTATTGAGGTCGCTCAAGCTCCTCGCTACTAAAATTAAATCGTACCTGTTTTTGGCAAGTTTAGCCACAATAGCTTTACCAATTCCCTTAGTTGCACCGGTTATTACCGCTTTCATTATTTATGGTTTAATTTTTGTTAACAAAAAACCATAATTATATTCAAAACCACGAATATTTTTGTAATTAGCAAAGCGCTCCAACTTTTTTATCGTTTCTTTGTAGTAGTATAGAATGATCATTTAAATTAAGCAAATATATACGGAATGAATTTTACCAATTTCGGCAGATACATCCTGCTACTTAAGTCTGTATTCAGAAGGCCGGAAAAAATGAAAATTTACCTGAAAGAAATCGCCAAACAGATGGATTATGTTGGTGTGGGCTCTTTAGGTTTAATTGCTATTATTTCTACTTTTATCGGCGCAGTAATGACTTTACAAATTGCTTTCCAGCTGGTTAGTGATTTTATTCCAAAAACCATTATCGGCTCTGTGAACCGTGATTCGAGCATACTGGAATTGAGTCCAACTATTAGCGCGATTGTACTGGCAGGAAAAATCGGTTCGGCCATTTCATCTGAAATCGGTTCTATGCGGGTTACCGAACAGATTGACGCATTAGAAATTATGGGTATTAATGCGCCAGGATATTTAATTCTCCCGAAAATCATTTCGGGCATTACCATGGTACCCATGTTGGTTATTATTTCGATGTTCTTAAGCATTACCGGTGGTTATATCGGCGGTTCGGTTTCCGGCGCAGTAACACCAGCAGAATATATTCAAGGTATTACCACCGATTTTAACCCTTATACCATTACCGTTGCCCTGGTAAAAGCATTTGTATTCGGATTTATCATCACGTCCGTTCCGGCGTACGAAGGATTTTATGTTCGCGGTGGTGCACTTGAAGTTTCTCAGGCCAGTACAAGGGCTGTTGTAATTAGCTGTATTTCTATTTTAGCTTGCGATTATATCGTGACCCAATTGTTATTGTAATGATCGAAATTAAAGATATTTATAAGTCATTCTCTGGAAACGATGTATTAAAAGGCATTTCCGGAAAGTTTGAAGAGGGTGTAACCAACTTAATTATTGGCGGTTCTGGATCGGGAAAAACAACCTTGCTAAAATGTATGGTAGGTTTGCACCAGCCAGATTCTGGATCGGTATTGTACGATGGCCGTGACTTTACACCTATGACCTATGAACAGCGTATTGAGGTACGTAAAGAAATCGGCATGTTATTTCAAGGCTCCGCCCTGTTTGATAGCATGACGGTTGAAGAGAACATCATGTTTCCTTTAAACATGTTTACTGATCAAAGCAGAAAGGAAAAGCTTGAAAGAGTTGATTTTTGTTTGGAAAGGGTAAACCTGGCTGGCAAAAACAAATTATTTCCGGCAGAATTATCTGGTGGTATGAAAAAACGTGTGGGTATTGCACGTGCCATTTCGATGAACCCAAAATACCTGTTCTGTGACGAGCCCAACTCAGGCCTAGATCCGAAAACTTCCATCGTGATTGATGAACTGATCAAGGAACTTACTGAAGAATATAAAACGACCACCATTGTAGTAACTCACGATATGAACTCTGTAATGGGGATTGGCGATTACATTCTGTTTCTGCATGAAGGAAAGAAATTCTGGGAAGGCAGCAATAAGGAAATCGCCCATACCGACATTCAGGAACTGAACGATTTCGTATTTGCCAGCCGCTTCATGAAAGCCGCAAAAGACAAGTTTTAAGAAAAATCGTATATTTGTATATGACTACGGCAACTAAAAATATCATTCACAAATTGGAAACCTTACCAGAAAACATGGTAAACGAGGTAGAAGATTTTATTGATTTTTTAAAAGCCAAACATTCGAAGAGCTTCCCTAAATCGGCAAATGAACAGGCAAATATTGTTGAAGAGCCGAAAAGCTTGTATGGTGCTGCAAAAGGTACAATTCTTTATATCTCTGATGATTTTAATGAGCCATTAGATGAACTAAAGGATTATATGTAATGCGTTTTTTATTAGACACCCACATTTTTTTATTTTTTATCAATGGAGATTATTCTATCTCAAAAAAGGTAATTGATATCATCAACAATCATGATTCAGAAAAATATATAAGTGTAGTAAGTATCTGGGAAATTACGATCAAACTTAATATTGGGAAGTTGAAATTAAAAGATGATATAAATTCTATCTATCAGTTGCTTGAAAAGCATGGTGTAAAAATACTGCAACCATCTAAGAGCGATTTTATCACCTACTTTACATTACCTTTGATACATAAAGACCCATTTGATAGATTAATTATTTCGCAAGCACTTACAAATGATTTAACCTTGATAACTGACGATCAATATATTGTCAATTATCCAAATTTAAATTTATTTAATTAAATGATACAATTACTCGCCCCCACCCACTGGAAAGATTATGAACTGATAGATTGCGGGGATTTTGAAAAATTAGAACGTTTTGGAAACGTAATCCTGATCCGGCCTGAACCTCAGGCGGTATGGAAAAAAACATTATCAGAACAGGATTGGAAAAAAACTGCCAATATTACTTTTAAAGGCCGCTCGGCAACTTCCGGCGAATGGGTAAAAAAAAACCAATCCATCCCAGACCGTTGGCACGTAGAATATAAAAATAATGAAGTTGCCATTAAACTCCGCTTAGGCTTAACCTCATTTAAACATGTGGGTGTATTTCCGGAGCAAGCCGTAAACTGGGATTTTATCTCCTCATCAATTAAAAAGTTTAAAACACCACAGCCTAAAGTTTTAAATCTTTTCGCCTATACTGGTGCTGCATCGCTAATTGCAAATGCAGCAGGTGCAGAAACTACCCACGTAGATTCGATTAAACAGGTAGTTACCTGGGCAAATGAAAACCAGGAACTTTCGGGATTGAAAGATACCCGCTGGATGGTTGAGGATGCGCTAAAATATGTAAAAAAAGAACTAAAAAGGGGCAAGAAATACAATGGCATTATCTTAGATCCACCAGCTTATGGCCACGGCCCCAATGGAGAGAAATGGAAACTGGAAGATCATATCCAGGAAATGATGCAGGATGTTGTACAGTTATTAGATGAAAAAGAACACTTTCTTATCTTAAATACTTACTCGCTGGGGTTCTCTTCCGTAATTGTTGAAAATTTAATCCGTACTTCTTTTCCCGCGGTTAAAAACCTCGAAACAGGAGAACTTTATTTACAGGCTACTTCCGGCATTAAGTTGCCGTTAGGTGTTTTTGGCAAATTCTGTAATGTGTAAATGTTGATTACTTTATTTTAAACTACCAGATTTCCGCCCTACTTTCATCGGTCCGGAAAAGACTAAATTTTAATTATCTAATATATCTATGAAATTCCCTCAATTAGCAGGCACCGTAATACTTGGTTTTGCCGCAATAAGCTTATTTGCCAACTGCAATTCAGACAGTAAAGGCGGAAGCAGCATTGGTAAAATCTTCTCCACCGATACCACCAAAAAGAAGACAGACTCAACCGCCAATGTTATGAAACCGGTTGATCCAAAACTTTACGATTCATTGGTAAAAAAACTGGCAAACGGAGATACTACAGGCAAATGGCCGGTAAAAAAACAACCGTACCCTTTGGCTGGGGCAATTTTACCTTTTAAACGTATCGTTGTTTATTATGGAAACCTGCATTCAAAAAAAATGGGTGCACTTGGCGAGTATGCACCTAAAGAAATGTGGCAACGCCTGAATGCTGAAGTTAAACACTGGGAAAAAGCTGATCCATCTACGCCTGTACAACCAGGCTTACATTATATTGCTGCTGTAGCTAGCGGAACACCAGGAAAAGATGGGAAATACATCAACAGGATGGGCAACAAACAGATCGATTCTGTTTTGAAAATTGCCAAAATGCAACCTAATACCATCGTGTTTTTAGATCTTCAGGTAGCTTTAAGTACCATAAAAGCAGAATTGCCTCATATTGAAAAATATCTTGAATTGCCTTATGTACATCTAGGTATCGACCCTGAATTTTCAATGAAAGATGGTTCATTACCCGGTAAAAAAATCGGCACTTATGATGCTGCCGACGTAAATTATGTGACACAATACCTTGCCGACATCGTTAAAAAGCACAATCTACCTCCAAAAGTATTTGTATTGCACCGTTTTACAAAAAAGATGGTAACCAATTCAGCTAACATAAAACTACGTCCTGAAGTACAGGTCGTTGTGCATATGGATGGATGGGGCGAACCTGATTTAAAAATTGGCACCTACCGCCACTTTATACAAAGCGAACCGGTACAGTTTACAGGCTTTAAGCTATTCTATAAAAACGATCTAAAAAAAGAGCCTAAACGGTTAATGACCCCTGAAGAACTGCTAAAGCTAACACCAAAACCGATATATATCCAATATCAATAACTTCGAAGCCTGTAATTCCAATTACAGGCTTTTTTATATTATAACTGGTTGCCATACTTAAACAATTCATAAGCAACAGCAACACTGACAACCTGCAGGAATAAACGAGTTTAAATCTTGCTAATTGGTCAAAAAACGTATTTTTTTTTGAAATAATCCAAAAACTGGAATAGATTTTATACCAACTTAGAATATGCAAATAGCAACATTTGGCGGAGGCTGTTTTTGGTGCACCGAAGCCGTTTTTCAGACTTTAAATGGCGTAATTCAGGTTACATCGGGGTACATGGGTGGTGATTTAAAACATCCTACCTATATGGAAATATGCAATGGTGATACCGGTCATGCAGAAGTGGTTCAAATTACATTTGACGAAAATGTGATCACATTCAACGAGCTTTTATTAGCATTCTTTAAAACACATAATCCAACAACCTTAAACAGGCAGGGGAATGACGTTGGTACACAGTACCGTTCGGTAGTGTTTTATGAAAATGAAGATCAGAAAAAACAGACGGAGAAAATGATCGCGGATTTAACAGAACAACATATTTTCGATAGGCCCATTGCTACAGAAGTGGCTCCCGTAGCTGAATTTTATGAAGCAGAAGATTATCATCAAAACTATTATGGCAATAACCAATCAAAACCATATTGCGCTTTTGTAATACAACCTAAACTGAACAAGTTTATTGTAGATTTTAAAGATCAGATCAAACCAGGGTTCTTGCAATAATTAGCTTTCGAAGGTAAGTAAGGCATGCTGGCTGGCCGTATAAAGATCCCTCCAAACCCTATTGATTTCCGATTCTTTCTTTGCCGCCTCTAACCCACAGTATGGAAACAACGTGGCTGCTAATTTCCAACAGGTATGGGCCAATTTACGGCTGTTTAAGCTTACCTCGTTTAACTTGTCATCTCCAATTTTACCTTTATTCATTAATTCATCCCATGATTCATCAAAAGAAAGGTAAAATTGCGTACGTAGGCTTAACAATTCAGCTTTGCAGTCGTTAAGCATATTGTTAAAAAACAAAATCTGCGATTCGCTATATCTACCAAGTCCAGAGCGGGCATAAAAAGCTTGTTCAACCAATCTGACAAAATGATTGGTCATTCCTAAACTATTTACCGCTAGTGTGGTTTCTGCGAGTTGCAAAAAGGGGTAATCAAACCCGCAATCGGTCACTTCAATTTGTTGATTAATTTTAAAGGTCCGGTTTTCGTTCACGCTTAAATTACAAACTTCAAATGCATGGCTTCCTGTGGCTATTAAACCAAAATACGACCAGCCTGGTAAAATATTCACTTCCTCCCTTTTGAGGATAAATGACTTTACTTCCGGCAATCCGTTCTCATCCAAAATATCATCACCGCTTTCATTTTTGAGGGTACAATTGGCGGTAAATATAGTGGCATGTAATGCACCGCTGGCATAACTCCATTTACCATTAAGCAGATAACCTTCCTGAGTTTTAACCGCTACTCCACCAACAGCTCCACTCCCTGCAAAACAAACTTCACGCTCAGCAAAGATCTCTGCTGCGAGTTCGGGATTTAAAAATCCGGCAAACCATCCCGCACCTGCACAAAGGGTAACGGTCCAGCCTAAACTTCCATCGGCTTCCGCTAATTCTTCTTCCAACCTTAAAATTTCCGGAAGTTTCTTCCCTGGCCCACCATAAACCTCTGGTACAAAAAGCTTAAACCAATTTTCCTGATAAGCAAGCTCCACAATTTCGGGATGTAGCTTGCCCATTTCTTCAGAAATTGCAGCATAAGGTTTAACTCTTTCCTGCCATGCAGCGTTTAACGTTTTATTCATAATCGATTAATGCGAAAGGTGATTAGGCTATGCTGAGTTTATTTTTGTTAATGATCTTTTTCCATTCAAAAAAACCAAATATGGCTACTATGAACAAAAATGTTGTTAAACAGGCCATGAGCGGAAGTTTTTTATGGAAGAGCAATGGAATGGCCACAATATTGGATATGTTCAGGAATATCCAGTTTTCGATTTTGCGCTTAGCTAACAACCACATGCCTGCCCATGCCGTTGACGACACAAAAGCATCAAACAAAGGCACATCTGAGTCGGTATAATGCCTCAAGACCAGGAAAAGCAGTACAAAGCCGATTAGTGAAATTGAAACTGCAATGATTAATTCATTATTGCCCGACCAAGATACCTGACTCTCACCATCCAGCTTTCTCTTTTTCCAAATAATCCAGCCATAAATGCTCATTACCAGATAATAAATACTCAAAAGCGTTTCAGCGTACAATTTTACGTTCAATAATAAAAACATGGATAGCAGAATCGAAATTATTCCGGTTGGATAAAGCCAGATACTATTCTTCTTCGCTAATAAAACTTCAGCTACGCCGAAACCTACGGCCAGCCATTCAATTAATGAAGTATTTAAAATCTGCTCCTGAAAAAGTTTAAACCAGTCTTGAAAACTCATTTACAATATTGCTAAAATGATTGAAAACTGCTTTCAGGGCGAAACAGCAAGGTAAATGCTAACCTCTTTCCTACGTCGGTATTATCCGCATCAGGTTCATTTAAGATGGAGGATGGACGGCTGGAAGGTGGAGGGGGAAAAACCTTCAACCTTTTACCTTTCTACCTTTTACCTTAAAATGGGTATAATCTCAGCAAGTTGGACGCAATAGAAACTGCAATACCAAAAAGCACCCCTTTGAGCAAGGCAAATATAGGTTTAAAAATGAAATGTTTTGATCGAAATGAGAAGAGTTGTCAACTTTCCTGCCAGCAGGCTACTAAAGTTGACAACTCCAGAATCTATTTAGAATAACCCCAACTGTCCTTTATCGTCTATATCAACATCATCTGGGTTGGTGATTTCGAAATCTATCTTTTTAACAGGTTTTTCATCTGCCTTGGGTTCATCGCCGACTTTACCACTTTCCTTTTTAACTGTTCCAGGTTCTGATTTCGGTTTTTCTACTGCAGCAGGTTTAGCTTTTACTTCTGGTTCATCAGCCTTAACTGCTGGTGCTTCCGTAGGTTCAAACTTTGGTTTTGGCTGTGCTGCAGCAGGTTCATCGGGTACGGTCGGTACAGTTTCGTTACCGGTTCCCGCTTCTTCATTGGCAATTTCCGCATCAGGTATTGATTCCTCATCCCCGTTTTCTTCCACAGTCGTGTCTGCTGGTTCTTCAACAACGATTTCCGGTTCTTCTAACGCTACTTTCTGAACATCATGCGGAGATAATCTGTTACCGTTCGCTTTCAGTCCTTTAACATCAATCAGTTCCGACAGGGTTAAATCCAATGTTTCGGGAATCTGGGTTTTACCTTTTAAAACATCGACAATAACTCTCGCAGCCGGATTGGAAGTCAGGTACAGCAATTTCGATTTCTGCTCTTCACTGATAAAAATGGTTTTCTTGCCATTAGCCTGCAGTTCGAACATGAAACGTTTGATAAAATAGTTTTGCGCTTTACCTTCAAAATGCACTGCTGCAAAAACCTGTTCAGGATCAAACTTCTGGATCAGGATCAAGCCATCATCAAAGTGATTGCTCAGTTCGAAAGAACTCAACTCATAATATCCATCTTTATGTACCTGTAAAATACGGTCATCGCCATCAAATTCGCCCAGATATTTTCCACGGCCATCAACATTCAGGCGCTTCAATAAATCATCGTACCAGATTTTCAGCCCTGATAAGGTAGAAACACCCTTACTTTTCAGAACGATTTTCTTAACCGGGTACTTAGATACAATATTACCCTGCGAACCACGTCCTTTAATGGCTACTTCGGCAAAATCAAGATCGAACTGCAGCTTACGCAGTTTAGAATGGGGCTTTAGTGCTACATTGATCACTTCAGCTTCTCCATTCGGATTAGCGGTAAAATACAAAACCTTTGAGCCTTTCGATCCCTTGGTTAAATCATATTCTTTATCGCGTGTTACGCCTACCACTGCAAACCTTTTAATATAGGAAGTACCGCTCGCCCCATCCTTATAAACCATGTTATAAATGGTACGTTCGTCGTTCTTCTTAAAAACCTGCACATGGATAATCCCTTTACCCACGAAAGTTTTATCAGCTACTTTGGTAATGATACATTTCCCATCCTCACGGAAAACGATTATCTCATCAATGTCCGAACAATCGGCAACAAATTCATCCTTGCGCAAGCCCGAGCCTACAAAACCATCAGCCCGGTTTACATATAATTTTACATTGGCTAAGGCAACTTTTGATGCTTCTACCCGATCAAACAAACGGATTTCGGTTTTACGTTCCCTACCTTTACCATACTTATCCTTCAGTTTCTGATACCAGGCAATGGCATAATCAGTAAGGTGTTTTAAATGATTTTTAACAACTTTTATTTCATCTTCCAGATTTTTCATCTGCTCGTCAGCTTTTTTCACATCAAAACGGGTGATGCTACTCATCGGCTTATCAATCAGCTTCTTAAAATCCTCAGGCAATATGTCGCGGTAAAGCGATGGTTTAAACGGTTCGAATAAAGCATGTAATACCTGAACCACGGTTTCAAAATTGGCAGAATTTTCATATTCAGGATTCTTATACATGCCCTCCTGAATAAATATCTTAAGTAAAGAACTAAAGAAAATTTTCTCCTGTAATTCGTGCAGGCGGATTTCGAGTTCTTTTTTAAGTAAACCCTTGGTATGTTTGGTATTTTCAATCAGGATATCGTTCACACTCAAGAAGTGTGGCTTATCATCCTGGATGATACAGGTATTTGGCGAGATGGAAACCTCACAGGCCGTAAAAGCATATAGCGCATCAATAGTTACATCAGGCGAAATACCCGGTGCCAGGTGCACTACAATTTCTACATTGGCAGCGGTATTATCCTCAATCTTTTTGATTTTGATCTTGCCTTTATCATTGGCTGATAAAATGCTGTCAATCACGGATCCTGTTGTGGTACTGAAGGGTACTTCAGTAATGACCAGGGTTTTCTTGTCCTTTTCGGTTATTTTTGCACGCACACGGATTTTGCCGCCGCGCTGCCCTTCATTATAGTTCGAAAAATCAGCCATTCCTCCCGTAAAGAAATCGGGCAGGATATTTGGGCGCACGCCGCGTAATGCTTCCATCGATGCATCCAGCAATTCGATGAAATTATGCGGCATTACTTTGGTGGCCAACCCTACCGCAATACCTTCTGCACCTTGTGCAAGCAATAAAGGAAATTTAACCGGTAGTGTAATTGGTTCATTATTACGCCCATCGTAACTCAACTGCCATTCGGTAGTATCCGGATTGAATACCACTTCGTTGGCAAATTTTGATAAACGCGCCTCAATATAACGTGGTGCTGCAGCGCTATCACCCGTAACCGGATCACCCCAGTTACCCTGCATATCAATCAGTAAATCTTTTTGCCCAATCTGCACCATTGCATCTCCTATTGAAGCATCGCCATGCGGATGATACTTCATGGTGTTCCCGATTACGTTAGCGGCTTTATTGAAACGGCCATCGTCCATCTCTTTCAGAGAGTGCATAATGCGGCGTTGAACAGGCTTTAAACCATCATTAATATGCGGAACTGCCCTATCAAGAATTACATAAGACGCATAATCGAGAAACCAGTTTTCGTATAAACCGTTGATTGGGGTTATGGTATGTTTGTGCTCTTCGTTTACGTTTTGATCTAATTCTTCA
>Ga0182006_1000802_pt1 | contig 21095 bp, 16 predicted proteins | sample Sormic07211104_1_FD_123022 | JGI IMG/M metagenome (GOLD analysis project Ga0182006, IMG submission 123022) | Rhizosphere microbial communities from Sorghum bicolor, Mead, Nebraska, USA - 072115-104_1 MetaG | ecosystem: Host-associated > Plants > Roots > Rhizosphere | place: USA: Nebraska...
ATCGTGGTCTTCGTGATCGCCGCCGTGCTCGCGGCCCTGTCGGGCTGGCTGTACGTGCACATGCAGCGCTTCGTCAATCCCTCGCCCTTCGGGCTGGGCTTCGGTATCGACTACCTGTTCATGGCGGTATTGGGCGGGGCCAGCCATGTGTGGGGCGCGGTGCTGGGCTCGACCTTGATCGTGGTACTCAAGGAATGGCTGCAGGGCATCCTGCCGGTGGTGCTGGGACGCTCGGGGAATTTCGAGACCATCGTCTTCGGGCTCCTGATCGTGGTGCTGCTGCAGCGTTCGCGTGATGGGCTCTGGCCTTACCTGGCCCGCCTGGTGCCGGTGCGCAGCCGACGGCTGGAGATCGATCCGCAAGCCGAAGCCCTGCCGCGCCGCCCCATGCCTGCGCCGCAGGAAGTGGTGCTGGATGTGCGGAACGTGACCCGCAAGTTCGGCGGCCTGGTGGCCAACAACAACATGAGCCTGAAGGTGATGGCCGGTGAAGTGCTGGCCCTGATCGGTCCCAATGGGGCGGGCAAGTCCACGCTTTTCAACCAGATTTCCGGTGTCGATACACCGACCTCGGGCAGCGTGCAGTTCCGCGGCCATGAGGTCACCGGCCGCGGTTCGCGCCACATCGCCGGGCTGGGCATGAGTCGCAGCTTCCAGCATGTACGCCTGATGCCGCGCATGACGGTGCTGGAGAACGTCGCCATCGGTGCCTATCTGCGCGGCCAGCGCGGTGTGCTGTCGTCCATGCTGCGTCTGGATCGCCAGGAAGAGGCGCGCATCCTGGCGGAAGCGGCACGCCAGATCGAACGTGTCGGATTGAAGGCGCAGATGTTCGAGCAGGCCGGTGCGCTGTCGCTGGGCCAGCAACGCATCCTGGAAATCGCCCGTGCGCTGGCCGCCGATCCCTGCCTGCTGTTGCTGGATGAACCCGCAGCGGGTCTGCGCCTTGGGGAGAAGCAGGCGCTGGGCGACCTGCTGCGCAAGCTGCGCAGCGAAGGCATGGCCATCCTGCTGGTGGAACACGACATGGATTTCGTGATGGAACTGGTGGACCGCATCGTGGTGATGGACTTCGGCCAGAAGATCGCCGAGGGCTTGCCCGAAGAGATCCAGAACAATCGCGCCGTGCTGGAAGCCTATCTGGGCGTGGCCGACGAGGAAGAGGGCGCGGCGGTCGAAGAAGGCGCGGGCAATGCCATCGCAGCAGGAGCACATCATGGGCAATAAGGTATTGGAAGTACGCGACCTGTCGGCGGCCTATGGCCGGGTGCAGGTACTGTCGGGCATCGACCTCTCGGTGGAGCAGGGCAAGATCAAAACAGTAATCGGCCCCAATGGCGCGGGCAAGACCACGCTGCTGTCGGCCATCATGGGGGTGTTGCCCTCGCGCGGGGCGATGGCGTTTGACGGCACCATCCGCCATTCGCCCGAGGTCGAAGAGATGGTGGCGGCCGGCATGACCCTGGTACCGGAGAAGCGTGAGCTGTTCTCGGAGATGAACATCGAGGACAACCTGATGCTGGGGGCTTTCCAGCGCTACCGCACCGGCCAGCGCGACTACGCGGCGACGCTGGAAGAGGTCTATACGCTCTTCCCGCGCTTGCGTGAACGCCGCACGCAACAGGCCGGCACGCTCTCGGGCGGCGAGCGCCAGATGCTGGCTGTGGGCCGTGCGCTCATGGCCAAACCGCGCCTGTTGATGCTGGACGAGCCCAGCCTGGGGCTGGCCCCGCTGATCGTGCGCGAGATCTTCCGCATCATCGCCGAGCTGCGCCGGCGCGGCGTCTCCATCCTGCTGGTGGAGCAGAACGCGCGCGCTGCGCTGCAGGTGGCCGATTACGGCTACGTGCTGGAGAACGGCGAGATCCGCATGCACGGCCCGGCCAGCCAACTGGCCCATGACCGCCGCGTGATCGAGGCTTACCTGGGCTTGTCCGGCAAGCACCAGGACAAGCTGGCTGGCTGATGTCTTCTTCCTTGAATTCCATGAAACAAGAAACTTCCTCTTCTCCTGTGCCAGCACCGCTGCGCATCTGCATCGCCGGCGCCGGTGCCATCGGCGGCACCCTGGCCGTGCGGCTATCGGCGGCCGGACATCAGATCAGCGTATTGGCGCGCGGCCAGACGCTGCAGGCCATCCGCGAGCGCGGCCTGACCTTGCATGACCTGCACGGCACCACCCACGCCCGTCCGGCGGCCAGCCAGTTGCCGGAGTTCGGTGTTCAGGACGTCATTTTCCTGTGCGCCAAGAGTCAGGACATGTCAGCCCTGCTGCCCCAGATCGCGCCCATGGTGGGCGAAGAGACGGTGGTGATCCCGACCAACAATGGCGTGCCGTGGTGGTATTTCCACCGAGAGGGCGGGCGCTTCGATGGCCAGGCCGTCAAGGCCGTGGACCCGGATGGTGCGCTGTCAAACGCGGTTGCGCTGGACCGTCTGATTGGCAGCGTGCTCTTCATCACGGCCGAGGTCGAGAGCCCGGGCGTGATCCGTTCGGTCAATCCGCACCTGATGGTGTTGGGTGAACCTTCCGGCGAGATGAGCGAGCGGCTCATGCGCGTGCGGGCGGCGGTGGAAGCGGCCGGTATCGAAGCCCGCGCCACGGATCGCATCCGCGACAAGCTGTGGACCAAGATCATCGCCAACATCAGCACCAACCCGCTGTCGGTCATCACGCAGGGCACGCTGCAGCAGCTGTACGGCTTGCCCGAGTTGCGCGAGGTGGTCAGCCAGATCATGCGCGAGACCTTGCTGGTGGCCTCCAGCCACGGGGCGCGGGTGGACATCGATCCACTGACCTTCCTGCAGCTGGGCGAGGCCATGGGGGCCTTCCGCACCTCGATGCTGCAGGATCTGGAGCGCGGGCGGCCACTGGAGCTGGCGGCCATCGGCGATGCGGTGCTGGAAATGGCCGAACGTTATGCGATCCCGATGCCGATCACGCGGGTCATCGTGTCGCTGGCGCGTTTTCGCGGCGAGGCGGCGCAGCAGCAGACAGAGCAGACAGGACAACAGAGAGCGCAGCAGACACAACAACCGCAGCCGACGGCACGGGCCGCCTGAGCGCGATCACCTCATTGACGAATTCAGGAGTCAAATCGATGAATATCATGCAATTCAGCTATGGCGCAGATAAGCCATCCCACTGCAGTGACGAAGAATGGGCGCTGCGCATCCAGCTGGCGCACTGTTACCGGCTGGTGGATTACCTGGGCTGGACGGAGATGATCTTCAACCACATCTCGGTGCGCGTGCCGGGGCCGGAGCATCATTACCTGGTCAATCCCTTTGCGCTGAACTACAACGAAGTGACGCCGGCCAACCTGCTCAAGGTCGGGCTGGATGGGCAACTGGCCGAACCGTCGGACTACAAGGCCAATCCGGCCGGGTTTGCGCTGCATAGCGCCATCCACGGTGCGCGTGATGATTTGCGCTGCGTGATCCATACGCATACCACGCCGATCTCGGCAGTGACGATGAAGAAGAGCGGCTTCGAGCACAACGATTTCTATGGGGCGCAACTGTTCGGGCGCATCGGCTATCACGCGTTCGAGGGGATTACGCTGTTTGCGGAGGAGAAGGAGCGCATGCTGCAGAGCCTCGGTGACAAACACATTCTGGTCTTGCGCAATCACGGGGTGGCGGTGTGCGAGAGCGATATCCAGCGCGCCTTCTTCCTGCTGTGGACGGTGCAGCGGGCCGCCGAGATCCAGGTGGCGGGACGGTCGATGGCGGGCGAGGATCAGCTGTTGCCGGATGCGGTGAGGCAGAAATGCGCGGACCTGACGCAGCAGCTCATTCGCAATGACGGGTTTGCGGTGATTTTCTTTGAGGCGATTGTGCGCAAGATGTTGAAGGGGGTTTATCAGGTGGGTTGATCTTGCGAGAGATTAATGGGACTGGTCCGGGTGGAGCGGGTGCAGCCCAATATGGCCCGGAGCCTGGCGACGGGCCAGTCGGAGAAAACGGTGGGGTATTGCAGTATTTCAATACCTTGATTCTTTTTTGATCCTGTTTCCTACTTGAATCCATAGGTCTTTGATGTCTGATAGCTGCGTTTTTTGCTTACGCTTGACGTTGTCGAAGAAGTCAAAGGCGCTGAAGATGAAGACACCGGGACGCAGCTCATAAAGCGCGGTATGGCACATGCTGGTAGCTCGATACACCGGGCCGTCGTCGAGATAACAGTCTGACTCGGCAGCGTAAATTTTTATCGGATCGGCCATTAGGGGTTTCATTGGATAGGTGAAGAGGGGGGGTAAATGTGTAATAACCGATTTGCTGCTCATCCCGATCGCCCCAACGTTCTTCGTCGGGGACTGTCTCAGCGAAACCCATCGTCCAGATAAAGTCCTTGTTGGACGAGATACATAGTTCGCCTAGCCACTTCTTCGTTTTTGTTGAGTGGAAGACGGTGCAATAGCTATTTGGATAGTCTTTGCCAGCTGGTTTCATGTTTTTGGACATGCGCCACGCTTTGGGAAAGCGTAAATCCCGAGTAAGCGCGATTGCCTCATTTCTGGAAAGGACTTGCGAAAAAGCAGGGTCTGCAAATATCGGTAGAAAGGCAAAGAGTAATATTCTGATCGCTTGCATATAAGTTTTTCCGATGTCGGTTTTGGTCTTTGCGCCGGAGTTAGGAATTTTTTTCTAGCGCAGAGGCTTTTTTCTGTCGACCTTCCCATCTAGGGTTTATCTTTTTTTTTGATCTTTTTGCCCACCTCAATCCATAAATTCCTAATGTCCCTGAGTTGCGTCTTCTGTTTGCGCTTCACGTTGTCAAAGAAGTGAAAGACGCTATAAATGAAGACGCCGCTGCGCAACTCATACAGTGCGGTGTGGCACATGCTGGTCGCGCGATACACCGGACCATCTTCCATATAGCAGTCCGGTTCGGCGGCGTAGTTCTTTATCGGTTTCAAAATAAATGGCGTCATTGGGTAGATGGAAAGCGGCGTGACGCTCCAGTAGCCGACCTCATATTTGCTACGATCGGCCCAATCCTCCTCTTCAGGTACTTCGTCCCGGACCCCCATCGTCCTGATGAAATTCTTATTTGAAGAAATGCAGAGTTCTCCGAGCCATTGATTTGTCTTTCGTGAATAAAAGACGGTGCAGTACGTTTTAGGAAAGTCCTTTCCTAGTGGTTTCATATTTTTCTGAATGCGCCAGGTGGCAGGAATATGTAGATTTTTTGCCAGCGAGGTCAGCTCCCTTTTAGAAATCTCTGTTGCAGGGGCTGACAGAGAAATTCCTGCGAGAACGATGCCTAAGAGAACTTGGATTCTGATCATTTTTTGTCATCCATTAGTATGTTCTGAGCCCAAAGAGTCTCGTTAATGCGCTCAGTGAGATTATTTGGCTTCTGCGTTTTTCGATTAACACCATTAATTGCCTCTGCCAATTTTTGTACGGTAGCTTCGTTAATGATGGCAGACCTTATTTGCAAGTTGATAGTCTTAAAATCGTTATCTTTGGACCCTGCCGTCCAATACCATCCACCAGAATCGATAGCGTTATAGTGGTTGATAGATAGTCTCTGCGGATCAGGAACCCTGGGTGCCTTTTCAGGACGCGATGGGTTCCACCAACTTGGCTCAAATGAATTGGGCGGTAGCCACCCGCGATACACCCAATACTTGCCGTAATTCTCCCTGCCACTGAGCTGCTTGATCCCCCGCCCCCTGAACTTCGGCCCGTCATGCTCTTCGATATTGCCAAGCCTTCCGGTGAGGTAATAGAGATAATCAGTCTTGGCATTCGGCGTATAAAATCCGGCGTCTTCCGGCTGAAAACTCTCATGCGTCGGTTTCCTTGAAAAGCTTACTGATCCCTCCGCCATCATCACGAGATAGTTGCATTCAACCGCCCCTTCTCCAAGAAAATGCGTCATCCGCACCGGTGAATTGATCAGGTACTTGCGCATCACCTTGTTGATGTCATTCCGGTAGGTTTCCCGAATCGAGGCCGGGGTGCGCTGGCGTCCCTCTGCCTCCAGCGCCTTCAACGGATATTTCTCATCCGGATAGATGCGTGCCAGATCCTTCGCACTGAGCCACGCACATTTGCGGAAGTGGCGAATGAATTCCTTCGGATGCCAGTGCCAATGATTTCTGGGCAACTCAGTACCCCCGGGCCAGAAGGCAAGGGCGCTGATATGCGCACGCAGGGCTTCAAAATCCGTGTTGCTCAGCGGCGTCGGATTTTCTGCCGTGCTGGTCTTCAACCATCCCCAGCGCGCCTCGATCGTGCTGCTCTCCCACTCAGTTGGAAACCGCGCGATGACCCGGCGCAATCGGTAGGCCATGTCCGCCTCGGCCATCCTGGACCTGGCTTCTGCCGGCTGGACACGTCCGTCCTTGTCGGTATCAAGCCAGCCCCGGATCGTCCGCGAATCACAGCGGCTATCCTGGTCGGTATCGTCATTGATGAGGCGCCACTGCTTCCAATGCGGGAAATCTGCATCGCTGAACTTTCGGATGTTGGCGGCATTCAGGTTGATCCAGCCTTCTCCGCCGGGATAAGACAGCTTTCTCCAGTGGGGCAGGCTGGCGGATGGCAGCTTGTCCGGCCCGATCACGCGTCCAAAACGCAGCAGTTCATACACGGCGCTCGGGGCAGGGCGCTGCGCTTCGGGACAGGCGTTGGCGATCCGGACCGCATGCTTGTAGAGATCGGCTTCGCCATCCTTTTCCCTGAGGGGCGTGCCAGTCCTGGTCCCGTCCATCGCGTAAGTGGTGAGCACCACTTCCCCGGTGCTGGCGACGTTGCCTTCGGCGCCGGGATAGCGCACGCCCAGGATCATGTCACTGGCGGTGATGTGGACGGCAGAGAGCGCAACCGGGGGATCGGGCTCCTTGTCGCGCGATGGACGCAGCGGTTTCGGAGCTGCCGTCAATGCCTGCGCGGAATGTGCCAGCGGCGGTTTGTCGTAGACCGGCGTCCCGGCAGGGATGTGGAAATGGATTTCGCCGAAGATGACGTCGCTTCGTCCATCCGACGTGAGCGGCAACGGACCTGATGCGCGGCCCGTGAGCCTGGCGAGATTGACGTCGTCGCAAATGATCTCGAAGTGCATGCGCCCCATCTCTCCATCGATGTAGCCTACGTTCCCGATGACCTCCTTGCGATGCACGAAGCGATTGACGCGCGTGGTCGGCGCGATGGCATGCAGCACGAAACGACAGCTTGCGGCGCTGTACCTCGAAGCGGTTGAAGCAATGGCCGGTGTGTTCGTTGTCCGTTTCGTCAACCGGCCGTTCGCGCCGGATTGACTCCTTGAAGGCCGCCAGCGCAGTGCTCAGGCTGCCCGGAAAATCCAGCGCCTGATGCGACAGGGGCAGGTTGTTCTCGATGAACCAGTCAATGGCCAGGGTGACGAACTGGCGATCGCTCTCCGGCTCCTTGCGATGCAGGGGATGGTCCTCCAGCCTGAACCAGCGCCCGCAAGCCAGATTGCGCACGCCCGAGACGCCGATGTAGCGCTGCATCGCAGATTCCCATTGCTCCACTTGCAGGTCGGCCTGACGATTGCCTTGCTCCTGCTGGGAAAAACTGTATGGGCCGGTGTACTCATACACCTCCAGCTGTGCGGGCAGCAGTCCATACTCTGCCATCACCTGCTCTTCGGCCTCCTTCTGCAGGCGAGGCGATTTGTAGTCGTCGCTGCGGCCGCGCCAGACGTTCGAGGTGAGCGTGCGGTTTGTGCTCCACTGCAGGATTTTGTCGAGCTCGTCACGGGGGCCGGCACCGTGGAAGGCAATGCCTTGCCGGGGCAGGCCGGGCAGGCTCCATGTAGTGTCGGTAATGACCAGAACGTGGCCCCCGCCATCCTCCTGTTGCTCGTGATGGGCGAACCAGCCTTCTTCTTCCATCAGGCGCTGGACGAAGTTCCAATCGGTTTCATACTGGGTGCAATAGGACCGAGCCAGAGACGGGCGCTCCAGTTCGAAGCGATAGTGGCCGCGTGCTTGCGGATGGCCGTCGAACACGTCCGCAAGAATGTCCTCGGTGGTCTTGTCCTGCCAGATCCGGGCGTCCTTGCGAAAGCGCAGGAAATGCAGCCAGGGAGAAAACGAGAGCTGGCAGAAATCGATCTCGCCATCACTGCCCAGGCGCTTGGCGGTATGCACGTAGCCATGCCAGGGGAGGGTATCGCCTTCATGCTGCCTGATCCACAGGGTGACGGGCTGTGCAATCAATTGCTCCAGCGCGATGCCGGTGCGCGTGGCCAGCAGATCGAGGGTGACTTCGTAGCCGTGATTCAGTCGCTCAGTGGCGATGAGCCGTTGTGGCAGGAGGATGTCCGGCCCGAGCGGCGAGTCCAGCTGGAGCAGCCGGCGATGCTGCGTGATGCGCGCTTGGGAGCGGGATGAATCTTTCTGCGAGGGGGAGGGCATGCGATGCGCTTTCCAGGGAGAATTCGCGCAATCCGGAACAGGCCAGTGAACAAACAGGCAAAAAACGCAGACCCACTTGCGAAGTGCGCTTGCCCGGCTTGAAGGAGGAAGTCCCGGATGCGGCCAATGCCCTTGATCTCATCGGTGCTGCAGAGGCCACGGGCGACGAAGGCGACAGTCTCCGTGGCGAGAGGCGTTTTCTCAATGGAAGAAATTCTAATTTTCGGGCGATTTGTATTGCTGCGTTCACTCCGCCATCGTCAAGATAGATCGCAGCTTTTGATGGAATGACGAATTGTTTTGAATGGCGACATCCATAAAAAATCGCGCCGCTCCGAAGGAGGGCGCGATACCTGGTATATCCGCAAGCAAAGACGTTCAGTTCGTCCCGGTCTTGTTCCAATCCGCCGCCTTGTCCGACGCCGCGCCCGCCACCGAGTACAGCGCTCCCGGCGCGTTGCGCGTCTTCTGGAATTCTTCCAGCGACTGCCCGCGCATGGCTGCGTAGATATGCAGGTTCGACACGCCGACCACCGCGCCCAGTTTTTCCAGCAGGAAGAAGATCACGCCATAACGGATCATGGCCTGCCAGTCGCGGCGGCCGATCATGTCGCATTCCTCCTGCGACAGCCCGGCTTCCTCATAGGTGGCCTGCGGATCAGCCCGGAAGCGCTCGCGGAACGCCGGCTGGATCAGCTGGTACAGATAGCGGTTGATGCGGTAGCGTGCATTGGCCGTCTCCAGCGTGAAGGGATACGTGCCGTGCAGTTGCTCGATGCCCTTGAGCTGCTGCGCCACGTGCTCGCGATGACGCGCCAACTCGGCCGCCTGCAAGGCCGCATCGGCCGGCACTGCCGGTTCATACACGGCCACCGCGATGCCGGTCATGGAGGGCAGGTAATACTCGCGATGTCGGCAGTTGACGCCAGCCGGCATGGCCCCGCGCATGATCAGCCACATGATGACCTCGGCACTCTCCAGTCCGCCCAGCGTCGCCAGTTCGGCGTGGGTCAGGCGCGTGAGCGCCTCCGGGTCATGCTGCAGGAGATCGAGGAACTGATGGTCCCACGGCGTGTTGTTGAAACCGGCACGCTCGCCATGTACCTGGTGCGACAGCCCGCCGGTCGCGACGATGACCACATCCAGGTCCTCCGGATAGCTTTCGATGGCGCGGCGCAGGCCCTGGCCCAGTTTGTAGCAACGGCGCGCGGTCGGGATCGGGAACTGCAGCACGCCCACCTGCAGCGGGATGATCTGGCCGGGCCAGCCCTCCTGGTGCGGCCATAGCATCGACAGCGGCGAGAAGCACCCGTGGTCCAGCGGCTTGTTCTGGAAGAAGGCCATGTCGAATTCATCGGCCATCAGGGAGCTGCCGATATGCCGTGCCAATGCCGCATGGCCACCGACGGCCGGCAGCTTGCGCGCCCCCCCGCCTTCGTCGGCGACCTGGTACTCGCTGCCCACCCCCAGGGCAAAGGCGGAGTAATGATCGAAGAAGAAGGAGGTCACGTGGTCGTTGTAGACCACTAGCAGCACGTCCGGCTGCTTCTCTTGCAGCCATTGCTGCACCGGCTCGTAAGCCTTGAAGATGGGCGCCCACACCGCATCGTGCTGCTTGTTGGCATCCAGCGCGAAGCCGATGGTCGGTGTATGGGAGGTGGCGATGGCGCCGACGATATTGGCCATGACGATTTATTCCTGTAACAGATGAATCCGATGTGATTGATGCAGCAGCTTGATCAAACCGCAGCCGCCGGACGCTGTCCCATCTGGATGAAGACGATGATCAGCGCCGCCAGCGTAGCCGGCACCGCGAGAATCGCGATGACGGCACCAAAGCCCCAGCCCATCGACAGCAGCACGCCGCCGGCGAAGGAGCCCAGGATGCTGCCGAAGCGGCCCACCCCCAGCATCCACGACACGCCGGTGGCACGCACCACGGTCGGATAGCAGGAGGGGGCAAAGGCGTTCAGTCCGGTCTGCGCGCCGCTCATGCAGAAGCCGGCCAGCAGCACGTAGGCCGCAAACATGCCCGACTGCACGCTGCCGGACGCCAGCAGCAGGATGAAGACGGCACCGGCGATATAGGCGCAGGCGATGGCACGGCTGGGCGACCAGCGATCCATCAGGAAGCCTACCACCAGCGCACCGACGGTGCCGCCCAGCTGGAACAGGGCCGTGATGCTGGCCGCCTTCTCGATGGGCAGGCCGGCATCCTTGATCAGCGTGGGCAGCCAGCCGGAGAGCAGGTAGATCACCAGCAGGCCCATGAAGTAGGTGCCCCACAGCGACAGGGTGGTCTTGCGATAGGTCTCCGAGAGCAGCACCTTGGCCGGCTGGCCGCCCTTGACCGGCGGTTCGCTGACGCTGAAGGTCTGGCCGGCGGCGAAGTGGCCGCCGCACACGCGCGCCAGGGTGCGGGCAATGCGCTCGGCGGGATAGTGGCGCACCACCATGAAGCGCGCCGACTCCGGCACCAGCCACAGGTAGAAGGGCAGGCACAGCAGCGGGATGGCACCGCCGACCATCAGGACGGTGCGCCAGCCATACTCCGGCAAGAGCGCGGCGGCGAGGAAGCCGACCAGGCCCGAGCCCAGGTTGAACCCGGTGAACATGATGGCCAGCAGCGTGCTGCGCGAACGCTCCGGGACATACTCGGAGAGCAGGGTAGTGGCATTGGGCATGGCCGCGCCCAGGCCGAGGCCGGTCAGGAAGCGCAGCGCCGAGAGCGTGACCACGTCATGCGCGAAGGCACAGGCCAGGCTGCACGCACCGAACCAGGCCACGGCCGTCATCAGCAGTTTCTTGCGGCCGTAGCGGTCCGACAGCGGACCGACCAGCAGCGCACCCACGGCCAGGCCGATGGGCGCGGCACTCATGACCACGCCGAAGGCCGCGCGCGAGATGCCCCATTCCTTGGTGATGGCCGGTGCCAGGAAGCCCATGATGGCCACGTCCATGCCGTCGGTGGCCACGATGAGGAAGCACAGGATCAGCAGTAGCCATTGATAGCCGGACATCTTGCGCCCGTTGATGTGCGAAAGCACGTCCAGCGATTGTGCTGTATTCATTAAGTCTCCGTGATGGGTTCGAGTTGTGGGAATCTGCCGGCTTGTCTGCACGCGGCTTGGGGATTACCTGTCCAGGCAGCACCAGCGTGCCTCGACTTGGCACAAAGTGTAAGACGGGGAGGGCTGGCGAGTATTGCTTTCGGCTACCGGAGTGTTGCCATTTGCTAATCGCGATGGATTTTTTTTGGAATTCGGAAAGTGCGGTCCGCAGGGCCGCAAGCCGCCGCCTGCGGGCTTGCGCCGTTCAGTCAAGCGCGGCGGCGACCGCTTCGATGGCTTCCTGCAGTGCCCGGGCGCCGGGCGACAGATGCGCACCCTTGCGCTGCATGAGCCCGATGCGGCGCTCCATGCCGCGCATGGCGAAGGGCAGGGTGGTGAGCTGTCCGGTGGCGATCTCATGCTGCAGCTGATGGGCCGAGATCACGGTGAGCATGTCGCTGCCCACCAGCAGTCCGCGCAGCAGCGCCAGGTCGCCGGTTTCCACCGCAGGGCGGGGCGCCGGCCAGTGGCTGTCGCGGAAGAATTGCTCGATGGAATCGCGCAAGGGCGTCCCGGCCCGTGAGAGCACCCAGGGATAGCCGTCGAGATCACGCAAGGACAGCTTCTTGCGGCGCGCCAGCGGGTGGCCGGCCCGTGCGATCAGGGCAGCACTGTCGGCCACCAGCGGCCGCATGTCGAAGGTGTCACTGGAGAAGGCGCGCAATGCGCCGACGATGAAATCGATGCGTCCGCTCATGAGGCCGGCGGCCAGCTCTTCATAGGGACTTTCCAGCGAACGGATCTGCAGGCGCGGATGGCGTGCCAGCACCCGCGTCATGGCCGCCGGCAGCAGTTGCGAGCGCGCCAGCGGCAAGGCCCCCACCGTCACCGTACCTTGCACCACACCGTCAAGGGCGGCGATGTCTTCCGGAATATGGCGCAGTTCGGCCAGCGCCCGGCCGAAGCGTTCGGTCCAGCGGCGGCCCGCATCGGTGGGCAACATCCCGTGCGCGGTGCGGAAGAACAGCGCCTGCCCGAGGATACCCTCCAGCATCGACAAGGCCTGGCTCACCGCCGAGGGCGACACTTCCATCAGGCGCGCCACGCTGGGCATGTGATGCGTTTCGGCCAGCAGCGCGGCGGCCTGCAGGCGGCGTTCATTGAACAGCGCGTCCAGGCTGCCTACCGGCTGGCCGTTGCGGTCGCGCAGGCGCAGGGCATCGTCGCGCACTTCGCGCAGTTCGGCTTCGATGCGCTCGACGCGCAGCCGGACGGCTTCGCCGGCGGCGGTCAGCAGCATGCCGCGCCCCTTGCGCTCGAACAGTTGCGCCGACAGGCTCTGCTCCAGCGCCGCCACCGAGCGCGCCACCGCCGAGGAGGCACGCAGCAGCGTGTCGGAGGAGCGGCGCACCCCGCCGGTGGTGGCGACGACATTGAAGACATGCAGGTGACGCAGGTTGAGCAGGGCCATGGCGTGACGATCCGGGACATTGATTTCTGAGCGCGATTAGAAAATTAGAACAGAGGAAGGCCCACAACGCAACCAAGCCGACAGGGCGCTCACGCATACTCGACGCCATTGTTTTCAAAAGTAAAGCGCCGTGCCTGACCTCGATTTCCCTCTTCCTGGAGACGCTGACGCGTCCGACCTGCTGGCCATTCCCTGCACCCTGATGCGCGGTGGCACCTCGCGTGGTCCCTTCTTCGTGGCCGATGATCTGCCAGCGGACATCGCTGCGCGCGATCGCGTGTTGCTGGCCGCGCTGGGATCGCCCGATCGTCGTCAGATCGACGGCCTCGGCGGTGCCCACCCACTGACCAGCAAGGCCGGCATCGTCAGCCGCAGCCGCGTGACCGGGGTGGATCTGGATTTCCTGTTCGCACAGTTGCAGCCCGAATCGGACCGTGTCGATACCACGCCCAATTGCGGCAACATGCTGGCCGCCGTGCTGCCCTTTGCCATTGAGCGCGGCCTCATCGTCGCCGGTCCCGAGACCACCACCGCGCGCATCCTCACACTCAACACCGGCATGCAGTGCGACGTGACGGTACAGACACCGGGCGGCCGCCTGCGCTATCGGGGCGATACCCGTATCGATGGCGTGCCGGGATCGGCGGCACCGGTCAGCATCAACTTCCTCGACACGGCGGGCTCGGTCTGCCCTGCCATGCTGCCCACGAGGCGCGTGCAGGACAGCGTGCGTTATGTCACGCCCAGCGGTGAGCAGCGCGAGACGGCCGTCACCCTGATCGACAATGGCATGCCCATGGTACTGGTGCGTGCGTCTGATTTCGGCCTGAGGGGTGATGAAAGCGTGGCTGTCCTCAATGCCGATGCGTTCCTGAAGGAGAGACTGGAGGCGCTGCGACTGGCCTGCGGTCCGCTCATGGGGCTGGGGGAGGTCAGTGCCAGGAATTATCCCAAGATGTGCCTGCTGTCTGCCCCCGTGGCGGGCGGCACGATCAGCACCCGCTGCTTCATCCCGCATGTCTGCCACGAGGCCATTGGTGTGCTGGCCGCCGTCACGGTCGCCACCGCCTGCGTGCTGGAAGGATCGGTAGCCCAGGGGCTGGCGCTGCCCGGCAGCGGCTTGCAGCGCACCGTCTCGGTGGAGCATCCCAGCGGCGAATTCAGCGTTGCGCTGGAGCTGGATCCGCACGACCAGCAACAAGTCCTGCGTGCCGCGCTGCTGCGCACGGCGCGTCCCATCCTGCGCGGGGAAGTGCTGATCCCCGCCGAACTCCTGACCGACTATTCCTGAATCCCATGCGAGACTCCCTCATCATCGACTGCCATGGCCACTACACCACCGCCCCCAAGGCGCTGGAAGACTGGCGCAACCGGCAGATCGCCCACCTGAACACGCCCGGACTCGGTCCCAAGGTGGCCGAGCTCAAGATCAGCGACGACGAACTGCGCGAGTCCATCGAAAGCAACCAGTTGCGCCTGATGCGCGAGCGCGGTGCGGATCTCACCATCTTCTCGCCGCGCGCTTCCTTCATGGCGCATCACATCGGCGATCTCAACACCAGCCAGACCTGGGCGGCCATCTGCAACGAGCTGTGCCATCGCGTGGCGCAGCTGTTCCCCGATCACTTCATCGGTGCGGCCATGCTGCCGCAGTCGCCGGGGGCCGATATCCGTACCTCGATTGCCGAGATGGAGAAGTGCGTGCGCGAATATGGTTTCGTCGGCATCAATCTCAATCCCGATCCCTCGGGCGGACACTGGACTGCGCCGCCGCTGTCGGACCGCGCTTGGTATCCGCTCTACGAAAAGATGGTGGAGCTGGACGTGCCCGCCATGATCCACGTGAGCACCAGCTGCAATGCCTGCTTCCACACTACCGGTGCGCATTACCTCAATGCCGACACCACCGCCTTCATGCAGTGCCTGACCTCGGACCTGTTCAAGGATTTCCCGACGCTGAAGTTCCTGATCCCGCACGGCGGCGGTGCCGTGCCGTATCACTGGGGCCGTTTCCGTGGCCTGGCGCAGGAGATGAAGAAGCCGCTGCTGGAAGAGCATCTGCTCAACAACATCTTCTTCGACACCTGCGTGTATCACCAGCCGGGCATCGACCTGCTCACGCGCGTGATCCCGGTCGGGAACGTGCTGTTCGCCTCCGAGATGATCGGTGCCGTGCGCGGCATTGATCCGCAGACCGGCTACTACTACGACGACACCAAGCGCTACATCGAGGCGGCCGCACTGAGCCCCGAAGAACGCCACCAGATCTACGAAGGCAATGCCCGCCGCGTCTACCCGCGCCTGGATGCCGCCCTCAACGCGAAAGGACTGACAGCATGAGCACTCCCCTGATCAACCAGCTTGGCGTGGTCAAGCGCCATATCGAACGCGCCGATGCCGCCGCCGTGCAACAGCTCGGCCAGTTTGGCGTGGCGACCGTGCATGAGGCGCAGGGCCGCACCGGCCTGCTGAAGCCCTATCTGCGTCCCATCTATCCCGGTACCACGATCTCGGGCACCGCCGTGACCGTACTGCTGCACCCCGGCGACAACTGGATGATGCACGTGGTGGCCGAGCAGATCCGGCCTGGCGACATCGTGGTGGCAGCCATCACCGCCGAGTGTACCGACGGCTATTTCGGCGACCTGCTGGCCACCAGTTTCATGGCCCGCGGTGCGCGGGCGCTCATCATCGATGCGGGTGTACGCGATGTGAAGGTGTTGAAGGAAATGGGCTTCCCGGTGTGGAGCCGTGCCATCAGTGCCAAGGGCACCATCAAGGCCACGCCGGGGTCGGTCAACGTGCCGGTGATCTGCGCCGGTGCCCTGGTCAATCCGGGCGATGTGATCGTGGCCGATGATGATGGCGTGGTGGCCGTGCCTGCCGCTGACGCCGTGCGTGTGGCCGAGGTGGCCCGCAAGCGCGAAGCCCTGGAAGGGGAGAAGCGCGCCCAGCTGGCCGCCGGCGTGCTGGGGCTGGACATGTACCAGATGCGCGCGCCGCTGGAGGCCGCCGGTTTGAAATATATCGACTGAGTTTGTGTCGCCCACAGGCTGAACCTGACAAGGAGCCGTGAGGGGAAGAAGAGAGCGTCCACGCAAAAGAGGCGCACGCCGACCTGAACAGACATCCGTACTGCGCAGCAGAGCGCCCTTGGTGTGCGCCATCCCAATTGACAAGAACACTGGATCAACCAGACCGATTTACCCACAGGAGGAGATTCCTTATGCAGTTGCAACACCCCATCCGTCTCATCCCGGCAGCCCTGCTGCTGGCCGTTGCCCCCGCTGCCTTCGCGCAGAGTTCAGTGACCATCTATGGCGTAGTGGACGTCTATACGGCCTACCAGAAGAGCACCGTCGGCGGCAAGGACACCTCGCTCTGGGCCATGGGCAACAATGGCCAGATGACCAGCCGGCTTGGCTTCAAGGGCGTCGAGGATCTGGGCGGTGGCTATCGCGCCAGCTTCAATCTGGAAACCGGTTTCGATCCCAGCACCGGCGGCCTGCAGAACAGCTACCGCTACTTCGACCGCCAGTCCTGGGTCGGTCTCGGCGGCGGCTTCGGCGAAGTGCGCGTGGGGCGGCAGAATAGCGTCATGTTCCTCTACTCGGGCAACATGGATGCATTCGGTGCGGCCACCTATGGCTCGGCCTACAACAACTTCGCCAACTGGCTGGCGCGGGTGGACAACGATATCAGCTACATATCGCCCAAGTTTGCCAATACCACGCTGGAGCTGCATTACTCGGTCGGCGAGCGCGCTGGCAGCACCGCCGGCAATGCGGTCTACCAGATCGGCATGCAGACCCAGCAGGGACCGGTCTACGTGGGCAGTGCCTACCTCAACGCCAACAACAGCACCAACACCAACAGCGTGAAGCAGTTCATGCTGGGCGGCAATGTTGACTATGGCAGCGGCAAGGTCTACCTGGCCTTCTTCCGCACCAATGAAGTGATCTCGGCCACCACCGGCAATGTCTTCACCAACCCGGCGGGCAAGTACGATCCGGCCGGTGCCGTGGTCGGCAATACTGCGGGCGATTATCACAACACCTACAGCCTCTCGGCCGACTACCGCATCAATGCCCAGACCACCGTGGGCGCGGGGGGCGGCTACGTCAAGGATAGCTCGCGCTACAAAAACAACGCGCGCCAGTTCAGCCTGATCGTGAACTACGACCTGTCCAAGCGCACGCGGCTGTATGCGGTGGCCTCACGCCTGATCAACCAGAATACCGCTGCCTATCGCATGACCGGTGCCAGCTTCACGGCCAGCCAGGCCCTGAGCCCGGACGCCGGTGCCAGCGAGACCGGCGTGCAACTGGGGATCCGGCATACCTTCTGAGGACGGTCGTTCTCAGTCGGCAGGTACGGCATAGGCCGCGAGGAAGGTCTCCACCGCGCGGCCGACCATGCGCTTCATGCGCGGCCGCGAAATGCTGGTCTCCAGCCCCAGCATCATCGGCTTGACGGTCTCGCAATCGAGCAGGGCGCACAGCTGCAGGGTCGCCAGCATCGGATCGGCGGCCCGCAGCCGCCCGGCCGCCATCTGCTTCTTCAGGAAGGCGGCGATGCGCTCCATCCCCATCTTCGGTCCCTCTTCATGGAAGCGCCGGCCGATGTCGCTGCGGCCGGCTTCGGCCACGATCATGCGGTGCGTCTGCAAGGTGCTCTCCTGGCACAGGAAGCTGACCGCCTTTTCTCCAAAGACCTGCAGGGTCTTCGCCAGATCGTCCACCTCCTGGTCCAGTGCGGCCAGGGCCGGCTCCATCTGCTTCTTCGCCTCGCCGTGGGTCACCGCCACGAACAGCTCCTCCTTTGACTTGAAGTAGCCATACAGCGTGGCCTTGGAGCCACCAATGCGGGCCGAGATCTCGGCCATGGACGCACCCTCGAAACCCATCTCCTTGAACACGTCTGCCGCCACGGCCAGGATGGCCTCGCGCCGGGCAGGGGTCTTGACTCTCATCGAACTGTCTCCGTTTTCTTTACAAGTGTCATTTTCGTACAGATGTGTTCAGTATTGCTTGACCGGGGAAGAACTGTCAATTAATAATACTGTACAGTTCGGTATTGTTATAAAAACCTTCTTCCCTTTCCGGAGAGTCCTTCATGCGCACCACACCCCTCCTACGGCCCGTCGCTGCACTGGCCATCCTCAGTGTCCTCAGTGCCTGCGGCAAGCCGCCGGGCGGGGCGCCACCGGCAGCGGGCACGCCCGTGCTGGGCGTGATGACGGTACGCGCGCAGCCGGTGGAGCTGCATGCCGAGTTGCCGGGCCGGACCTCGCCTTACCAGATTGCTGACGTGCGGCCGCAGGTCAACGGCATCATCAAGGCACGCAATTTCCGCGAGGGCAGCGACGTCAAGGCCGGGCAGGTGCTGTACCAGATCAACCCGGCCAGCTATCAGGCAGCCTATGACAGCAGCGTGGCGGCCTTGGCCAAGGCCGAAGCGAGCGTGAAGACGGCGCGCCTGAAGGCCAGCCGCTACAAGGAGCTGGTGGCCATCAAGGCGGTCAGCCAGCAGGATTACGATGACGCCGTCGCGTCCCTGGGCGAAGCCGAGGCCGATGTCGGTTCGGCCCGGGCCAACGTGCAGACCAGCCGCATCAATCTCGATTACGCCAAGGTCGATGCGCCCATCTCCGGCCGCATCGGCAAGTCCAGCGTGACGCCGGGCGCACTGGTCACCGCCAGCCAGACCACGGCGCTGACGACCATCCAGCAGCTCGATCCCATCTACGTCGATGTCACCCAGTCCAGCACCAACTGGCTCAACCTGAAGGAAGCGCTGGCCAATGGCGAACTGCAGAAGTCCGGCAATGGCGCCAAGGTCAGGCTGATCCTGGAGAACGGCCGCACCTATGCACAGGAAGGAACGCTGCAGTTCTCCGACGTGACGGTCAACCAGGACACCGGTGCCATCACGCTGCGCGCAGTCTTCCCCAACCCCAAGACCGACCTGCTGCCGGGCATGTATGTGCGCGCCGTGCTGCAGGAGGGTGTGCGCCAGCAGGGCCTGCTGGTACCGCAACAGGCGGTCAGCCGTGACGGTGCCGGCAAGCCGGTAGCCTTCGTGGTCAATGCGGAGGGCGTGGTGGAGCAGCGCGCGCTGGTGACTGATCGTGCCATCGGCAGTCAATGGCTGGTCAGCAGCGGCCTGAAGGAAGGCGACCAGCTGGTGGTCGATGGCCAGCAGCGCGCCACGGCCGGAGCCAAGGTGAAGGTGGTGCCATGGTCGCCCAAGACCACGGTGGCCAGCGCCAGCTCCGGTACCAACTGAAAGGCGGGAAAACATCATGGCTCGCTTCTTCATTGACCGCCCCATCTTCGCCTGGGTACTCGCCATCATCGTCATGCTGGCCGGTGCCATCTCGGTGCTGACCCTGCCGATTGCGCAGTATCCGGCCATCGCGCCCCCCGCCATCGCCATCACCGCCAACTATCCGGGGGCCTCGGCCAAGACCCTGGAAGACACCGTGACCCAGATCATCGAGCAGAAGATGAAGGGGCTGGATCGTCTCAGCTACATGGCCTCCACCAGTGAATCGTCGGGCTCGGTGACCATCACCCTGACCTTCGAGAACGGGACCAATCCGGATACGGCCCAGGTGCAGGTGCAAAACAAGCTGTCGCTGGCCACACCCTTGCTGCCCTCGGAAGTGCAGCAGCAGGGCATCACCGTGACCAAGTCGGCCACCAACTTCCTGAACGTGCTGGCCTTTACCTCGGAAGATGGCAGCATGAGCGGTTCCGATCTGTCGGATTACGTTGCCGCCAACATTCAGGATGCGATCAGCCGCGTGGAAGGCGTGGGCGACACCACGCTCTTCGGTTCGCAATATGCGATGCGCATCTGGCTCGATCCCAACAAGCTCAACAGCTACAGCCTCACGCCGCTGGACGTGAAGAACGCCATCCAGGCGCAGAACGTGCAGGTCTCGTCCGGCCAGCTGGGCGGTCTGCCTGCTGCCGAGAACCAGCAGATCAACGCCACCATCACGGCCCAGACCCGCCTGCGCACCGCCGAGCAGTTCCAGAACATCGTGCTGCGCACGCTCTCCGATGGCGCCCGCGTCAAGCTGCGCGACGTCGCCCGCATCGAACTGGGCAGCGAAAGCTATACCTCGGTCGGCCGCTACAACGGCAAGCCTGCAGCCGGCCTGGCCATCAAGCTGGCCACCGGTGCCAATGCACTCGATACCGTCAAGGCCATCGATGCCCGCGTGGCCCAGCTGGAGAAGTTCTTCCCCGCCGGGATGAAGGTGCAGAAGCCCTATGACACCACGCCCTTCGTGCGCATCTCCATCGAGGAAGTGGTACGCACCCTGATCGAAGCGGTGGTGCTGGTGTTCCTGGTGATGTACCTGTTCCTGCAGAATTTCCGCGCCACGCTGATCCCGACCATCGCCGTGCCGGTGGTGCTGTTGGGAACCTTCGGCGTGCTGGCGGCATTCGGCTTCACCATCAATACGCTCACCATGTTCGCCATGGTGCTGGCCATCGGCCTGCTGGTGGACGATGCCATCGTGGTAGTGGAAAACGTCGAGCGCGTGATGTCCGAGGAAGGCTTGCCGCCCAAGGAAGCCACCCGCAAGTCCATGGGCCAGATCAGTGGCGCGCTGGTCGGCGTGGCGCTGGTGCTGGCGGCGGTGTTCGTGCCGATGGCCTTCTTCAGCGGCTCGACCGGCGTGATCTATCGCCAGTTCTCCATCACCATCGTCTCGGCCATGACGCTGTCGGTGCTGGTGGCACTGGTGCTGACACCGGCCCTGTGCGCCACGCTGCTCAAGCCCGCGGCCAAGGGCCATGCGCTGGCCACGACCGGTTTCTTCGGCTGGTTCAACCGCCAGTTCGATCGCGGCAACCTGCGCTACCAGGGCATCGTGCGCCACATGCTGGGGCGCGGCTGGCGCTACATGGCCGCTTACGCGGTGTTGCTGGCGCTGGTGGTGACAGGATTCATGAAGCTGCCCGTGGGCTTCCTGCCGGATGAAGACCAGGGCACGCTGTTTGCGATCCTGCAGTTGCCCTCCGGTGCCACCAAGGCGCGCACCGATGCAGTCATTGAACAGGTCGAGCATCATTTCCTGGTGGACCAGAAGGATGCGGTATCGGGCGTGTTCGCCGTCTCCGGTTTCAGCTTCGCCGGTAGCGGCCAGAACATGGG
>Ga0182006_1000805_pt1 | contig 21002 bp, 11 predicted proteins | sample Sormic07211104_1_FD_123022 | JGI IMG/M metagenome (GOLD analysis project Ga0182006, IMG submission 123022) | Rhizosphere microbial communities from Sorghum bicolor, Mead, Nebraska, USA - 072115-104_1 MetaG | ecosystem: Host-associated > Plants > Roots > Rhizosphere | place: USA: Nebraska...
AGATAAAGTGTCTGGTATAAGTTCATTTTCAGGCCAGCCTTTTGAAACAAGATCTATTCCTTTCGCATATTTAATCTCAACGGGATCGTTTTTATATACATTTTTCAACCCCTCATACACGCTGGTAAAGCTGTAATCCATCGGGCCATAGTGCGTTGGCACATAAGCATTGTTATTCGCATTGGGGCCAATCAAGGCAATTTTCTTGTAATTGTTCTTTAAAGGCAAAATGCTGTTGTCATTTTTTAATAAAACCATGCATTCCCTCGATGCACGCAATGCTATATCCAAATGTTCCTTTCCCGCAACGATTTTTTTTGCTTCTTCCGGATCACTTGTATAAGGCTGATCAAACAATCCGAGCCAGAATTTAACATATAAAACATTGCGTACCAGTTCGTCAATTCGCTGAACAGAGATCTTTCCTTCCTTCACCAGGCTCCTGATATTCTGGATGTATTCATCTGGCTGGTCAAAATCAGTCCTTACATTTAAACCGGCTTTTAATGCCAACAAACAAGCTTCCTTATGGTCAGCGGCTACTTTATGAATATCAGAAAGCCTTTCAATAGAATAACTGTCAGAAACAACATATCCCTTAAATCCCATCTCTTTTCTAAGCTTCGTTGTGAGGTAAAAATAATTACCAGCCATAGGCACACCATTGTAATCATTATAGGAACTCATAACACCTAATGCACCCGCCTCCTGAAATACTTTCCGAAAAGGGTATTCATGGATGTAATACATTTCAGATGGTGTGATGTGCGGATCGGTCCTGGCATCCCATTGGCGTGCCCCTTTAGTATCACCATACCCTACAAAATGTTTGGGTGTAGAAACTACCCGCTCTGATTGGATACCCTTTGCCATCGCAACGCCCATACGCGCTACAAGAAAGGGATCTTCGCCAAGACAACCTTCCCATCTTCCCCATCGCTGATCTCTGACGACATCCAAAATGGGCGCATAAACATTGGTATAGCCCAATACCCGGGCTTCTTTTCCTTCTACTTTTCCCTGCAGCAAGGCCAACTCTTTATCCCAGGTACAGCCCAAAGCATTCATTGAAGGAAAACTGGTTGCATGCCTGGCACATAAACCTCTTATGCCTTCATTGGTAAAATCTACCGGAATACCCAGACGGGTATATTCAACAAAAAAACGCTGGGTTTCTTTCATGGCCACCGCATTATTAAAGGGCGTTTCATTTTCCTTTATGCGCGGGGTATTGTTGATATGCTCATCGATATTGGCAATTCCATCTTTTAAAATCAGATTTTTCCAAGCGGCCGTGGGCAAGCTGTCTTTGAGCACTTTTCCATGCCCGTAATAAGTAGCCAGCTGACAGGACTTTTCTTCCAATGTCATTTGGGAAAGTAAATTATCGATCCGCTTTTCTATCGGTTGAGTCGGATCCTCATAAAGATCTTTCTTGTTATTTTTATTAAAATCGATCCATCCCTTTTTGTAAATCTCGCTTTTCGATGGATATGGATTAATTTGTTGTGAAAACAAATGGAAACTCCCGGCAATCATCAGTATACATACCAGATAGAATGTTGATCTCATAGTTCTAATTGAATAAATAGGTTTTTCTTAACTAATAGGTTGATATTTCCATGCCTTTAATTACGGCTCCATTCATGGTTTGACGCAGTCCAATCGTGATCACATTCTTTTTACCCTTTCCGAAATTCAACCAGCATTCGGGCAGATAAAATTCGCGTTGAGGACCAGCCTCCCAATGTCTTCCAATATTGTGTCCGTTCAGGTACATGTAGCCATTACCTGAAGCATTGATCAGAAGTCGCCAGGTTGTTGCCGGATCGACATTTTCTGGAAACTCAAACGCTGCCCTGTACCAGGTAAACAAGGCGGTTTGCTTTCCATGGGGCTGTATTCCGTTTCCTTTTCTTGGAATAGAAAAACTGGTATCCAGTTGCACTTCCTTCCATCCATCTGCTACAAAACCTGGCTTCATAAAACCATATTCAACACCAGCCAGATGGGTTGCAACCTTCCATTTCAGCACTTTTTGTATCTCTGCTGTGGTATCAGAAAAGCCTGCCGTTTTAAGGCCACTCAGTTCTTCCATCGGATAATAACCATGCTCATGACCTATGTTTTCATACACCACTACGATTTCATTTTCTCCGACGTGTAGTAATCCGGCCACATCGAAAATATTATCATATTCATTGTCTTTAATCCGTGCAAAGGACTTGTTTACATTTCTGCTAACTACCGCAGCATATTTATCTGCAGGATACAGACGGGTTGCCAATTTGCCATTTACCTGAACATTCAATACATCTCTTGAATACGTGTTGAACAACAATTTCCCAAAACGGCTGGCTTCTTGTTGCGTCAATGAATCTTGTGAACGATAAAGGACATATCTGGAATCATTCACCTCCAATTCAGGCAAGGAAACATTTGGTTTTAACACTTTCCAGTTTGCATCAAAATCCTCATCGAAAGTCAGGACTTTCCTTATTGGAATATGCACTTTCGGTTTCTGCACCTTTGCTTGCAGGCTTAAATCATTCTGCATGCTCCACCATAAACCTTTACTGGCACTCGCTTTAGGAGGAATGACCAGTACTTTTGTTTCCAAAGAATCCAGCTCATATTTTATTTCAAATGAAGGTTCCGAAAACAATTCGTTTTTCGTATGAGAATCAGCAGTAATCAATACTTTTTCTTCGTTCTGATTTACATTGTAAATAGGCTTTGTTATGGCAGCATCGACACCAGGTTTAACCATTGCCGTTCCCGTCAGTTTCTTTTTTTCCGAACTGTTGTGCAGAAAAACCAATTTGGTCCCATCTTCTGCAATACGTACACCACCAACTAATTCATTTTCTGCGTTTTCAAAAGCACAAATTCCACCTTTAGAATGAATCAGCTGATGTTCATATTTCTTAATAAAAGCTCCAATATTGCTAGCGGCGTAATATTTTTTTGATAGTGAACCATTTTCCCTGATCGCTGCATTATAGTCGTAGGTTGTTGTTTGACCTCTTGCCCCCCATCCATCAAAATGAGTACCTCCATAAAACATGTAATAATTCAGGCCGGTAGCACCCCCCAAAATAGACATCATCCCTATGGCGTAAAAGTGTTTATGATTGGATTCATGCTCTTCGGCTAAACGCCCCGCCACCGTAGAAAACCAGCCCCCCTGCAATTCGGTTACAAAACCAGGTGCGTTGGGCTGCTTGTGTTTTAAATCGCTCATGCGTTTGGCACAGCTAAGCGCATCATTTAAACCCACATAGTAATTGTCACAATCAAAAACCTGCGATAACAAACTGTCCTTACTTGCTCTGCATTGTTCGGTAAGGCAGGTAAATATAGGAACTGTTACACCCGCGCCTTTAACAGAGCGATATAAGGATTGTAAAAAAGCGGTCTTCTCCTTGCTTTCATCTGCGTCATATTCATTTTCTATTTGAACCAGGATAATTCCTTTTTCTCCCTTTTTCTTTGAGGTAATTTGTTCATTGGCGATGAATTGGTTCACAGCTTTATACCAATGAAGGCTCCATTTCACATGTTCAGGATCATTACTTCTGAGCCAAAAGTCTTTTAAACCGTCAGGTCTGAACTTAGCCAGCCAGCGGGGATAGCCCCCTCCTGCCCATTCTGCACAAATAAAAGGGCCTGGGCGCACAATGGTATACAATCCAAATTCATATTGAGCCATATGCAGCCATTCCTGCAAATCTGAAAAATCTATTTGTGAATAATCATTAATATTTTTAGGCATATTCCGTTCATGCCAGTTCCAGGGAATATAAGTCTCGACAGTATTAAAGCCTGCTGCTTTTATTTTCTTAAGCCGGTCTCTCCATAGTTCTTTAGGGCACCTGAAATAATGAAATGCAGCACTATAGATAAAAGTCTCTTTACCATCAATTTTAAGACTATTGCCGTTATATGTCACCGTCTGATGATTCAGATTAGTGTCTCCCCCTTTAAACCGGAACCAATTGAAATCGGCATGGCCACCGATACCTTCTTTTTGAGTACTGTAATTGAACAGTGCAAAGCGGTTGGCCGTCCAGTCCAAACCCAAACCCATACTAAGCTGGTTGCCAAAAGGAATAAATTTCTTTCCATCTACACTGTAGGCAAATGAAGCGGTGAAACCCAAATGCGTCACATTTGCCTTTAGCCATATTTTATCAGGACGAAAACCCAGAATGCTGTCGATCACTTTTCCATTGTTGACCATCAGCAGAGTCTTTCTATTTCCCTTTTTCCGAACGGCGATATAAGCATAGGGCGATTGAAAAACACCAAAGCCAGCAACATTTCCCTCTTTCAGTCCAGATACCTCCATCTCTACAACACCTTCCGAAATAGGTCCCTGCACCCTTTGGGTAAGGGTATTGCGCGCGGTAGTGAGTTCTTTGGCCAACAAGGCGTGCAAACGCAGATATCCTTTTCTTTCTTTTAACGACCATTTTTCGTCAGCTGGATTGTGATTCCACTGCCATTGTAAACCAAGTACTGAGGTACTAAACTCGTCGGAAGTAGCGGGAACGGCAGGCGGATAAACCTGGCCAACATTTGGCTTTCTATACGTTTCCACACCTTTTCCATCCACGCCCGGTAACGGCCATCCATCTACCCAGGTAACAGGCTCCAGATTTGGAGTACGTCCAATCGCTCCACGGTCCTGCATAATGATAAACCACCAGGAACCGTCTTTAAGCTGCACCATTCCACCCTGGTGCAAACCATTGCCAGGGTAAGTATGGTCGTCGTTAATCACAACCTTAGATTCATAAGGACCATAAATGTTATCCGACCGCAAACAAACCTGTCTGCCTGTTGTACCTCCGGTAGATCCCAGAATATAATATTTTCCATTGATTTTGTATACATGAGATCCTTCCAGATAAGGGTAATCCCGGTTGTTATAAATTTCCCTTTGCGGTGTTTTTACAGACAAGGCATCGGCATTTAACTCCGTGATATAGAGCTTTTGCTGCCCATGTGCTACATACACTTTACCATCATCATCAAAAAACAGACCCGGGTCATATAAGTATTCAGGAAAAATTGTTCTTTTCCAAGGGCCTTTGATGTCTTTTGCTGTGCAGATCGAAAAATTACCTTTCTCTTTATCCCAGTTTGGTGTACAAAAACCGACATAAAATAAGCCATTATGATGCCTTATTGTTGCTGCCCAGGAACCTCTGAGATATCTATCTCCACCTTGTAGATTATAACGGGGATCTTCGTTGTATTTATCTACTGCATACCCCGCCATTTCCCAATTTACAAGGTCTTTCGATTTCAAAACCGGACAACCCGGTACATAATGCATACTCGTGGAAACGAAATAAAAAGTATCGCCTACACGGATCACATCGGGATCGGGCCAATCGCCCCAGAGTAAGGGGTTTTTATAACTGCCATTGCCTTTATCTGCTGTCCATCCCTTTGATATAAATGGAGTTTGCGCCATAAGGGAGATACTTTGTACACAAAAAGCGAATACAAATAAGAGAATCGTTTTTTTAATCATATATCTTTAAATCGTTTTTTCAGATGCATTAAAATTAATTCATCCAAACTTTTATTTTTTGCTGTCCGTTGTTTTTTATTTCAAAAGGCCCTGCACTTGGGCGCTCGGTATTTCTTTCCATTCCTAAATAATCCTTATTAAAAATAAGGCTACGACCATTACTGTCTTCAAATGATTGTTTAGGAATGATTGCTGTTCCGAGCAATTCGCCATATATCAGTTTCGGATGTGTTTTTTCTGACCATAATTTTTCCAGATTAATTGTAAGAAACCATTCCCCATTTTTTTCTTCCAGTTGAGGTTCCGGACGATATCCAGGTAATAATACCGCCTCCTTTTCATGTTTTGATGGTTTGGCATCCAGCAAATACACATTACCCCCCATTTGTACAGGTAATACTGCATGATCATAAGGAGACAAATCTGTTCTTCCTAAAAATACATTGTTATAAAACCGTGTATCGCCACAAGGATTATCATGAAAACCAGCAATAGCAGTTGAATGCGGTTTTAGAAAGGGTGTTGGCCGAGGATCGGCATCTTTTGTTTCCCATAGCCGCCATGCAATAAGATTGTGTACAAACGCAACGCCCTGCGACAACCTCACTTGTGCCTGCTGTGGCGACAGAAACAGATTATTCTCTACCAATACAGGTCCATGATCCACTTCCAAAGAAAAATCCTGTACCTGATTGTCATGCAAAAAGTTTTTTGATACATGAGTTCCCTGCGCCATCCAGTCCAGCCAGATTCCCCCCTCTGTCCGGTAGATATGGTTATTGCTGATCTCCACATCAATAGCCGCGTGTAACTTTATCCCAGCCATTTCATAGCCCCAGAACAACTTTTGTCCGGCAATATCATGAATAGAATTTCTGGAAATGATGCTAAAAATTGCCCCCAGACTACCTGCAATACCTGCCTGTCCACAATAGCTGATTTGATTGTTTCTAACCAAATGGCTTCCAATATGTTCTTTATTCCATGAATGATCAAGCGCCCGCTCTGTTGTCTTAATGAAGCCCTCTACCGATTCAGACTTATTATCCCACTCATCGCCATATTTACCAAGTGTAATACCCACACATTTAGAATAGCTGATCTGATTGTTTTCAATGATCCAGCCCTTACTCCAATGTGTACCAATCAAGCCAATTTGTTCTGCTGTTGGAGGCGCCCATGGCGTTGCGGCCTGACTCATTACAAAACCCGAAACCCTAACATAATTGATTCCTGTCTGCGATGGATAGAATACGGATTGACGAACATTAATCTCAACCATTTCCTTATTGGGATCTGCATGGAAAAAATTAGCCCAGATCGTCGTGTTCTTTTCATCAACTTTGCAATACCAAAGCGAAACTTCAGTGTTCGTGGAATGTAACTGTTGTATATCTCTAGCCTCTGTTAAAGGTTTTCCACCTAAGTACACTTCACCGGTATGGCACCACTTCCCCTTTTCAAGCCAGTCGCCATGAATGGTGTCGCTATATGGATTAAATTGCCCAAAGAAATGATTAGGTATGGTAACCATCCACGTAGATACATTTAGTTTTTTCCATCCTTTGATGATTTCAGATCCCTTTAGTTCAACTTTTTCACCTTTAGCAGCTCTGTACCAAATCCTTTCCTGCTCTGACTTACCTCCGCGAGGCGGTGCAACCTGCTCTCTGTAGACACCTGCATGCACGGTGATGACATCTCCGGATACCGCTATTTTTGCAGCAGCCATTATTGTTCTAAAAGGCTTTGAAATACTTCCGTTATTGTTATCCTTACCCTTAACTGCAACATGATATTCTTTTGAAACCCGCTTTCTGCCATCAGAAGCCCACACTTTCGTTGCCATAGGCAATTGGACAAATAAAGCTTCAGAGAGAATGAAGAGCGTAAGTAAAGTTCTTTTTAACATCATGGTTTACATTTAAAAACAAGGGGGTAATTTAGTTACCCCCTTGCCAATTTTTAAGATTCAGAGACTAAGCCCTCACGCATTTAATATCCGGTGTTTTGCGTCAATCCAGAATTGATATCTCTTTCCTTTTGAGGAATAGGCCATAGATAAAATTTATCCTGAAATGTCCTTGTTCCTGCAACCACATTTGAATTAGGGTTTAATGTAAGATGACCATTTGAAGAATCAACCGATCCGGTTAAACATCCTTTTACTTCACCATTCAATGCGGTTGAACCAATTTTCCAACGCTGTATATCATACCAGCGTAAGCCTTCTCCTGATAATTCTACCCGTCTTTCACGACGGATCAGGGTACGCAAAGAAGACTGATCAGGATAGGCCCCAGCTGTTACGGCAGGCATATCCACTGTTGGTCTTTGTCTGATTTGGTTAATTGCGGTATAAACAGAGGCATCAATTTGATTGGCTTCAGTTTTTGCTTCCGCATAAGTAAGCAAGATTTCCGCATATCGCATTACAATAATACTGCCACCGGTATTCCAAATATCTACACCATAGGCTGTATTATTATAATCATCAAGATTGGCTAAGTATTTTTTAAAATTATAGCCCGTTGGGGAAGCATTGTTACCTCCAACCAAATCCGGAGAATTTTTTGACAATGGATCAAAATATGCATCCATATATTTCAAGCCTGGGCGAATAACAGAAGCATCCAAGCGGGGATCTCTGTTCTGATAAGGTTGAAGCGGATTGTAAGAAGGATCATTCTGAATGAGCATTCCATTCTTGGTTTCATAGGCATCAACCAACGATTGTGTAGGCGCCATAGAACTCCATCCACCCTGAGAATTGATCGTCATATTTCCCAGCGTAGAAAAGCTATTGGTGTTAATCAGGTATTGAACATCCAGAATAACCTCCTTGTTACCAGAATTCTGTGGACGGAACAGCCCTTCGTAATCATTATACAGTCCATAAGTAAATGGCGCTGTCATTAATTGCTGACAGGTCGCAATGCAGTCCGTGTATTTAGCATTAAATAACTCAACTCTTGCCTTTAAGCCTAAAGCTGCACCACGGGTAATACGGCCAACATCACCGCTGGCGTAACTCACAGGTAACGCAGGTGCAATATCCGCCAGTTCTTTCAGAATAAAACCAACAACATCTGCCTTTGCCGTACGTTTAAGCGTTTTTGACTCATCTATACTCAGGTTCTGAACAACTAAAGGTACATCGCCATAAACCTGGCTCATTACAAAATATTTGTAGGCCCTTAAAAACCGGGCTTCCCCTTTCATCCGCAATCTGAGATTCGCATCGATAGCTGTAGCCGGTACTTTGTCTACATTGGTTAAAAACCAGTTACATTTTTGGATGGTTTTATAATCATATTTATTGATACCAGGATTGGATGCGGAGGCCAGACCAGATGCAAAGGTTTCATAACCTTCCCAGGGAAACTGGTCAATCCCGTTATCAGATATACAATCGTCATAAATGACATTATCACCATATTCCCATCCATTATAACAACCAGTTAAGGCTGCCATAGCATCATTTTTAGAAGTCCAGAGTGAACTGTTACTGTACACATCCAGTGGAGCGGTGTTTAAAAGATCTTTTTTACAGCCTGTTAAAGCAGCTGCAGCAAGAAATATATAGAGGAATTTTGTTTTCATTCTTTAATTTTTTAAGGTCTTCGTTTTAAAATGAGGCATTCAAACCAATGGTATTCGTTATTACCTGCGGATAGCTGTAAATACTTCCTGCAGAGCCGATCTCCGGATCAATCCATTTGTAAAACTTAGTGAAGGTGAGCAAATTCTGTCCGCTGTAGTATACTTTGAGATTGCTTAAACCGATTTTTTTAACCAAAGTTGCTGGAATGGTATAAGAGAAAGTCACATTTTTGACCCGCAGGTATGACGCATCTTTTACCCAAAAGGAAGAAGGATTACTCCCCGGGTCGTTTTGTTTATTATTATACCACAGCCTTGGAAAGGTTTCGCTTGGGTTAGTTGGCGTCCACCTATCTAAAAACACGGGGGTTGGTTTCTGTACATCCGCCCCAATCTGGCCAATCATACTCCCTCCCATGGCTTTAACTCCACCGGTACCTTGTAAGAAAAGGGATATTCCAAAATTGTTCCAATCAGCAGCCAATGTAAGTCCATAGGTAATTTTCGGAAAATAAGTACCTAAATAAACCTTATCATTCGCATCAATTTTGCCATCGCCATTCTGGTCTTTATATTTAATATCTCCGGCAGAGACTTTATTGTTAAGCACTGCTGTTCCGTTTACTTCTGCTGCACTCTGGTAAATCCCCTCTGCCTGAAAACCATAGAGAGAATTTATTGGGGTACCTACATCATAAAAAGTATTATCATTAATCACTTTTCCACCAGTTAACCGGGTCACTTTATTTTCTGTATAAGAAAAATTTCCATTCACACTATATTTCACATTGCCAATCGCATCTGCATAGCCTGTAGATATCTCAACACCCTTATTACTAATCCCACCATCTACGTTTACATATGGAGCTGTGAAAGCATAAGGTGCACCAACCACAGCAGGCATCAAAGGATTGTTGGTATTCCGTACAAAATAATCAACAGAAAAATTAAGCTTATTGTGTATCAAAACAGCATCCAAACCAGCACCATAGGACTCTGTTACTTCCCAGGAAACATTAGGATTTCCCCCTGTTCCTGGCGCAATACCTGTAGATAAATTTTGATTAAAAGAATATTGATTATCCTTGGTGGCGATGGATTCAAAATACGCATAATTATTGGCAATCTGCTGGTTGCCCAGTTTACCCCAAAAAGTGCGCAGTTTAAATACGTCTACCACATCAGCCAAAGGACTGAAGAAATCCTCTTTTGAAATTACCCAGCCAGCAGAAGCAGAAGGGAAGAAGCCCCATCTATGGCCTGGTGCAAAGCGGGAAGATCCGTCAGCCCGGAAATTCGCTTCAAACAGATACTTCTCGTTAAAATTATAGTTCAGCCTGCTGAAAGCTGATTCCAACCCCCACTCATTTGCACTACCTGTCGTTGCCTGCCCCGATTGAGGCCCAGCATTAATTTGCTGCAACGAATTGTTCAGGAATCCCTGGCGGTAAGCAGAGAAATCATTGTAGGCAGAATGTTCCTGAGATGCACCGATCAGCAATTTGAAATTATTTTTCCCAATAGATTTTTCATAATCCGCCACTGCCTGTACCAGCGTATATGTTGTTCTGTTGTTGCTGTTGGTTAGGTTATTAGGCCCTTCATATTTGGTTGGTACAAGAGGAGTACCAGCGGGGCCACCGGAGTAATACTGAATGTCATTCACATATTGTTGTCTCTGACCTGTGGCTAAACGATATGCAAAATTGGGTTTAACATGCAAACCCTGCAAAGGAGACCAGTCTAAACCCACATTACCGGTAAGTTTATAGTCTTGTGTCCTGTTATAAGATCCTGATTCCAGCCATGCCATTGGACTGCCATCCGCTACATAACCGTATGCACCATTACCCCACTTATAAGGAACCGTGTTAGACACCCGGTTGATCATGCGGACAAGTTGTGAAAATCCAGTTGCATAAGTACTTACGGGTTCACTAAACGGAGAATACAAAAAACCTAAGCGAGCATTGACCGCAAGGCTTTTGTTCAATTGTGAACTCACATTAAACAAAGCATTGTATTTTTGAAAGCTTGTGCCTTTTACATTTCCTTTCTGACCCAGATAACCCAGCGAAACCATGAATTTCGATTTTTCGTCGCCACCGCTCAGACTCAGGTTATGATTTTGCTTCAAACCAGGCTCAGTATACAATAGCGACAACCAATCGGTATTGGGGTGTGCACCGGTCTGATCGGTTCCGTCTTTGAACAATTGGATATCATTCGCTGTCCATTTAGGTGCCAGTTTCTCATTTGCCCTGGCTTCATTATACAATTCAGCTTGTTGCCAGGAAGGTAAAAAATCCGGACGTTTGTTTATACTTTGCTTGCCAGCATACATATCGTAATGCAACTGTAATGCTCCTTTTTTCCCTTTCTTAGTGGTGATCAAAACAACACCATTGGAGGCACGGGCCCCATAAATAGCCGAGGAGGCCGCATCTTTTAATACCGAAATGGATTCAATATCATTCGGATTTACCTCTCCCATTGAACCTGGTACACCGTCAATAATAACAATAGGACTAGCATTGGCTCTGACATCAGCAGGACCTAAACCAGTACCGATACCGCGTATATTTATCGTACCATCATCTCTTCCCGGCTGCCCATTTGTGGTGGTAATGGTGATGCCTGCCATTTTACCTTGTAAGGCATTTGTCACACTGGCAACTGGCCTGTCGGCAAAATCTTTTGCATCAACAGTAGCAACAGAACCCGTTACATTTATCTTTTTCTGTGTTCCATAACCCACTACCACTACTTCACTTAAGGAATTTGTTGTTGGCTCCAGCATTAGATTAATACTGCTTTCCGTACCAATTACAACCTCTTTTGTTTTGTAACCAAGCATAGAAAATAGCAGAACATCTCCTTGCTCCGCTTTTATCGAATAGCTTCCATCGGCTCTTGTTATGGTTGTACTGGATCGGTTCTTAATACGTATAGTTACCCCCGGTAGCGGCCCTGTCTCATCTGAAACAACTCCATGTACAATTGCCTGTTCAGCTAACGTCTTAGAGGCACTTTGTTTTTCAACAGGTTTATAATAAATAACAATACCATGATTGCTTTCTTTATATTGAAAGTTTGTGCCACTTAAAATGGAATTTAATACATGGGATAAAGCCTCGTTCTTAAATTCCAAATGTTTGGCAGAAACCTGTCTAAGCTCGTTATGGTTATAATTAAACGGAATTTTTGACACTTCACTTAAACGGCCAAATGCTTTTTCAAGTGTTTCTCCTCCTTTAAAGCCTATGGTTACTTTAATTTCCTGAAGATCCTGAATGCGGGCTGCCGCCCATGTGGTTAATGTAGCAATGCTGAGTAAGGCGCATAGCCCTCCCAGGGCGACACGTCGCCTTAACTTTTGTAGATTTAAGTTCATATTTAGTTAAAGTTGTTGGTTTATCTTTGTTGACTATTTACATGGCTTCCCTGTAATGATGATCTGGTTATTTTTAATCGTATAATTTATTTCTTGTATTTCCTTTAATACGGATAGCACCTCCGCCAATGACTCGTTTTTTGTAAAATGAATACTGTTCTGACAATTACTAAAAACTTTATGATCATAAATGACCTCTACATTATACCGGTTTGCAATAGCCAGCATGATTTCACCAAAATAAGCACCCGTTAAAATAAAGTCGCCTTGTTTCCATGCCGTTGCAAAAGACGAATTGACAGTTTCATTTCGAACCGAATGGTTCCCCTTTTCAAAAACCAATTGCTGATCGGGAGTCAATACACCCAATTGCTTCTCTTTTTCATTTACACGTACTTTTCCCCTCGCTACGGTAACTGTTACAGTAGGTAATGCTCTGTAAGCCTTAACACTAAATGCGGTACCTAAAACCCTCGTACTGACGTTTGAGGCATGAACAATAAATGGCTTAGCCGGGTTATGCGTTACATCAAAGTAAGCTTCTCCTTCTAACAAGTAAATGTCGCGGGTTTTATTAAAGTGCCTCGGGTATTTAATTGTAGTGGCTGCATTCAGCCAGACTTTTGAACTGTCAGGCAACAACACCTGGATAATTTCTCCTTTGGGGGCGCTGAAAGTGATATAGTCAATTTCACTATTTCTCTTCACAACAGCTTTATACGTCAAAGTACCTACAGCCAATAAAAGAACAATAGAAGCTGCGATCTTTAAAAGAGGCAGAATGCGTTTAATTCCACTCCCTTCATTTCCTCTTTGCTGATCGAAGTTCAATTTGGTTTCATTGATCCTGGCAAAGATCTCCTGCTTAATTCTCTCCCGTTCAACTTCATCCTTTATGGACGAAGGTTCTCTTTTGAGACCAAATTTTCTATATAGTTCATTTAAATCCATTCCTTTCTTTACGGCTGTATATTTAATAGACGAGTATACCAGATCATGGTACTAGATCATTTTATCTTTTTTTTTAAAAAAAACTAATAAAAGTATACATAGAGGAGCGCAAGCGCTTCAAAGCACTGCTGATTTGATTTTTTACGGTCTGCGGAGATAATGACAATTTTTCTGCAATCTCGTCAATAGATAACTCTTCTTCCCGGCTGAGCCTGTAAACTTCTTTCATTTTCTCTGGAAGACTATTTACTTTCAATTCGATTTGCCCACCTAATTCTTTGGAAATAAGATGTTCCATTGTGGAGTTATCTTCTTCTGAAAGTGTATGCCGTAAGATCTCTAATTGCTTTAATCTGAAATTTTGCTTTCTGACCTGATCAATAATCCTATTTTTCAGACAAGTATACAGATAGGCTATAAAAGATTTATCAATGGTTAACTGTCCCTGTTTGGTCCAAATATGGATAAAGACATCATGAACGATATCTTTGGCGTCATCCTCATCATGCAGTTGTTTGCAGGCAATATCATACGCCACCTCCCAATAACGTTCATATAGTTCGTCGAAGGCCGCCCTATTGCCCGCCCTGAGCAGGCGAACAAGCTCTATATCACTTATTTTCTTCACAAAACTATTTAAAAGTGCTGGTTAAAAACTAATTAAGCCGATAAGCGTTAACACTTACACTATTTATCTATGCATGTATCTTTGAAAGTACAGGATTCAGTAATGAGCATTGATACTAAAATCTTATTACTTTTATTTAATTAATAACGAATATACGTCAATTTGATCTTCAAATAATATTCTCACTACTCCATAAACCGATGTTTTTTTGACCAATACCAATGTTTTTTTGACAAAAAAGCAGAATTTAAGGTTAATTTAATTTTGCTTGCCTACCTCAACACCTAATTATTTATCTATCCTAAATCCTAAAAATCTCTGTTATTTTGATCAATACATATGCATTTTTGACTCTAAACCTAAATTTCAAAGTTGATTAACTAATTTTCAAATCTAAAACATTTTTTCATGACAGATTTAGGGAAACGGCTATGTAGAGCTCAGATATTTTCGTTTATATTCAGTACTTCACTGTTGCTTATGCCAGGTATTGGAGAATTATCCGCTCAAACCATTCCTTATGGAACTGGTCAATGGGACCGCAAGGAATTTGGTAACCACCGGGCAGTTATAGAAGTAGGCACCGACGCCCCATCTGTTCTGGTCCATATCCCATGGAGACGCATAGACGATCCTGCCGGGAAATCCGTTATCCTGGTAGATGCTTCAAACGGAAAATCTATTCACAATTATAGCTTCAGGACACTGGGTAAAGAATTTGCCGATCTGGCTTTCGCACCATCAACCGGAAAAGGAATTTATTATTTATACTACCTGCCCTATAAAAATACAGGCAGCTGGTATTTCCCAAATACCGTCTATCCAACAGCAAAGGAAACTGCAGATCCAACATGGATATCGAAAAATAAAGGCAAAGAATTACCTCTCGCCCCAGTACTCCGCTTTGAATCTGTAACGGAGTTTGACAGCTTCTATCCTATGGAAATCGTTGCTACAGCCAGTGAAATGAAAGACCTGCTGTCTGTCAATAAGAACAAAGAGTTCCTCCTTTTCCCGGAAGACAGAAAATACCCCATCCGTATGGATGCTGATCTCCCTATGCGCTGGACTCAAAGAAAGGACAACGAGCCGTTTAATGCCACAGCCCAGCGAAATGAATTCTTTGCCTTTCAGTTGGGCATATACACGCCTTTCTGGGAATTGCGAAATGTACATCTGGTCTTCTCCGATCTAAGAGATAAACAGGGAGCTAAGATCTCCAGATCGGCTATCCGTTGTTTCAACATGGCCGGAACAGACTGGCTGGGCAAAACTTTTACTAAAAAAGTGGATATCCAAAAAGGTAAAATCCAGCCTTTATGGGTTGGAATAGACATTTCATCTACAACCAAACCAGGTGCCTATGAAGGAGAAATTGAAGTTCAGGCAGAAGGTAGAGAAAGCCGGAAGGTGATCATCAGGCTAAATGTACAGGATTCCGTACTGGCAGATCGCGGCTACGGTGAATTGTTCAGGATGGCACGGCTCAACTGGCTGGATTCGAAGATCGGACTGGACGATAGTCTATACAAACCTTATACTCCTGTTCAACTACACGGAAATACCATTCGGATTTTAGGCCGGGAACTCCGTTTTGACCGTTATGGCTTACCAGAAAAAATCACCAGCAGTTTTACAGGTTCCAACGACAGAACCGGCGGACCAGACAAGGATATCCTGAATAGCCCCATGCGTCTAATAGCTTTACATAATGGCAAAGAGTTGATTTGGAAAGGTAATAAACCCGTTATCACTCAAAAAACAGAGGCTGCGGTAAGCTGGGAAACCCAACTACGTAACGGAAAAACTTTGCTTAAAATTGCTGCAAAAATGGAATGCGATGGGCATATCGACTACCAGGTAACACTCAGCGCCGGGGAAGACATGGCATTAGATGACATCCAGTTACAAATTCCCTATGCACATCGTACTGCCACCTATATGATGGGCTTGGGCCGTAAAGGGGGTAAAAGACCAGAACACTGGGACTGGAAATGGGACAAACAATTGGCCAATAACATGATCTGGCTTGGAGACATGAACGCTGGCCTGCAATGTAAACTAAAACATGAAAGCCCGGACTGGTCTCTGTATAATTTCAGCAAGACTGGAACTTATAAAGACTGGAGCAACGAAGGCTTGGGCGGATGCAGCCTAAATGATGAAGGCACAACCGGACAGGTCATGTTTAAGGCTTTTACAGGTAGAAAGATACTTCATGCTGGCCAGACCATGCACCTCAATTTCGGATTACTGATTACGCCAGTCAAACCACTGGACAATAAGCACTGGAACGAGCGGTATTTTCAGGCAGATCCTCCTTTAGACAACTGGAGAAAGGAAGCTGTAGATAAAGGTGCCACTGTAATGAACATTCACCAGGGCAATGTGCTTAACCCATACATCAATTATCCCTTCCTGACTACCGACACCCTAAAGAGATATATTAATGCCAACAGAAAGTCCGGAATAAGAACCAAAATCTATTATACAGTCCGGGAACTGAGCAATTATGCACCCGAGATCTGGGCATTCCGAAGCCTGGGTGATGAGATTTTCACACCAGGACTGGGAGCCCAGCTGGCAGACCAGTTTGCCGACGATGGGCTTGGAGGTAATCTGTATGCAAAAGGTGGGCCCTGGCTGGTAGAACATCTTCGTACCCGGTACGATGCCGCCTGGCATACCCCACTGCAAGGCGGTGAATATGATATGTCTATACGCACACAAGGCCTCTCCCGCCTGCACAACTATTACCTGGAAGGACTCGGCTGGCTGGCTAAGAATACAGGAATGCGTGGAATCTATCTGGACGGCGTGGGTTATGACCGGGAAATCATGAAACGGGTCCGTAAAGTACTGGACAGATCCGCAGACAGTTGTCTTATCGATTTTCATTCCGGTAATAATTTCAGTGCTTCTTATGGAATGAACAGCCCTGCTAATCAATATATGGAACTTTTTCCCTGCATCAATAGCCTTTGGCTGGGCGAGGGTTATAATTACAACGAAGAACCGGATTACTGGCTAACAGAAATAGCCGGTCTGCCTTTTGGGCTATACAGTGAAATGCTCAATGGCTGCGGAAATGCCTACCGGGGTATGATCTACGGAATGACCTCTCGTTTGGGCTGGCTGGGCTGTGACCCCTCCACTCTATGGAAACTCTGGGACAGCTTCGGTATCCAGAATTCCAGAATGACCGGCTATTGGGACCCCGCCATACCCATAAAATGTAACCGTGAAGACGTTAAAGTAACCGTTTACCAACAGCAGGACAAGATTTTAATTGTCTATGCCAGCTGGGCAAAAGAAAATGTACATATTCGCTTGTCACCTGATTGGAATGCTCTCAAAATGACACCAGCACAAGTTTCCATTATGGCACCTGCGGTAGCAGGTCTTCAGGAAAAACAGGAATATACCAATATGGAAGATATCAGTGTTCCTGTGGGTAAAGGAGGATTTATAATTATTTCAAAGAATTCGCATGCCAACTAAATTATTTATCGCCGCATATCCGCTCGACATTCAGGAAATAGAACTGATAGAAATGTTCATCATATATGGTATGGTGCATAGTATTCATTTGGTTGCCGATAAAAAGACCCGTAAACATAAAGGTTATGGTTTTATAGAAATGGAAGACAAATGTAGTGCTGAACAGGCAGTAGGTTCTTTGAACGGAACAACAATCCGGGGAAGAACAATTACGGTGAAATTGTCGGATGAAAATGGGGCTAAAAAAATAGCCCCATTAAAAACAAAGAGCCGAATATCACTCAAATATTGACTAATATCGATGCTTTTTTGATATATCACGCTTTTTCCCCTTAAATGTTCTGGGAATAGATTCCAACTTATTAAATTTAGGATTACATCACAACAATCGATTGTTATTTAAATAATACTTATACCATGTTGTTGAATATTCTAAACTCCATTTTTTGTATTGCCTTCATTTTATTCGCCTATGTAAACCTGAACGATCATGATTTCTGGCTTTGGGTACCTATTTATATGGCCGCATCCATTTGCTGTGGATTAGCTGTTTTTGGTCATTTCTACCCGATAATATACCTTATTGCCATATCTTTCTATCTGGTCTATGCAGTGATCTTGTTTTTCGCGAAAGACGGGGTCCGCGACTGGATCATACGGCACAAAAGACCAAGTTTGGTAGAAAGTATGCAGGCCACAAAACCTTACATCGAAAAAACCAGGGAATTCTTTGGCCTGCTGATCATTAGCGGAGCCTTGGTCATTAACTATTTTGTTGCCATTAACTAGAATGACCATGCTTTTAACAGATGTAATTGATTTAAAAAAACTAAATGCTGTTTTTTTACAAATTCTTAATAGGAACCTGAGCATGCCGGCAATGGAATGGCTGCTGCATAAGGTTAACCTGATCAGGATAGAAGACAAATCGGTTCAGTTACACCTCTCCTTTTCTCATCTTCCAAGAATAACTTCAAAAGAAACAATCGTGCTGCTGAATGAAGAAGAACAACAGATTGCAGCCTTAATGCCCGGCCTGGCCATCAACAACTGGACGTCAGACAAATTGTCGAGGGTATGGATGCTGATGCAGTTACCCGCAGACGAAAAAGAAACCTATATTAAAAAAATCAGTGGTCTGTTTGCCGCGGCAGAGATGAATGAACAAATTGCACTTTACGCGGCCCTGCCCCTATTCCATTATCAGGAAGAATGGATAACGAAATGTGAAGAAGGCATAAGAAGCAATATTGCACCAGTACTTGAAGCGATTATGTATCATAATCCCTACCCTGCAAAGTTTCTTTCCCAACCTGCATGGAATCAACTGATATTAAAAGCCTTTTTTACTGAAAAAGACATTAGCCTGATTGTGGGAATTAATGACCGGACAAATGAAGCGCTAACCCTTGCCCTGAAAGATTATATACAGGAACGTTTGGCCGCAAACAGAAGTATTGCCCCCGAAATTTATCAATTGACACAACAAATAAAACCATAAATAAACTATGTGCTGTAATGAAAATTTTGAAGAAAGGAATCTGGGAGAGAAAATAACAACCAGCCTTGATTTAAGCGACATCAGCGGAATGAAGTTTTTTGATCCGCATGTACACATGACTTCGCGCACAACGGATGATTACCAGGCCATGGCAGATGCAGGTATAGTCGCACTGATAGAACCTGCTTTCTGGCTGGGACAGCCTCGTACAGGAATAGATAGTTTTATAGACTACTACAGCAGCCTTATTGGCTGGGAAAGATTCAGGTCTTCCCAGTTTGGCATCAAGCATTACTGTACCATTGGATTGAATTCCCGTGAGGCGAATAATGAACAGCTCGCGGAACAGGTTATGGAAATCCTTCCCCAGTTTATTTTTAAAGAAGGTGTAGTTGGCATTGGTGAAATTGGTTTTGATGACCAAACCGCTGCAGAAGAAAAATATTACCGCCTTCAGCTTGATCTTGCAAAAGAAGCAGCACTACCAGTACAAATCCATACACCACACCGCGATAAGAAAAAAGGTACACAACGCAGTATGGATATTGCCATTGAACAAGGGCATGCACCAAATATGGTCATTGTAGACCACAACAATGAGGAAACCGTAAAAGAAGTATTAGACAGGGGCTTCTGGGCAGCATTCACCATTTATCCATTTACCAAAATGGGTAATGAACGCATGGTAGAAATAGTGAAACAATATGGATCGGAAAGAATTATGATCAATTCTGCCGCCGACTGGGGCATCAGTGATCCATTGGCCATTCCCAAAACAGCTGCCTTAATGAAAAAATCGGGCATCAGTTTGGCTGATATTGAATTGGTTACTTTTCGAAATGCCATTACGGCCTTTGCACAGAGCGGGCAGATTGACGAACAGGATTTTCTTAAAATCAAACACATTGATCAGAGTCAGAAATATGCAAACAACTCCATTTTACGTGGTGGACAACAACCAAGATTAAATAAAAATTCGATCATCATTTCTTAATTATAACATGAACAAATTTTTAGGCTACCTCAGGTTAATGCGCCCCGCAAATGTGGTTACCGCAGTAGCTGATGTATTAGCAGGCGTGGCAATAGCAGGATATTTCTCTGTTGAGATCAGTATTGTTCCGATTGTACTGCTCTGCCTGTCTACCATAGGGCTGTATAGCGGAGGTATTATTATGAATGACGTCTTTGATGCAGACCTGGATGCCAAAGAACGTCCGGAGCGTCCCATACCAAGTGGACTGATTTCCAAAAAAGCAGCAACAATTTTTGGTTGCATATTTTTGTTCATAGGAATTTTTACCGCTGGCCTATATCATTCAAGTTCCCAATACCTTGCCGTGGCGATTATGATCTGTGCCCTTGTTTACAATAGGTTTTTAAAGCACAACCTGATTCTCGGCCCCATAAATATGGGTCTTTGTCGCGGTCTGAATTTACTGCTCGGTATCAGCATCATTCCTTCAGAAATTCAGCATTGGTGGTTTTTAGCCATCTTGCCAATTGTCTATATCGGAGCCATTACAATGATTAGCCGGGGTGAGGTGCACGGAGGAAGTAAAAAAACACTCTATTTTGCTGCTTTGTTATATACTGTTGTTATTGCCGCCATCATAACCTTGGCCCGAATAAAAGGCAACTTGTTAAATGCTCTGATTTTTATCCTTCCCTTTGCTGTGATGATCTTTAGCCCCTTATTAATGGCTATTCAAAAACCCATCGGTAAATATATTGGCCAAGCTGTAAAATCAGGAGTAATTGCTTTAATACTCATGAATGCAGCATGGGCTTCCGCTTTTGGGATCTTTAATGTCGCCATTTTTATCGTGATTTTATTGCCTGTATCCGTCTTATTAGGCAAAGCTTTTGCCGTTACTTA
>Ga0182006_1000808_pt1 | contig 20962 bp, 22 predicted proteins | sample Sormic07211104_1_FD_123022 | JGI IMG/M metagenome (GOLD analysis project Ga0182006, IMG submission 123022) | Rhizosphere microbial communities from Sorghum bicolor, Mead, Nebraska, USA - 072115-104_1 MetaG | ecosystem: Host-associated > Plants > Roots > Rhizosphere | place: USA: Nebraska...
CGACCCTCATGCCGAACGTCAACGGGCCTTCGACTTGCATCCACCGCGCCGCATCGGTCAGCCAATCGAAGTGGCGATGACTGCCGTGTTCCTGGCCAGCGATGAGGCGCCATTCATCAACGCTTCGTGCATCACCATCGATGGTGGTCGTTCGGTCATGTACCACGACTGAATAACTTGGGTTTCAGGCGCAAAACTACGCCTGAAATACAATCATCATACGATATGACTATTGGCTACATGCTTCGACCGCAGTATTGGCTTTCAACTAACGCTCAAAAAAAATAACAAGGAGTCAGCTTATGAAACGTCGTCGTGGGATCCGTTCCCTGTGCTGTGCCGCTTTGGCGGTCACCGCGGTCAGCCTGAGCAGTACGTTGCTGGCGGCCGAGGAAGTGAAGATCGGTTTTCTGGTCAAGCAGGCCGAAGAGCCCTGGTTCCAGACCGAGTGGGCCTTCGCTGAAAAGGCCGCCAAGGACAAGGGCTTCACCGTCATCAAGATCGCTGTGCCTGATGGCGAGAAAACCCTTTCGGCCATCGACAGCCTGGCGGCGAACGGCGCCAAGGGCTTCGTGATCTGCCCGCCGGACGTCTCCCTCGGCCCGGCGATCATGGCCAAGGCCAAGCTCAACGGTTTGAAAGTGATCGCTGTCGATGACCGTTTCGTCGATGCCGGCGGCAAGTTCATGGAGGACGTGCCATACCTCGGCATGGCAGCTTTCGAAGTTGGCCAGAAGCAGGGCGCCGCCATGGCCGCCGAAGCGAAAAAACGCGGCTGGGACTGGAAACAAACCTATGCGGTGATCAACACCTTCAACGAACTCGATACCGGCAAGAAACGCACCGACGGTTCGGTTAAAGCCCTGGAAGACGCCGGGATGCCGAAAGACCACATTCTGTTCTCGGCCCTGAAAACCCTCGACGTACCTGGCAGCATGGACGCCACCAACTCGGCGCTGGTGAAGCTCCCGAGCGGGGCGAAAAACCTGATCATCGGCGGGATGAACGACAACACCGTGCTGGGCGGCGTGCGCGCCACCGAAAGCGCCGGTTTTGCCGCGGCTAACGTAATCGGCATCGGCATCAACGGCACCGATGCCATCGGCGAATTGAAGAAAGCCAACAGCGGCTTCTTCGGCTCGATGCTGCCGAGCCCGCACATCGAGGGCTACAACACCGCCAGCATGATGCACGAGTGGGTCACCACCGGCAAAGAACCGCCGAAATACACCGCCATGGACGACGTGACGCTGATCACGCGCGACAACTTCAAGCAGGAACTGGAAAAGATCGGCCTGTGGAATTGAGGGTCGGTTGATTTCATTGGCGGCCCCGGCGACGGGGCCGCCTGATCGGTGTGATGAGGTGGGTTATGCACGCACACGTACAAACAGATGAACAGCGCATTGGCGGCAGCCTGCGCTTCAACGGGATCGGCAAAACCTTTCCCGGGGTGAAGGCGCTGGACGGCATCAGCTTCGTCGCGCATCCGGGGCAGGTTCACGCCTTGATGGGCGAGAACGGCGCCGGTAAATCCACACTGCTGAAGATCCTCGGCGGTGCTTACACGCCGAGCAGCGGCGACCTGCGGATCGGCGAGCAGACGAGGGTCTTCAAATCCACTGCCGACAGCATTGGCAGCGGGGTCGCGGTGATCCATCAGGAGCTGCACCTGGTGCCGGAAATGACCGTGGCCGAGAACCTGTTTCTTGGGCATCTGCCGGCAAGTTTCGGCCTGATCAATCGCAGCGTTTTGCGGCAACAGGCACTGGCCTGCCTCAAAGGCCTGGCCGATGAAATCGATCCACAAGAGAAAGTCGGGCGATTGTCCCTCGGTCAGCGGCAACTGGTGGAAATCGCCAAGGCGCTGTCCCGTGGCGCGCATGTGATTGCGTTCGACGAACCCACCAGCAGCCTGTCGGCGCGGGAAATCGATCGCTTGATGGCAATCATCGGGCGCCTGCGCGACGAAGGCAAAGTGGTGCTCTACGTCTCCCATCGCATGGAGGAAGTGTTCCGTATTTGCAACGCGGTAACGGTGTTCAAGGACGGTCGCTTCGTGCGCACCTTCGAGGACATGAGCGCGCTGACCCATGACCAGTTGGTGACGTGCATGGTCGGTCGCGACATTCAGGATATCTACGATTACCGCAGCCGCCCGCGTGGCGCGGTGGCGCTCAAGGTTGACGGTTTGCTGGGGCCGGGTTTGCGTGAACCGGTGAGTTTCGAGGTGCACAAGGGCGAGATTCTGGGTCTGTTCGGCTTGGTTGGCGCGGGCCGCACCGAGCTGTTTCGCATGCTCAGCGGACTTACCCGCAACACGGCCGGACGCCTGGAGTTGCGTGGACATGAACTGAAACTGCGTTCACCGCGCGATGCCATTGCGGCGGGGATTCTGCTGTGCCCCGAGGACCGCAAGAAGGAGGGCATCCTGCCGCTCGCCAGTGTCGCCGAGAACATCAACATCAGTGCTCGTGGTGCTCATTCCACCTTCGGTTGCCTGTTGCGCGGGCTGTGGGAAAAGGGCAACGCCGACAAGCAGATCAAGGCGCTGAAGGTGAAGACGCCCAACGCGGCGCAGAAAATCATGTACCTGTCCGGCGGCAATCAGCAGAAGGCGATTCTCGGTCGCTGGCTGTCGATGCCGATGAAAGTCCTGCTGCTCGATGAGCCTACACGCGGCATCGACATCGGCGCCAAAGCCGAGATCTACCAGATCATCCACAACCTGGCCGCCAGCGGTATTGCGGTGATTGTGGTGTCCAGCGACCTGATGGAAGTCATGGGTATTTCCGACCGCATCCTGGTGCTCTGCGAAGGCACGATGCGCGGCGAACTGACCCGCGAACACGCCAATGAATCCAACCTGCTGCAACTGGCTTTGCCACGCCAACGCGCTGCCGACGTGGCGAACTGAGAGGTGACTATGACCATCCAAAACAACGCTCTGCCAACCCCGCGCAAACCGCTGGACCTACGACGCTTTCTCGATGACTGGGTAATGCTGCTGGCGGCCGTCGGGATCTTCGTGCTCTGCACCTTGCTGATCGACAACTTCCTGTCGCCGCTGAACATGCGCGGTCTGGGCCTGGCGATTTCCACCACCGGGATTGCCGCCTGCACCATGTTGTATTGCCTGGCGTCGGGGCACTTCGACTTGTCCGTGGGCTCGGTGATTGCCTGCGCCGGCGTGGTCGCGGCGGTGGTGATGCGCGACACCAACAGCGTGTTCCTCGGCGTCAGTGCGGCGCTGGTGATGGGGCTGATTGTCGGGCTGATCAACGGGATCGTGATCGCCAAGCTGCGGGTCAATGCGTTGATCACCACGCTGGCGACCATGCAGATTGTTCGTGGCCTGGCTTACATCTTTGCCAACGGCAAAGCGGTGGGCGTGTCCCAGGAGTCGTTTTTCGTCTTCGGTAATGGCCAGTTATTCGGTGTGCCGGTGCCGATTTTGATCACCATCGTTTGCTTCCTGTTTTTCGGCTGGCTGCTGAATTACACCACCTACGGGCGCAACACCATGGCCATCGGTGGCAACCAGGAAGCGGCGTTGCTGGCTGGGGTAAACGTTGACCGAACCAAGATCATCATCTTCGCCGTGCACGGGGTGATTGGTGCATTGGCCGGGGTGATTCTGGCGTCGCGCATGACCTCGGGTCAGCCGATGATTGGCCAGGGTTTCGAGCTGACAGTGATCTCGGCCTGCGTGTTGGGCGGGGTGTCGCTGAGTGGCGGGATCGGGATGATTCGGCATGTGATTGCCGGAGTGCTGATTCTGGCGATCATCGAGAATGCGATGAACCTGAAGAACATCGATACCTTCTATCAGTACGTGATTCGCGGTTCGATCCTGTTGCTGGCGGTTGTGATCGACCGACTGAAACAACGCTGATTTTCCCGGGGGAGCGGGATGCCCGGCACATGGATACTGGATGTGCCGACGCCTTCGCGGGCAAGCCTCGCTCCTACAGTACCGTGCAGATCCCCCTGTAGGAGCGAGGCTTGCCCGCGAAAGCGGTCTGTCTGTCACACAATCCAGCCACAAAATATCCCTTGCTCGCCCTAATCCCTTTCGGTTATCACTTTGTACATGGTTAGACAGGTACGATTTGACAAGAAACAACGGATTATCGATGAGCTTGTCCGGCGCATCGAAAGCGGCCTCATGGAGGACGGCTTGCTATTGCCGGGTGAACATCAGTTGGCTCAAGAATTCAAGGTCAGCCGCGGCACGCTGCGTGAAGCCCTGGCCGAACTGAAACGGCGTCACTACATCGCCACGCAAAGCGGAGTCGGTTCCATCGTTACTTACGACGGCGTAGTGCTCGATCAGAGCAGCGGCTGGGCCCAGGCACTGGCGGACAGCGGGGCGTTGATCAATACCGAAGTGCTGCGACTGGAGGCGGTGACCCGTCCTGACCTGCTGTCGCGGTTCGGCACCGATCAATTCATCACCCTCGACCGTCGCCGGCGCGCCACCGACGGTACGCTGGTGTCTCTGGAACGCGCGTTAATGCCCGCGACCGGAGGCCTGGAAGGCCTGCCGCGAGTGGGACTGATTGATAACTCCCTGACCATCACGTTGGCTGCCTACGGCTATGTCGGCGAGCACGGCGATCAGTGGATCGGTGCCGAACCCTTGAACGCCGAAGACGCCGAACTGCTCGGGCGCCCGGTCGGCACGGTATTTCTCAAGGCCCTGCGCACCACCTACGACCGTCAGAACCGTTTTATGGAGCAGGTCGAAAGCCTGCTCGATCCGGTGCACTTTCGTCTGCATTTGCAGTTTGGAGCTCCAAAATGACCGCGCTCAACCGTGCCCTCGGCGCGTTCTATGGACTGGCCCTGGGCGATGCGCTGGGCATGCCGACCCAATCCCTGAGCCGCGCCGACATCAAGGCGCGCTTCGTTGAAATCACCGATCTGCAAGACGCCGGCCCCGATCAACCGATTGCCGCGAACTTGCCCAAAGGTTCTATCACCGACGATACCGAGCAGGCGATTCTGGTCGCTCGGTTGTTGATCGAGGGCGAGGGCCGGATCGAACCGGCGGTACTGGCCCAACGATTGATCGAATGGGAAGCCGGGATGCAGGCCAAGGGCTCGCAAGACTTGCTCGGCCCTTCGACCAAACGCGCGATCGAAATGATCCTCGCCGGCCACTCGCTGGAAGAGGCGGGGCGCTATGGCACCACCAATGGCGCAGCGATGCGCATCACCCCGGTGGGGATTGCGGCCGATGTCGCCGATCCAGAGCGTTTCATCCGCGCCGTGGTGCAAGCCTGTCAGGTGACCCACAACACCACGCTGGGAATTGCCAGTGCGGCGGCGGTGGCGGCAGTGGTTTCCGCCGGGATCAACGGCATGGACCTGGGTGAGGCGTTGAACCTCGGCCAGCAATTCGCGCAGCAGGCAGAAAGTCACGGCCACTGGGTCGCCGGCGGGCGGATTGCCTCGCGCATCAGTTGGGCGCGGAGTATCGGCATCGACAGCGACAAGGCGTTGCTGGCGGATTTGCTGTACGACGTGATCGGCACTTCGGTGGCCTCACAGGAATCGGTGGTGGTGTCGTTTGCGCTGGCCCAGCAAGTGGCCATCGGCGAGATGACGGCCTTCGAAGCGCTGTGCATGGCCGCGAGCCTGGGCGGTGACACCGACACCATCGCGGCGATGCTCGGCGCCATGCTCGGGGCCTGTCTGGGGCTTGAGAGCTGGCCGATGGCGATGATCGAGCAGGTTAAAGCGGTTAACTCGTTGGAGTTGGAACCGTTGGTAAAAGGACTGTTGGCTTTACGTTGACTGGACTGGCCCCATCGCGGGCTTGCCCGCGATGAACACGCCGCATACTTGAATTTTTCACCCGCAATGGAACGCACAAACACGGGCAGGACGGCCGGCTGTTGTTTTGTCCTCCGAGATTGCCCACACCATAACAATTGCAAGGAGCATTTTCATGAGTTCATCGAACGCCGGGCAAAGCGCCGGACAACTGGAAACCCGTGGTATAGAACCGGTACCGGAGGGGGAGTGCAACGGTCATCCGCTGCAACTGTTCTGGGTCTGGTTCGCGGCCAACATTTCCATTCTCGGCTTGCCGTTGGGTGCCACGCTGGTGGCCTTTCGCGGCCTGGCGATCTGGCAAGCGATCATCGTCGCGATCCTTGGTGCCGCCGGTTCTTTTGCGGTGGTGGGGATCATCTCCATTGCCGGTCGTCGTGGCCGCGCACCGAGCCTGACATTGTCGCGGGCGATCTTCGGCGTACGCGGCAATATCGGCCCGACGCTGGTCTCGCTGATGTCGCGCCTGGGTTGGGAAACGGTCAATACCACCACCGCCGCGTTCGTCCTGCTGTCGTTGTGCTCGATAGTGTTCGGCTCGCCGGTGGAAGCCAAAAGCGCACCGCTGCTGACCCTGGTGTTCATCGCGATTTTCGTGCTGCTGACGTTGTCGGTGTCCGGTCTCGGCCACGCCACATTGTTGGTGATCCAGAAATGGGCAACCTATGTGTTCGGTGCGCTGAATATCCTGGTCGGTGGTTTCCTCTGCGCGACCATCGATTGGAGCGCCGTATTCAATGCCACGCCAGCACCGCTGAGCGCGATGATCATCGGCATCGGCACCATGGCCGCCGGTACCGGGATCGGCTGGGCCAACGCCGGCGCGGACATGTCGCGCTACCAGCACCGCAGCGTCAAAGCGGTGCGCCTGGTGGCGTCGGCGGCGTTCGGTGCGGGGATTCCGCTGGTGCTGCTGATCACCCTTGGCGGTCTGCTGTCGGTGGGTAACAACGATCTGGCCTCGGCCACTGACCCGATTGTCGCGATCCGCGACATGCTGCCGAGCTGGATGGCGGTGCCGTACCTGATCACCGCGTTCGGCGGGCTACTGCTGTCGAACAACCTGTCGGTGTACTCCGCCGGGCTGACCACCTTGACCCTCGGTCTGAAGGTCAAGCGCGTGTACGCGGTGGTGGTCGATATCGTGGCGATCTTCGCCGGCTCGATCTACTTCATGCTGATCGCCGAGAGCTTCTACGGTCCGTTCATTACCTTCATTTCCTTGCTGGCGGTGCCCATCACGGCGTGGGTCGGAATCTTCGTGGTCGACCTGATCCATCGTCATTACTACAGCCCCAAGGACCTGCTGGACGTCAGCCCGAGCAGCGCCTACTGGTATCGCGGCGGCGTCGAATGGCGTGCATTCGGTGCGTGGGCGGTGGCGATTGTGTTGGGTTTCAGCTTCACCACCATTGGCACCACTGAACAAGATGTCTGGTTCCGGGGCTTCCTGTCCGACTCCTGGCTGGGTCACAACGGCCTGGGCTGGATCGTGACGTTCGTGGTGGCTGGCGGGATTTACTGGGTGCTCGGCGGCGCCAAGGACCGTCGTACCGCGTTGCTCGAGCCTGCGCATGTCTAGGCTGCTGCACACCGGCCAGGTCATCATCGACCTGGTCATGGCCGTGGACAAATTGCCTCATTCGGGCGGTGACGTGCTGGCGCAATCCGCCCGTTTCGAGGCGGGCGGCGGTTTCAATGTGATGGCCGCGGCCCGACGGAACGGCTTGTCGGTGGTCTACCTCGGGCGCCATGGCAATGGCCGTTTTGGTGATCTGGCCCGGGAGGCGATGACGGCAGAAGGCATTCGGATCGGCATCGCTCACCGTGCTGAGCGCGACACCGGGTTGTGTGTCGCACTGACTGAAGCCTCGGCCGAACGCACGTTCATTTCCTACATCGGTGCCGAAGGCGAATTGACCGCCGAAGACCTGGCGAGTGTGCCGGCCGAGGCGGGCGACTTTGTCTATGTCAGCGGCTACAGCCTGCTGCATGCCGGCAAGGCTCAGGTGCTGGTGGATTGGGTGCTGGAGTTGCCGGACGGGATCAAAGTGGTATTCGATCCGGGACCGTTGGTGGATTCGCCGGACGCACCGCTGATGAAGGCCTTGCTGCCGCGCATCGATCTGTGGACCAGCAACCGTGTCGAGGCGCTTCGGTTTACCGGGGCGTCGGACACTGCCGAGGCGTTGAATATTTTGGCGGATCAGTTACCGACGGACGCCCTGATGGTGGTTCGCGATGGGCCGCAGGGTTGCTGGATCAGCCAGCATGGCGACCGTCAGCAGGTGCCGGGATTCAAGGTCTCGGCCGTCGACAGCAACGGTGCGGGGGATGCCCATGCCGGGGTGTTTGTGGCCGGGTTGGCGCAGGGCTTGTCGGCGGCTGAAGCGGCACGGCGGGCGAACGCGGCAGCGGCGTTGGCGGTCACTCGTTGGGGGCCGGCGACTTCGCCGGGGGCGGTGGAGGTGGACGCGTTGATCCGCGAAACTTTCAGCGCCTGATCAGCCGCCATCGGCCCTCAAATTCACCCTTAATCCTGACTTTCAACCCGCCTTGCGCAACGCCTCGATCAACTCTTGCTTGCGCATGCTCGAGCGCCCCGGAATCTTCTTCGCCCGGGCTTCCCTCATCAGGCTGTCCACCGTCTGGGTATCGCGTGACGCCTTGCTGTTGCGCGGTTTGCCCTCACGGGTGGCGACGGCACGGCGGGCTGATTCCTTGCGATCGGCAGACTTGGCAGCGGCCGGTTTCTTGCGTCCCGAGCCGCCGGCGCGCTCACCGCCACCCGACTGCTTGTTTACCGTCGCCCAGGCGCGGGCCTCGGCTTCATCTTTCGACACGCCTTTGCGTTCGTAGCTTTCTTCGATGTGTTCGGCCTTGCGTTTCTGCTCGGCGGTGTATTTGTCTTTGCTTCCACGAGGCATGGGATTTCTCCTGGCTATAGGAGCTGGCGCAGGCTTCGCCAGCTCCTGCTCGGTTAGTTATCCAGTTTGCGCGCCGCCTCAACCCCAGCGGCGCTGAGTTTGATCGGCAGGTTCAGCGAGTGCTCGCCGGCTTCGTTGCAGATCACATGACCGTGCTGGATCAGCCCACGCTCCTGCAGCGTCGCAAGGGTGCTGGCCACGACTTTCTCCCCCCGGTAATTGTCCAGAACCTCCTTGCCCAAGCCGCTTGGATGGGCATGCAGCAGGCGGGTCAGGACTTCTTTTTCCAGGTTTTTATCGACGTTCATGGTGACCTCTTGGTTGGGATGGACGAGTGTTGCTCCTCGCTCGCATTGGCGAGCCCTTACTCGATATTGGTCCGTCCCCGACCGGGATTGGTGCCTGATGAACGACGAGCGGTGTGGCTCTGGCTCCTCAGCCGACGCCGATTTCTTCCTTGAACAGCTCCATGAATCCCTTCAAGCGTTGATGGCGAACCTGTGCCAGACGCTGGCCGGTGGTCGTTTGGAAGCCGTCCGCCAGGTGCAGCAATTTGGTCTGGAAATGATCGAGGCAAAAGCGTTTGTCGTCGTAGTCCCGCTCGTCTGCCTCCGGGTCCACAGGGTCGTACAGCGCGCTGCCCATGCGCCCGGCAATGTAGAAGGTACGCGCCACGCCGAGCATGCCAAGCGAGTCGAGGCGGTCGGCGTCCTGGATGATTCGGGCTTCGAGGGTCGTGGGTGTGATGTTGGCGCTGAAGCTATGGGCCTCAATGGCATGGACGACCGCGGTGATTTTTGCGTCAGGCCAATCCATGGCTGTCAGCACTGTCGACGCTTTCTGCGCCGCCAGCCGTGACGCCTGGGAACGCAGCGGCGAGTTCTTCTCCACTGCCACGCAATCGTGCAACAGCACGGCGGCCAGCAGCACCTCAAGATCACCGCTTTCTTCAGCATGAAGCGTGCGCACGTTGTGCCATACCCGTTGCAAGTGCGACAGATCGTGGGCGCCATCCTCGCCAGGTTCCAGCGCATGGGGCAGCAGTTCAGAAGCCAGATTCTGCAGAGGTGCGAAAGCAGCGGTGCTCATAAATGTCCTAAGTATGAAAACGCTTTTGTGGCGAGGGAGCTTGCTCCAATGCCAGTAAGTTAAACCGTAAATGCAATCCGTAGCAGCTGCCGAGCCTGCGAGGCAGCTGCTACGGAGAGTGTGTTACGGCTGAGATTACTTAGCGAATCGACATTAGCCACAAAGGCCCCCTCCATCATTTCAAATGTGACGAGCGCCGCGCGCGGACTTAGTATGGCGTTTTCAACTTTTGACAAGGCACGTCCATGACGATCGAAATCCGCCCGGCAACCCCCAGCGATGCTCCGCAAATCCTCGCGTTCATCACTGAACTGGCCGACTTCGAACGTGCCCGCCACGAAGTCATCGCCAGCGTCGCCGACATCGAGCGCAGCCTGTTCAGCGAAGGCGCCACCGCCCATGGCCTGATCTGCCTGCGCGATGGCCTGCCGATCGGCTTCGCGGTGTTCTTCTTCAGCTATTCCACCTGGCTGGGCAGCAATTGCCTGTACCTAGAAGACCTCTACATCACCCCTGAACAACGGGGCGGCGGCGCCGGTAAAACCTTGCTGCGCCACCTGGCAAAAATCGCCTGTGCCAATGACTGCGGCCGTTTCGAATGGAGCGTGCTGGACTGGAACAAACCGGCGATTGAATTCTACAAATCCCTCGGCGCACAACCGCAGGAAGAGTGGGTGCGGTATCGGATGGATGGGGCGGTGCTAAGGGATTTTGCCGAGGGCGGCTGATCGATTGATGGCGATCTGATACGCATCGGTTGTCTACACCGCTCTAGTCCGGCATTCTGTGCGCCTTTTGCGCGCTCACGGACGACACTTGCAATGCCCTTGGCACTCTTCCTCCACGCCCGTGGAGCCTTTGCTACGTCAATGAGTGACTGGCGATGAGCGGACTTCGGGCGACGATGCGTTTGTATGGCCTGGTGAAAAACCTTGGCTCCACGGACGACCGACATCGCCAGCCGGTGGACATCCTTTGCACTCTCAACCGCACGGGCGGTAAGGCGATCCGGGCGTTCGTCTCGCGTCTGGATGCCGAGTTGATGGCGCGCAGTCGCGGTCTTGAGGAGTACCGCGTTGTCCCGCTTCGCACGTTCGATCCAAATCAGTTGATCCAGGATCATCAGGGCTGGCTGACGCTGCACGTCTGCTGTGGCTTCGTTGTCCTGGCGGATCAATCGTTATTGAACGATGGCACATTGTTGCCCATGGGCTGGTACGTCTACTCCGACATCGGTCAATGGACCGCAGAGCATTACATCGACTTCGGCCCGCAAATGACTAGCCTGCTGCAGACGTCCTATAACCGGATCGGCTTGCGCGACTACAACGCTTGGCTCAATGACTTCGACAGCGTCTCGGATGCGGATATGGAATGGCAAGTCGCCGAAGCCTGGCAAACCCTTCACAACGTTTCATCTCCCGACAGCCATGACGATTGTCACGCGCTATTCGACCCGGTCGATAACCGCTGGCGCTTCGCCGCGGCCGACATTGATATCTATCAGCCTCACCCTGAACCTCAGTAGCAAGGAGCTTTGACTTGAGTGGAAAACCCGCTGCGCGCGTCACCGACCCGACCGCGTGCCCGTTGCCGGGCCATGGCACCAACCCGATCGTGTCTGGTTCCCCGGACGTGTTCTTCGACGGCCTCGGCGCTGCCCGAATGACCGATAAATCCGCCTGCGGCAGCCCGATCACCGGCGCGGTCTCCAGCACGGTATTTATCAATGGCCTCAACGCTGCAACGCTCGATAGTACGGGCGGGCATGGCAACGTGGTGGTTGGAGGCTCCGGCACCGTCATTATTGGGCAAAGCGGGGGAGGCGCCACGTTCAGTGGGTTGTTGCCGATGCCGGTGCATTTCACGGACAGGTTGCAAGTGGTCAATGAGGCGACTGGAGAGCCGGTTCCCTATCACCCCTACACCATTCAGCGTGGGGACGGCAGCGAAGAGCATGGCATCACGGATGCGTCCGGGTTTACCCATACCGTCAGTTCGCATTTGGCTGAAACCATTAAATTGTTTGTGGAGTGACCAAGGATGGCCGGTGAAAACGCGACGGTAGAAACACCCTTGGCAAAAAGAGAGGTGAAAACTCATACGCTTACGTGCAAGACAGATCAGTCTGTCAAGCAGGTTTCTGTTGGCTTACGAGATTTGGTTATATTTTTTATAGGTGGCGCGGGGGATCAAGAAAGCTATTATCTTACTGGCCCTAATAATAACATTGGTTATGTTCGTGATATAGCTATTGCAGATGCAAAAAAGTTGAATGTATTTAATCGCTGTCCTTCGTGGGCTCTCAGCTATAATGCATTTATTAGTGATGAAGACTTAGAAAAGAATGTAATCAGTCGAATACCCAATTGCTCCACAGCGGTTTACATTGTGGGCCATAGTCTCGGTGGATGGAATGGTGCTCATTTATCTAGTATTTTGACCGATAGGGGGTTTAAAGTAAAGATGTTGATGACTTTAGATCCTGTCGGTGAGGGTAAAGTTGTTTACGGTATATCAAACATTTACAGGCGAGAGCCAAAGCCGAAAGCCGAATACTGGGTGAATATTCGAGCAGCTGCTGTCAACTGGAATTTTTCGGATCTGGTGGCAGACTTTGGTGAGCAATGGGAAGTCACGCAAGGTCCGAATGTCATGGGCAGGGTCGATATCAACCATGCGGATGCCAACCTGATGTTTATGCAAGTATTGCCAACCGGAAAGTCGGCTCGTCAGATATTCAATGAGTCTATTTTAAGCTATTTCAGGGAGTGATATCTGTATGCGTAAGCTCTGTCTTTTTTTTGTAATTTTAATGTGCTCGGCCTGTTCTTTAAATCATGGAAAACCTATCGCTACGCTCCATTATTCAAAAGTTGAACAGCTTCGAGATACAGGTATCTATCAAGTTTATTTTACGTCTGATGTGGCGATTCTCGGATTGTTCAAGTCACGAATTGGTGAAGGGCTTGTATGTTCGTTGGAAGATGACATGGATTTCTCTCAAGCGCATCACATTAGACGTTCCGGTTTTGGCTTTGTAGAAAGGGTTGTGGACAGTCCACAAGAAATCTATAAGGCTGACGTTATTTTCAGTGAGTCTGAAAGTGGTAAGGGAGGGGAGAAGTATTTGCAGGGTGAAGCATTAGTCCCGTTGTTGAGAGGGCGTGATTATATTTCTTGTGTGTTTAGAGTTCATACCACCACATACAAGACGTATTTCTCAAACCTCATGTATGTACCAGTCGGAGAGTTGTTGAAGGCTGCCACTAAAAAGTAAAAGTAAAAAACTCCCTGCCAATAAGGCTCGCTGTTTTAAAAGGGCAAGCGGCCTTATCACTCCGTTGCTTCCCAGTTACCGCTCATCAAACTCTTGAAAATCCCGGTCTTCCCTTCATCGAAGGCCGATTTCCAGTACGTATACCCCTGACTGAAATCAGCAATCTCGGCGGTCTAACCCACGCGGTGGGTGAGGCCGAGTTGCAGAGCTTTGGCGAAGAAAATCTAGCTATATTTGTAAATCCCATAATGTGGGAATGATATTTATATATTGAGATTTCTCTGCGTCCAGGTCTATAGTCCAGCTCACTCACTGCCAAAAAACAAAACAGGTGAAGCGATGCTGGCGCAATTGATCGCGCTCGATTGGGGGACAACCTCATTACGTGCTTACAAACTCGGCTTCGGTGGCCAGGTGCTGGAACAGCGTGCGCTGTCGTCCGGGATCATGCAGTTGCCCAAGACGCCGCGAACCATCGCCGGTCAGGCATGCGCCGACGGTTTTGAACTGGCCTTTGATGAGGCTTGCGGTGACTGGCTCGACGCGCAGCCCGACGTTCCGGTGATTGCCTGTGGCATGGTCGGCAGTGCTCAGGGCTGGCGCGAAGCGGCTTACTGCGACACGCCGGCGAATGTCGCCAATCTCGGAACTTCCCTACAAACCGTTCGCAGTCTTCGCGGTGTCGATGTGCACATCGTGCCGGGTGTGATTCAGCGTTCGCACTTGCCCAACGTTATGCGTGGCGAGGAAACCCAGGTCCTCGGCGTATTGCAGAATCTGCCGGGCGAGGCGGGTAGGGATCTGCTGATAGGCCTGCCGGGCAGTCATTCGAAATGGGTGCAAGTGGCCGACGGCTGCATCGTGCATTTCGATACCTTCATGACCGGCGAAGTCTTCGCCGTACTCAGCGAACACAGCATTCTGGGGCGCACTCAGCAGCGCGGTGGGGCTTTTGATGGCGATGCTTTTGACCGTGGCGTGCAAGTGGCGCTGTCGGCGGATGGCGAGATCGGGCCGCTGTCGACGTTGTTCAGTGCCCGCAGCCTGGGGCTGACCGGCGAGCTGAGCGCTACCGCTCAGCCGGACTATCTGTCCGGCCTGTTGATCGGCCATGAACTGTCGGCCCTGGCCAATGTTCAGCGGCGTCGACGCAATAGCGTGCACCTGCCCTCGATCATCCTTATCGGCAATGCCCAACTCTGCACTCGCTACAGCCGGGCGCTCGACGCCTGCGGTTTTACCCGGGTGACCCTGGCCGAGCAGGCCACCGAACGCGGCTTGTGGCAGTTGGCGGTCGCCGCCGGACTTATCACTGCAAACCCATCCCGTTAAACCTGACTGGAGGTCTGACATGCTCAAGCAAGCATTGGCACAAAACGGTCTGATCGCGATCTTGCGTGGCCTGCGTCCGCAAGAGGCGGCAGCCGTCGGCGAAGTCTTGTACTCGGCCGGATTTCGCGTCATCGAAGTGCCGCTTAATTCCCCCGAGCCGTACGAAAGTATCCGCATCCTGCGCAGCACATTACCCGCCGATTGCCTGATCGGCGCGGGCACGGTGTTGACGCCGGAACAGGTCGAGCAGGTGAAAGCGGCGGGCGGCCAGGTGATCGTCATGCCCCACAGCGATGCCAAGGTGTTGCGCGCGGCGAAGGCAGCAGGGCTGTTCCTGTCGCCGGGCGTGGCGACGCCGACCGAAGCCTTTGCCGCGCTGGCCGAAGGGGCGGATGTGCTGAAGATGTTCCCGGCCGAACAGATGGGCCCAGCCGTAGTGAAAGCCTGGTTGGCGGTGTTGCCGGCGGGGACGGTGCTGTTGCCGGTGGGCGGGATTACGCCAGACAACATGCAGGTGTTTGTCGAGGCCGGCGTCAAAGGTTTCGGTCTCGGTTCCGGGTTGTTCAAACCGGGCATGACGGCTGACGAAGTAGCGGTGCGCGCCAAGGCATATGTCGCTGCATGGAACGCTCTGCGTTAAGACTTTCTGGCGCTGTGAGCGCTGCATCTACAAGAGAGACAATAGAGATGAAAATCACCAAACTCACCACCTTCATCGTTCCGCCGCGCTGGTGCTTCCTCAAGGTCGAGACCGACGAGGGCGTGACCGGTTGGGGCGAGCCCGTGGTCGAAGGCCGCGCGCACACCGTCGCTGCTGCGGTCGAGGAATTGTCCGACTACCTGATCGGTAAAGATCCACGCAACATCGAAGACATCTGGACGGTGCTCTACCGTGGCGGCTTCTACCGGGGCGGGGCGATCCACATGAGCGCGCTGGCCGGTATCGACCAGGCATTGTGGGACATCAAGGGCAAGGCGCTGGGTGTGTCGGTCAGCGATTTGCTGGGTGGCCAGGTGCGGGACAAGATCCGGGTTTATTCCTGGATCGGTGGTGATCGCCCGGCGGACACTGCTCGCGCCGCGAAAGAAGCGGTCAGCCGTGGTTTCACCGCGGTGAAAATGAACGGCACCGAAGAGCTGCAATTCCTCGATTCCTTCGAGAAAGTCGACCTGGCGCTGGCCAACGTTGCCGCCGTGCGCGATGCGGTAGGCCCGAATGTCGGCATCGGCGTGGACTTCCATGGTCGGGTGCACAAGCCGATGGCCAAGGTGCTGATGAAGGAACTCGACCCGTACAAACTGATGTTCATCGAAGAGCCGGTGCTCAGTGAAAACTACGAAGCGCTGAAGGAGCTGGCGCCGCTGACCAGCGCACCGATTGCTCTTGGTGAGCGGTTGTTCTCGCGTTGGGATTTCAAGCGTGTGCTCAGCGAAGGCTACGTCGACATCATCCAGCCTGATGCGTCCCATGCGGGCGGCATCACCGAAACCCGCAAGATCGCCAACATGGCCGAAGCCTACGACGTGGCGCTGGCGCTGCATTGCCCATTGGGGCCGATTGCCCTGGCGGCGTGCCTGCAACTGGACGCGGTTTGCTACAACGCGTTCATTCAGGAACAGAGCCTGGGCATCCATTACAACGAGAGCAATGACCTGCTCGATTACGTGAAAGACCCGCGAGTGTTCGACTACGACAAAGGCTTCGTGAAGATCCCCAATGGGCCGGGCCTGGGCATCGAGATCAACGAGGAATACGTGATCGAACGCGCCGCCGTCGGCCACCGCTGGCGCAATCCGATCTGGCGCCATGCCGATGGCAGTTTTGCCGAGTGGTGAAACTCACGCGGTGATCGTTCCCACGCTCTGCGTGGGAATGCCTCACCGGATGCTCTTGGGTCGCATGGCTGCGTTCCCACGCAGAGCGTAGGAACGATCAACCACCATGACCTCAATAAACATAAGAAGAGGCACCCCCATGCAACCGCAAACCCTCACCGGGCAGGCGTCGTTGGTGACGCCCAGTCGCAAGCGTTTTTTCATCATGGTCCTGTTGTTCATCACGGTGGTGATCAACTACCTGGACCGCAGCAACCTGTCCATTGCCGCCCCGGCGCTGACCAGCGACCTGGGCATCGATCCGATTCATGTCGGGCTGATTTTTTCCGCATTCGGCTGGACCTACGCCGCCATGCAGATCCCCGGCGGCTGGCTGGTGGACCGGGTGCCGCCGCGCATTCTCTATAGCGTTGCATTGCTGCTGTGGTCGCTGGCCACGGTGATGCTCGGTTTCGCCGCCAGTTTCATTGCATTGTTCGTTTTGCGCATGGCGGTCGGTGCACTGGAAGCGCCGGCGTACCCGATCAACAGCCGCGTAGTGACAACCTGGTTCCCCGAGCGCGAACGCGCCACAGCCATCGGTTTCTACACCTCCGGGCAGTTCGTCGGCCTGGCGTTCCTGACGCCGGTGCTTGCCTGGCTGCAACACCAATATGGCTGGCACATGGTGTTTGTCAGCACTGGTGTGGTGGGCATTCTTTGGGCGGTGATCTGGTACGCGGTGTATCGCGAACCACGGGATTTCAAGGGCGCCAATGACGCGGAAATCGAGCTGATCCGCGAGGGTGGCGGGTTGGTGGATATTCAGGCCGAAGCCGCCAGGGCCAAGGCGAAATTCAGCTGGATCGACCTCGGAATTGTCCTGAGCAAGCGCAAATTGTGGGGCATTTACCTCGGCCAGTTCTGCCTCAATTCGACCTTGTGGTTTTTCCTGACATGGTTCCCGACTTACCTGGTGAAATATCGTGGCATGGACTTCATCAAGTCTGGCTTGCTGGCGTCACTGCCGTTTCTCGCAGCGTTTGTCGGCGTGCTGTGCTCGGGGTTCTTCTCGGACTTTTTGATCCGTCGCGGCTACACCGTAGGCTTCGCCCGCAAGCTACCGATCATTGGCGGACTGCTGATTTCCACCTCGATCATCGGCGCCAACTTCGTCGAATCGACGCCGCTGGTGATTGCCTTCCTCGCGCTGGCTTTCTTCGGCAACGGTCTGGCCTCGATCACCTGGTCGCTGGTGTCGACCCTGGCCCCGGCACGCTTGCTCGGACTGACCGGTGGGGTGTTCAATTTCATCGGCAACCTGGCGGCGATTACCACGCCAATCGTCATCGGTTTCCTTGCCTCCGGTGATTCGTTTGCCCCGGCGATCACCTATATCTCTGTTCTGGCGTTGCTGGGTGCGCTGTCCTACGTGTTGCTGGTGGGCAAGGTCGAGCGTATCAAGTTGTAGTCGCAGCCGTCCGGCGACCATAATGCCGCCCGTTCCCTCGCTCAACGGTAAAGGCTGGATATGCAGGAAGACGCCCCAAAAATCGCCAAGGACGCCGCGCCGACCGGCACCCAGACACTGCTTCGTGGCCTGGGTGTGGTGCAGGCGGTGGCCAGTGGCGCCCGCGATCTCAAGGAAATCGCCCGGCTGATCGGCACGACGCGCAGCACCACCCATCGTCTGGCCAGTTGCCTGGTGGACGAGCGTTATCTGCGGGTCGTGCCGCAGGTCGGCTATCTGTTGGGGCCGAAACTGATCGAGCTGGGTTTTCAGGCGCGCGAAGAGCTGCCGTTGGTGACGCTGGCCGGGCCGTATCTGGATGAGTTGTCGGCATTGACCGGCGACACCATTCACCTGGCGATTCGTGAAGGCGACGAGGTGCTGTACCTGCTCAAGAATCCGGGGCGCAATGGCCCGGAAATGCGTTCGCGGGTCGGCCATCGCATGCCGTTGGCGCGTACCGGGATTGGTAAGGCGCTGATGCTCGATGACTCGCAGGAAGAATGGCAACGGCTGTATGAAATCAGCTTGCCGGTGGGCGGGAAAAATCAGTTCTGGCCGCAGCACCCAGAGCAATCCTGGGAGCAGTTTCAGCAGCGCATGATCGAGTACGTGGCCGGCGGTTACGCCTTCGACCTGGAAGACAACGAACCATCGATTCGCTGCGTGGCGGCACCGATTCGCGATGCCAGCAAGCGCATTGTCGCCGGCATCAGCATCGCCAGCACCGTGCCGTACATGCCGCTGGAAAAAATGGCCGAGCTGATTCCCCTGATCAAAGGGGTCACAGCCCGGCTGTCGGCGGAATTGGGCCTGAAGGTTTAGAGTTTCAGCGTCGCCATGTCGATCACGAAGCGGTATTTCACGTCACCGGCGATCATGCGGGTGTAAGCCTCGTTGATCTGGTGGATGTCGAGCATTTCGATGTCGCAGGAGATGCCGTGCTCGGCGCAGAAGTCCAGTACTTCCTGGGTTTCGGCGATGCCGCCGATCAGTGAGCCGGCCAGCATGCGACGACCCAATACCAGTTTGGCAGCATGCACCGGCGGATCGATCGGCTCGATCAAGCCCACCAGAATGTGCACGCCGTCGAAACGCAGGGTATCGAGGTAGGGGTTGAGGTCGTGCTGCACCGGAATGGTGTCCAGCAGGAAGTCGAATTGTCCGGCGGCGGCCTTCATCTGTTCGGCATCGGTGGACACGATCACGTGGTCCGCGCCTTGGCGACGACCTTCTTCAGCCTTGCTCGCCGAGCGGGTGAACAAGGTCACCTCAGCGCCCATCGCCTTGGCGAACTTGATCCCCATGTGACCGAGACCGCCCATGCCAAGAATCCCGACCTTGTCACCGGCCTTCACGCCGTAGTGCTTGAGCGGCGAGTAGGTGGTGATGCCGGCACATAGAATCGGCGCGGCGCTGGCCAGGTCGAGCTTCTCCGGGATGCGCACGACAAAGTGCTCGCTGACCACGATGCTGTCGGAGTAACCGCCCATCGTGTTGCTGCCATCGACCCGGTCCGGGGTGGCGTACGTCATGGTCGGGCCTTCGAGGCAGTATTGCTCCAGATCGGCCTGGCAGGCTTCGCAATGGCGGCACGAGTCGACCATGCAACCGACGCCGACCAGATCGCCGACTTTGTGTTTAGTAACGTTCGCGCCGACGGCGGTCACTTTGCCGACGATCTCATGGCCGGGCATCAGCGGGTAAACCGCAATGCCCCACTCGTTGCGCGCCTGGTGGATGTCGGAATGGCAGACGCCGCAGTAGAGAATCTCGATTGCGACGTCGTCGGGCCGTGGACTGCGGCGTTCGAATTTCATCGGGGCGAGGGGAGTGGTGGGCGACTGAGCGGCGTATCCGATGGCGGTGTACATGGTGAACCTCGCAAAGCAGTGACAGGTGAGGCGAGCCATTCTGGGCACCGCACGGGTGACCGGCCATGGCGATTCCTCCGGGTGTCATGCCTAATCCTCCGGTATGCACCGTTGATTGGCCGCATTGGCGTTCAGACCTGCGATGATGTTTTCATCCCTTTTTTCGCGACTTTTTTGTGAAGAGCTCTCCATGTTGTTGACCCGTCATCTCGATGCCAATGCCACGCTGGTTTCGCTGATCCAGCGGCTGACCACCCGCGATGGTTTCACGCCTACCACGTTGCCGGGCGTGCAGATTTTGCGGGCCAGTTGTGATTTGGCCCGTGGCCCGCAAATCTACGAGCCAAGCCTGGTCATCATCGCCCAGGGCAGTAAGTTGGCGTATCTGGGGTCGCGTACTCTGGAATACGGTGCCGGGCATTATTTGATTCAGGCGCTGCCGGTGCCGTTCGAGTGCGAGACGTTTTCCGCGCCCGATGGCCCGATGCTGGGCATTTCCATCGCCATTGACCGGGTGTTGCTCGGTGAGTTGGTGTTGGCCATGGGGCTGGCGTCGGGGCGCTGTATCGCGGCGCAGACGCCAGAGTCCATGACTTCGGCGGTGCTCGATGATGCGATGCGGGGTTGTGTTGAGCGGCTGTTGCGCTGTCTGCACGACCCGCTGGAGAGCCAGGTTATGGGACGGGCGCGATTGCGTGAGTTGTTGTTCGTCGCCTTGCGTGGGCCGCAAGCTGATGTATTCGGGCGCTGGTGGAGCAACAGGGGCAGTTCGCCCGGATCGCGGCCTCCCTGAGCCATCTGCATGCGCATTACACCGAGCCGCTGAACGTCGAAGCCCTGGCCAGTTGCGCCAACATGAGCGCATCGACGTTTCATGAGCATTTCAAACGCTGCACCTTGTTGTCGCCAGTGCAGTATCTGAAGCGTTTGCGCTTGCTCAAGGCCCAGCGCTTGCTGCAGGGCGAAGGATTGGGCGTGGCCCAGGTGGCGCATCGGGTGGGGTATCAGAGCACGTCGCAGTTCAGTCGTGAGTACAAGCGCTACTTCGAGCGTAATCCGGGGGATGAGCGCGCTGCCTGATCCACAGGTTCTTGTGGTGACGCTTGAATTGCGGGCAACAAAAAGGCCCCCGTTCAGGGAGCCTTGTTGTTCAGACGGTCGACTTACATGTTCGGATAAGTCGGGCCGCCGGAGCCTTCCGGCGCCACCCAGGTGATGTTCTGTGCAGGGTCCTTGATGTCGCAGGTCTTGCAGTGAACGCAGTTCTGGGCGTTGATCTGGAAGCGCTTCTCGC
>Ga0182006_1000813_pt1 | contig 20889 bp, 15 predicted proteins | sample Sormic07211104_1_FD_123022 | JGI IMG/M metagenome (GOLD analysis project Ga0182006, IMG submission 123022) | Rhizosphere microbial communities from Sorghum bicolor, Mead, Nebraska, USA - 072115-104_1 MetaG | ecosystem: Host-associated > Plants > Roots > Rhizosphere | place: USA: Nebraska...
TATCCGCATCAGCTCTCTGGCGGGCAACGGCAACGGGTGATGATCGCCATGGCCCTGGCCTGCGAACCGGAGTTGTTGATTGCCGACGAGCCGACCACGGCGCTGGATGTCACCGTGCAGCGCAAGATTCTCTTGCTGCTCAAGTCCTTGCAACAGCGGCTCGGCATGTCGCTGCTGCTGATCAGTCACGATCTCAATCTGGTGCGCAGCATCGCGCAGCGTGTGTGCGTGATGAAGGCTGGCGAGATCGTCGAGCAGGCACCCTGTGAAACCCTGTTTACCGAACCCAGACACCCTTACAGCTGCGTGCTGTTGAACGCAGAGCCGGAAGGTGAAGCCCTGCCCCGTGACGAACGTGAAAATGTACTTGAGGTCGCTGACCTGCGCGTCGATTTTCAGGTCGGCGGCGGACTGTTTCGCCGCAAGCAGTATCTGCGCGCAGTTGATGGCATCAGTCTGAATATTCAGCGCGGCAAGACCTTGGGCATTGTTGGCGAGTCCGGATCGGGCAAGTCGACGCTGGGGCAGGCGATCCTGCGCTTGCTGGATTCCGAGGGCAGTATTCGCTTTCAGGGCGAAGCGCTTGATGGCCTCAATCAGAAGCAACTGCGGCCGTGGCGCCGGAAGATGCAAGTGGTGTTTCAGGATCCGTTTGGCAGCCTGAGCCCGCGCATGTCGGTAGCACAGATCATCAGCGAAGGCCTGGAAGTGCATTGCGAATCGACGGCTGACGAATGCGACGAGCAGGTAATTCGTGTCCTCAAAGAAGTCGGTCTGGATCCGGAGAGCCGCCATCGCTACCCGCATGAATTTTCCGGCGGTCAGCGCCAGCGCATCGCCATTGCCCGGGCACTGGTGCTCAAACCCGCGCTGATCCTTCTTGATGAACCGACCTCGGCTCTCGACCGCACCGTACAGAAACAAGTGGTCGCCCTGCTCCGTGATCTGCAGGAAAAACACGGTCTGACCTACCTGTTCATCAGCCATGATCTGGCGGTGGTGCGCGCCCTCGCTCATGACATGATTGTGATCAAGGATGGCCAGGTGGTCGAGCGCGGCGCCAGTCATGACGTGTTCGACAACCCGCAGCATCCATATACCAAAGAGCTGTTGGTGGCGGCGCATCCGGGGTAGGTTTTTTTCTGCTAATTCACGGCGCGGCATTCGCGAGCAGGCTCGCTCCCACATTGGAATGCAGTCCCCTGCTCGCGAAGGGGCCGGTACCGGCAACAAACAATCAGGATCAGCCTCAATGAACACCACCGAAAGCCTCAAGGACTATCAACGGGTTCGCACTCTGGCGATCCGTTCGCTGTTCGAGATCATCGAGCAGTCCAGCGAAGGCACGGTGATCGTCGATCGCGAAGCGAACATCGTCTGGATGAACGAACGCTACGCCCGGCGCTTTGGTCTCGAATCGGCGGCAGGCGCCATCGGCAAATCCTGCGAAAGCGTGATCCCCGGCAGCTTGCTGCGCGAAGTGGTGCGCACCGGTCGCCCCATTCTGCTGGACATGCAGGACACGCCGAAGGAACCGCTGGTGGTGATGCGCCTGCCGATCCACGACGACGCCGGCAGGGTGATTGGCGCCATCGGTTTTGCCCTGTTCGACGAGTTGCGCACGCTGTCGCCGATGCTCAAGCGCTACCTGAGCATGCAGGAAGAACTCGCCTCGACCCGCTCGCTGCTGCGTGCGCGGCAGACCAAATACAATTTCGCCCATTTCATCGGCACCAGCGCCGCCAGCCTCGAAGTCAAACGCCGCGCCCGGCGCAGTGCCAGCGCTGATTCGCCGGTGCTACTGCTCGGCGAAACCGGTACCGGCAAGGAATTGCTTGCGCAAGCGATCCACAGCGCCTCGCCACGGGCGCACAAAGCCTTCGTCAGCATCAACAGTGCGGCGATTCCCGAAGCGCTGCTGGAAGCCGAATTCTTTGGCACGGCACCCGGCGCTTTCACCGGCGCCGATCGCAAGGGCCGCACCGGCAAACTGCAGGTGGCCCAGGGCGGCACGCTGTTTCTCGACGAGATCGGCGACATGCCGCTGCCGCTGCAAAGCAAACTGCTGCGGGTGTTGCAGGAAAAAGAGTTCGAACCGATCGGCTCCAACGAAGTGATCCAGAGCGATGTGCGGGTGATCGCTGCGACGTCGACGGATTTGCAGGCGGCAATCAAACGCGGGGAATTCCGCGCCGATTTGTACTACCGCCTCAATGTGCTGCCGATCCAGGTGCCGCCGCTACGTGAGCGTCTCGATGACCTCCCTGCGCTGAGTGAGGCAATTCTCGAAGAACTGCGCAGCCAGCATGAGCTGCACCGCGATGCGCTGGCATTGCTGGGCCAGCATGCGTGGCCGGGCAACATTCGCGAGTTGCGCAACGTACTGGAGCGGGCGGCGTTGCTCAGTGATGATCTGATGTTGACCGTACAGGATATTCGCGCGGCGATTGGCACGTTTACTCCAGTTGAGCGAACCCCCGAACCGAGTCTGCAAGCGTCGGCCGGTGAGACATTTGCGCAGGCGCGGGCGCGGTTTGATCGGCAGTTGATCGAATCGACGTTAGCGCAATGCGAGGGGAAAGTACCGGAAGCTGCGGCTCGGTTGGGGCTGGGGCGGTCGACGCTGTACAAGAAAATGGCTGCGCTGGGGATCGCAGAGTCTACATAAAGAGATATCGAGTCTCTGCATGAAGACAAAACAAAACCTTCGCGAGCAGGCTCGCTCCCACAGGGAAATCCATGTCAAATGTGGGAGCGAGCCTGCTCGCGAAGGCGTCCTTCCAGCATAAGAAATCTCTGAATAGAGACAAAACCAATCAGAACATCTTCTCGCAAGGAATAATCTTCATATATTTCAATTACTTGAGCTTCTGGCACAAATCTCGCTAACCCACTCTCCGCACCCGTGCCACCCACAAAAATAACAATCCTGGAGAGACACACCATGAGTGTGATCATTGCCTTGGCAGCCCTGACGCTGCTGATGCTTGCCGCCTACCGTGGCTACAGCGTCATCCTTTTCGCCCCGATCGCCGCCCTCGGCGCGGTCCTGCTCACTGATCCGTCCGCCGTCGCGCCCGCGTTTACCGGGGTGTTCATGGACAAGATGGTCGGGTTCATCAAGCTCTACTTCCCGGTCTTCCTGCTCGGCGCGGTGTTCGGCAAGTTGATCGAGCTGTCCGGGTTCTCGCGCTCGATTGTCGCTGCTGCGATTCGCCTGCTCGGCACCAGACAAGCGATGCTGGTGATCGTGCTGGTCTGCGCCCTGCTCACTTATGGCGGCGTGTCGCTGTTCGTGGTGGTCTTTGCGGTCTATCCGTTTGCTGCCGAAATGTTCCGCCAGAGCAATATCCCCAAGCGCCTGATCCCGGCGACCATTGCCCTTGGCGCATTCTCGTTCACCATGGACGCCCTGCCCGGCACCCCGCAGATCCAGAACATCATCCCGAGCACCTTCTTCAACACCACCGCATGGGCAGCGCCGTGGCTGGGAGTGATCGGCACGATTTTCGTATTCTGCGCCGGGATGCTGTTCCTGCAGCGTCAGCGCAACAAGGCACAGCGTGCCGGCGAAGGTTACGGCACCGAACTGCGCAACGAACCGGAAACGGCAGAAGATCTCAAGCTGCCGAACCCTTGGATTGCGCTGTCGCCACTGCTGGCCGTGGGCATCATGAATCTGCTGTTCACCCAGTGGATTCCGCAGTGGTACGGCAAAACTCATAGCCTGGCGCTGCCGGGCATGGCCGCGCCGGTCACTACCGAAATCGCCAAGCTCACAGCGATCTGGGCGGTGCAGGCGGCATTGCTGGTCGGCATCCTCATGGTGTTGGCGTTCGGCTTTCAGGCGATTCGCAGCAAGCTTGCCGAGGGCAGCAAAAGCGCGGTCAGTGGTGCGTTGCTCGCGGCTATGAACACCGCTTCCGAATACGGTTTTGGCGCGGTGATTGCGTCGCTGCCCGGTTTCCTGGTGCTGGCTGACTGGCTCAAGCAGATTCCCAATCCGTTGGTCAACGAAGCGATCACCGTGACGCTGCTGGCCGGCATCACCGGTTCGGCCTCGGGCGGCATGAGCATTGCGCTGGCGGCGATGTCCGAGCAGTTCATCAGTGCGGCGCACGCGGCGAATATCCCGCTGGAAGTGCTGCACCGCGTCGCAGCGATGGCCAGTGGCGGCATGGACACCCTGCCGCACAACGGCGCGGTAATCACGCTGTTGGCGGTGACCGGGCTGACCCACCGCGAAGCCTACAAAGACATTTTCTGTATTACGCTGATCAAGACGCTGGCGGTTTTCGTGGTGATCGGCACTTTCTACGCCACTGGCATTGTGTGAGGTATTCATGACCACTCTTTCCGGCAAGACAGCTTTGGTGACCGGCTCCACCAGCGGCATCGGCCTGGGGATCGCGCTGAGCCTGGCCAAGGCCGGCGCCAATCTGATTCTCAATGGTTTCGGCGACGCCTCGAAAGTGATCGCTGACGTCGCTCAGTACGGCGGCAAGGTCGGCCATCATCCCGCCGATGTCAGCGATCCGGCGCAGATTGCCGACATGATTGCTTACGCCGAGCGTGAGTTTGGCGGCGTCGACATTCTGGTCAACAACGCAGGTATTCAGCATGTCGCGGCGGTGGAAGAGTTCCCGGTGGAGCGCTGGGATTCGATCATCGCGATCAATCTGTCATCGGTGTTTCACAGCACGCGTCTGAGCCTGCCGGGCATGCGCCAGAAAAACTGGGGGCGCATCATCAATATCGCCTCGGTGCATGGTCAGGTCGGCTCCACCGGCAAAGCCGCGTACGTTGCCGCCAAGCATGGCGTGATCGGCCTGACCAAAGTAGTCGGGCTCGAAACCGCGACCAGCGATGTCACCTGCAATGCGATCTGTCCGGGCTGGGTGTTGACGCCGCTGGTGCAGAAGCAGATCGATGATCGCGCGGCCAAGGGCATCGATCCGCAGCAGGCTCAGCATGATCTGCTCGCCGAAAAACAGCCGTCGCTGGAGTTCGTCACGCCGCAGCATCTCGGTGAGCTGGTGCTGTTCTTGTGCAGCGAAGCGGGCAGCCAGGTGCGCGGCGCGGCGTGGAATATCGATGGTGGCTGGCTGGCGCAATAATCCGCGTCGCCCCATGCAGGAGTGAGCCTGCTCGCGATGACCGACTGCCAGTCACCGTTGAAGTCGACTGGAAAATCGCTATCGCGAGCAGGCTCACTCCTACAGGGGTATGTGTAATCCGATAAGAAGAGGCAACCCCATGTCCGAGATCCTCTGGCAACCCGATGCCCAACGTATCGCCCGTTCGCGTCTGGACGCCTTTCGGCGCGAGATCAATCAGCGGCATTCGCTCAAGCTCGATGGCTACCCTGCCCTGCACCAATGGAGCATCGAGCAGCGCCCCGCTTTCTGGCAAGCGATCGTCGATTTCTTCGGCATCCGCTTCCACACCCCGCCAGACGCCGTCTTGCGTGAAGGTGCAGAGATGCCCAGCGCCGAATGGTTTCCGGGCGCGACGCTGAACTTCGCTGAACACCTGCTGCGCCGTCGCGATGATGCGGTAGCAGTGGTCGCCGTCGCGGAAAATGGCCAGCGCGAACAGCTGACCTGGGCCGAACTGGCCGAACAGGTCGCCGGTTTTCAGGTGAGCCTGCGCGCGGCCGGTGTGGCTCAAGGCGATCGCGTGGCGGCGTGCATGCCTAATACTTGGCAGACTCTGGTGGCAATGCTGGCCACCACCAGCCTCGGCGCGATCTGGTCCTGCTCCTCGCCAGACTTCGGCACCCACGGCGTGATCGATCGCTTCGGCCAGATCGAACCGAAAGTGCTGCTCACCTGTGCCGGTTATCAATATGCCGGAAAATCCCTCGATCAGACCGCCAAGCTCAACGAAATCCTGGCGCAACTGCCGTCGCTGCAGCAGTTGATCATCGTGCCGTACGCTCGCCCGCAAGCTCGCATCGAGGATTACCAAACCCTGGCCGGCGTCTCCTTCTGGGAAGATTTTTATCAACCCGGCGGCGAGCCGGATTTCACCCCGGTGCCGTTCAACCATCCGCTTTACGTGCTGTACTCCAGCGGCACCACCGGCGTACCGAAATGCATCGTCCACAGCACCGGCGGCGTGCTGCTGCAACACGTCAAGGAGCACGGCTTGCATTGCGACCTCGGACCTGGTGATCGCCTGTTCTACTACACCACCTGCGGCTGGATGATGTGGAACTGGCTGGTCTCTGCCCTTGCCGTGGGCAGTGCCGTCGTGCTTTACGACGGCTCGCCGTTTCATCCGGACCCTCAGCGTCTGCTCGACCTGATCGACGACGAACGCATCAGCGTGTTTGGCACCAGTCCCAAATTCCTCGCCACGCTGGAAAGCAGCGGCGCCAGGCCCAGAGAAAGTCATGACTTGAGCAGCTTGAAAACGCTGTTGTGTACAGGCTCGGCGCTGTCGCCGCAAAGTTACGATTTCATTTACCGCGACTTGAAAACCGACGTGTGCCTGGCCTCGATGTCAGGTGGCACCGACATCGTGTCCTGTTTCGTCAACGGCAACCCACTGTCACCGGTACGGCGCGGGGAAATCATGGGCAAAAGCCTCGGCATGGCCGTGGAGGTATGGAACGACGCAGGCCAGCCGGTAATCGGTGAAAAAGGCGAAATGGTCTGCACCCGGCATTTCCCGGCGATGCCGATTGGTTTGTGGAACGACCCTGACGGGACAAAACTGCGCCAGTCCTATTTCAACCTGTTCCCCGGTGTCTGGGCGCAGGGTGACTACGCCGAACAATTGCCCCACGGCGCGATGATGATTCATGGCCGTTCGGATGCCGTGCTCAATCCGGGTGGCGTGCGGATCGGCACGGCGGAAATCTATCGTCAGGTCGAGAAAATCACCGACGTGCTGGACAGCGTCGCCATTGGCCAGCAGTGGCAGGATGATGTGCGGGTCGTGTTGTTTGTGCGATTGCGCGAAGGACTGATGCTCGACGACAAGTTGCAACAGCGCATTCGTGAAGTCGTCCGCGCCAATACCACCCCTAGGCATGTACCGGCGAAGATTGTTGCGGTGACGGATATTCCACGCACCATCAGCGGTAAGGTTGTCGAGCTTGCGGTGCGAGACGTGGTGCATGGGCGGCCGGTGAAGAACACCGATGCGCTGGCCAATCCCGAAGCGCTGGAGCAGTTTCGGGATCGGCGTGAACTCAGCGACTGCGCGCCATGAAGCAACGCTGCCCCATCCCAGCATGGGGCAGCGTTAGGAATCAATCACCGTTCAATTCAATGAGAACTTCACTCTCTATCGTCCGACCGATGTGACGGCTGACTGCTGCATTGAGGATTTCGACGTTCTTGAAGTATGCAGCAGCATCCGTTTCCACCTGACTCAGCAGCGCAGTCAACACTGCATAGGAGTCGGCATTCGACCGAGCATCAGCGGCACTGTGAAACCCGCCACCCGGTTTCGGCAGGCGCCCAGCCGCGAGATTCAGCAAAGGTGCCACATCGAGGACGGCAGTATTGTTCTGCATACTGGCCGGGGCGGTAATCAAATCAGTCTTGCCTGCCCCTGCGCGGAACATCTCATGAAGCAGATCGTCCGCGACCTCACCATAATTAAATCCTGCTGCATTGAAACGGGAATTGAGATTCCGGTTGTTGATGATCAGGTACTCGACACTCTCCTTCTCATGCAAGCCGGCCTTTTTCCATTCGCTGTATTGGGTCTGGCTGACTTCAATGGTTTGATCACCGATTTTTGCACTGTCCAGCACGAAATTGCTGGCGGATGTGTCGTAGACGTTCAATCGAACAGCCGTCAATAAGGTCGCAAACTCATCACGCCCTCCAGGGGTGCTGCCTAAAAACAGGCCAATGGCAAAATCGGTCTTGGCATTGAGCTTCGGCATACTGAGCAGGTTGACAGCCGCGTCAACCTTTTGCCGCGCAATCGGCAGACTGTTCTGAACGATATGTCGCGTATAGCTTTCGGGACGCACGCCAGGCACAGTGAATGCGTGCTGAAACTGGAAGTCACCCAGCGTTTTCCCCCACGGAGTACCCCGACTGCTTATCGCATACCATTGATTGTTTCTGTTCAACGCACATACGTTAACTACTTCGGCGGCACCCGCCCGGGGTTTCCATTTGCCCTGGCCGGTTTGGGGCAAACTGGATAACTTCAGAAAGTCCACGGATTGACGCCTACCGGTCAATCGGTGCAATTGCGAGGTAGCTGAGTCGAGTAGCTTGACGCCCTGCGTGCCTAATTCAAGGCCGCTTTTCAAAAGTGACTTGGTCGCGAGGTATCCGGCCGTCGGTAAACCATCTATGGGGTTGAATGTCGACACCGTCAACTTCAAGGAATATTTCACGACGCTGGCGAGTTTCGCCGTCAGCGAAACTGTTCTTGCTGCAATCGTCAGTATCTTTGCCGGGGCGCCCAAGACAGTGAAGAAAATCCCGATCGCATCCATCGTGCAGGCATAAATGCCATCCACGACTTTGTTGCGCTCACCCGAAGCAATGTCTTCAATGCATCGTTTGAAGGGCACAACCAGATCAACTACAAACGTCACCCATTCGTCGGTCTTCTTGGTCAGAGACTCTCTTTCCGTAAGATCAGTAAACGCCAATTTCAGTTCATCGACGCTGCCGATAGGCCGGTGCGTTATCACGAATTGCGCGATATTGTTTATATGTTCGTCCATGAATAACTGATAAAGACTGTGCTTGCCCGCTGGCGGAGTTGTCGGCGCAGCAAGCGTCCCCAGCTTTTCTATGACCATGATATCGGAGGCATTAGGGCGGGGACGTGTACCTTGCGTGTAGCTATGAAAGTCAGTCGGAACATTATGGGTTGCGGGAAGAGGAGATGACTTATCATTGCTCTTTCCTTGAAAATCCAGCCTGGCTTGCATCTTCATTTTTTGAGTTTTCAGAATCAATTCACCCAAAGCGTCATTTCTTCGACATTCGCCCAAAAGGCTGAACAACTCATAGCAGAGAAATTCATTATCACCGTATGAGGCGATCATGATCACCGCGAAGCGCCCCCGTGCCTGATCTTTCTTCGCTTGCACCTCGAAACTTTGAGGCCCCTTGTTGGCCACGCCAACCAAGTTGTAATTGCTACTGGGGTAGATAATTTCAGTAACTGGCGGCCGCACAGTAAAGAAAGTTATCTTGTTTTTTGCAAAAATATCGCGATCCGGGCGGGGCATTCCAGACAGGGCCAGCTTTATATTGGAAGCTATCGCTTTGTGAATGTTGCGGTGATACTTTCGAACCTCCGCCTCAAAAACATCTTGATTAATCGCCAGACTCATCAACTGCGGATATTGGCTCAGAATGTGTGGTGTTTCATTCCAGTCCCATTCGCCCGAAGTCAGTACACCCTCGATGTGCAAATCCAGCATTGATACTCGTGCACTGGAAAAAGTTTCCGGCCGAAGTAGCGGGTCCTCGAGAAAATCACATTCCGGTAAAGCTTTTTGCAAAGCCTCCAGCGCGAGCTTCTTCCGATTGGGTACTGGCGTGGAAAACGCCTTCACGCCGTTGACCATCGTTTCTACGTGTATTTGATAGGCACCCAGAGCTTTCTCGGCGGCATTGGCGACAGATGCATTCAGATCACTTTGCGTGATCACCTCGTTGATCAACGCCCAATCAATGATGACGTCAACTGCAGCCAGGCCCTGGAGTTGGCCCAGTGCATGACTTATCGAGCCCATGTCGGCAAATAGCATTACGTCATCGTAATGAACAAAGCGTGAAGATCCTCTGACGCTGAGCTCGATCATGCCGACCGCCTGAGACAACGTTACCCATCCGATTGAACCAGCAGTCAGCCATGTCGGCACACCATCGATCAACAGTGCCGGGGCCACCGCGGACAGCAGCATATGTGATGCCAAAGGCACCAACGCGCGGGGCACGATTTTCTGGCCGACAAGATGCTGCTCAAAGCTCTGCCGAATACTGGCCAGGCTCTTATCGGCGGCAACGGCTGGATGATAAATATCATAGCCAGCGATTACGTTGCGCTGTTTCTTACTACCAATACCTGGATCAAGTTGAAGAAGAATGGCCGTGTAGAGAACTTGCGCATAATCATACGCATCGCACTCCTCGACAGCACGAGCGCCCCACCACTGCAGTGCATCAATATACTTCTTCGCCAAGTCATAGGAAAACTGATGATGCACAAGTTCCTGCAGCACCTCGTCGGCAGTCTCCCAATCAATCCCGTCATGTAAAACGGGCTTGACGTTTTCATACAACATGTCCAGTAAACCTTTTCCCGCGGGAACCAGTTTTGCGGTCAATGTACGAATTTCTTGACACTGAGTTACGGTCAATGCAGCTGAGCCACCATCGTGGCCGTTGATGTAGTCCCAATAACTGGCGATACGGTCACTACTGCGGAATTCCCATTGCAGAAAAGTCAGCAGAGATTCCAGTTGCTCGACATCAGTCGGGACGAGCAGTCCATGAAAGCGCAGCCATTGAGCATAACTGGCATCGTCCGTTACCGAGCGGACTGCTCCACCCGTTTGCGCCGCGCCCTCCATGATTATTTTCAGGACTGCCTGCTCATTCGGGTCAGATTGTATTTTCTGTCGTATGCTTTCAGCGCCACTTCCGTTGTTGATCCAGACGTCAAGCCCGGCGCTGGTGACGATTGCAACCGCGTTACGATCGTATGGCTTGATCAGATCCGCCAGCATTTTGCTGAAAGTCTTGTGCACATAATAAAGAGAGGATTCCTCCTCCAAGGTCAAAGTAATTGACTCCATATCGATCAACGCTGCACTTTGTCGCACTTTATACAACGCATAAAGCACTGACGTTATTTTTTTCCGCTCTAACCCATCAGCTTTAATGCATAACTGATTTTCCTGCGCAGCCATAACTGCACTACCAGAGGAACCACTTCTGATCTTCATGTTCTGTCCTTGTTTAAATTCATTGACGCCATAATCGGCGCCTTTAAACTTCAAACAGAACCAAACATCAATCAACCAGTTAGTTATTAACCGACATTTCAGAGCAAAAATTTCAATAGAGCAAACACGAACTCAGCAAATACCCACCTTACTCAATCAAACCCCAACCACCCGAAGAGCCACCTTTAATTTTATCGTCTGAGCGCAGCTTTATCCGCAACCTTAAATTATTCGGAGAATCTGCATGTTTAATTGCTTCATCTACATCGACAACACCTTCTTCAACCAGTGTATAAAGCGCGGAGTCGAATGTTTGCATGCCTGCACCCTCCGACTTTTCCATGACGCTTTTAAGTTCTCCCAGTTCATTTCGCCGAACCAGATCTCCCACCGTTGGCGTGCCTAGCAATACCTCAACAGCAGCCCTTCGTTGACCATCAACAGTACGCACCAAGCGCTGTGAGATAAATGCTTTCAGGTTATTGCCTAGGGCTTGCAGCAACTGCGGTCGCCGCTCTTCAGGGAACATATTGATAATCCGGTCCAGCGCCTGATTGGCATTGGTCGCATGTAAAGTCGATAACACCAAGTGCCCCGTATCGGCAAATGCCAAGGCATGCTCCATGGTTTCACGGTCACGGATTTCGCCGATCAGCACAACATCCGGTGCCTGGCGCAGGGTGTTCTTCAGAGCAGCATGAAAACTGCGTGTATCGACACCGACTTCGCGCTGATTGACGATCGAGCGCTGGTGCCGGTGGATATATTCGATCGGGTCTTCGATGGTGACGATGTGCCCGGCGCTGTGACGGTTGCGGTGATCGATGAGTGCCGCCAGCGAAGTCGACTTGCCTGAACTGGTAGCGCCTACGAACAGAATCAACCCTCGCTTGAGCATCACCGTTTCCAGCAATACCGCCGGCAGCTTCAGGTCTTCGAATCGCGGGATGTCGAGTTTGACGTTGCGGATGACGATCGACACATCGTTGCGCTGCTTGAAAATGTTTACCCGAAAGCGTCCGACGCCCGTTCGGGAGATTGCCAGGTTCATTTCCAGATCCCGGTCGAACTCCCGGCGTTGCTCGGCGTCCATCAGGGAGGCGGCGATGGCCGCGGTTTCGCCGGGTTTGAATGGCTGATCGCTCAACGCTCTCAGCACACCGTCAATGCGCGCGCTCGGCGCTGCGCCGGTAGAGAGAAACAGATCAGAACCGTTTTTTTGCGACAATATTGTCAACAGTGCATCGATTTCCATGGCTGAAAGCACCCGCGAAGCGTTGAATGAGAAGATTTGGCCTACGCTTGGCGCGGCTCCTGCAACAATGATAGACCCCGTCTCACCGAACCACGCTCAGGATTGAAACATGAACGCTGTACCCACCACAGATGACGCTCAGGCCCTGATTGCCCGCACCGACTGGAGCCGCAGCCCGCTGGGCCCCGCCGGCACCTGGCCGCAGAGCTTGCGCACGGCGGTGGATATCGTCATTCATTCACCGATGCCGATGCTGCTGTTGTGGGGACCGCAGCTGACACAGATCTACAACAATGGTTTTGCCCTGCTCGCCGGGAGCAAACATCCCGAAGCGTTCGGGCAACCGACGCATGAGGTCTGGCCGGAAGTGCGGGATTTCGCCGAGCCGATTTACCAGGCGGTGCTGCAGGGCCAGGTGCGCAGCTTCAGCGAGCAACGTTTCAGCGTGCAACGTGACGGCAAGAAAACCGATTTCTGGCTGGATCTGACCTACAGCCCGATTCGCGATGAAACCGCCCAGGTAGCGGGAATCCTGATCACGGCCATCGAAACCAACGAACGCCGCCGCATCGCCCTGGAATTGCAGCGCCGTTCCGAGGAAAGCCTGAAGGCCCAGCGCCAGTCCGAAGAACGCCTGCAACTGGCACTGGCGGCGACCGACGCGGTGGGTACCTGGGACTGGGACATTGGCGAAGACCGCTTCATCGCCGATGCGCACTTTGCCGAATTGCACGGTGTCGATCCGACCAGGGCCGGGCAGTTGCCGATCAGCGAATATCTGCACGGGGTACACCCCGAAGACCGCGCCATGGTCGCGCGCGGAATCAAATACTGCATTACCCATGGCACTGAGTACGCCGAGGAATACCGCTTGCTGCAGGCTGATGGCACGCTGCGCTGGGTGTTCGCACGCGGCCGTTGCTACAAGGATCATCATGGTCGGCCGATGCGCTTTCTCGGCGCGGCGCTGGACCTGACCGAACGCAAACACACCGAACAGGCGCTGCGTCAGAGCCAGACCGAATTGCAGCTGATCATCAACGCCATGCCGATCCTGATCAGTTACGTCGACGCCGAAGAACGTTTTCGCCTGAACAACGCGGCCTATCTCGACTGGTATGGGCTGACTCCGCAAGAGCTGTACGGCCGCACGATTCGCGAAGTCATCGGCGAAGAGGCGTATTTCCTGCGCGCGCCTTTTATCGCTGAAGCGCTGGCCGGACGCTCCTGCTCCTTCAGTTTCTACACGCCGCACCGCGACGGCAGCACCCGTCATGCCCTCATGAATTATCTGCCGCGACATGGCGCAGACGGTGCAGTGAATGGCTTCTACATCTTTGTCATCGACGAAACCGAGCGCAAGAAAACCGAGGAAGCCCTGCGCAATCTCAACGAGACCCTCGAAGAGCGGGTCAGCGCGCGCACCGAGCAACTGGCGCAGGCCAATGAGCGTTTGCAGAACGAGATGTTCGAACGCGAGCGCGCTGAAGATGCGCTGCGCCACGCGCAGAAGATGGAAGCTGTCGGCCAGCTCACCGGCGGCATCGCCCATGACTTCAACAACATGCTCACCGGCATCATCGGCAGCCTCGACTTGATGCAGCGCTACATCGCCAACGGTCGCGCCGATGAGATTGGTCGCTTCACCGAGGCGGCGGTGTCATCGGCCAACCGTGCGGCCGCGCTGACCCATCGCTTGCTGGCGTTCTCGCGGCGCCAGTCGCTGGACCGCAAACAACTGAACGTCAACGAGTTGGTGCACTCGCTGGAAGACCTGATCCGGCGCACCAAGGGCGATGCCATCGATCTGCAATTGCGCCTGCCCGAGGACGTGTGGCCCGTCAGCACTGACGTCAGTCAGCTGGAAAATGCCCTGCTCAACCTGGTGATCAACGCCCGCGACGCGATGCCGGAGGGCGGCGCGCTGCTGATCCAGACCGCGAACGTGTACCTCGACAGCAGCGACATCACCATTCTCGAGCCGGTGAAGGCCGGGGAATACGTCATGCTCGCGGTCAGCGATAACGGCACCGGCATGACGCCGTCAATTCGCTCCAAGGCGTTCGACCCGTTTTTCACCACCAAGCCGATCGGCCAGGGGACCGGACTTGGGCTGTCGATGATCTACGGATTTGCCCAGCAATCCGGCGGCCATGTCAGTCTCGACAGTGTGCCCGGGCAAGGCACTTGCGTACGTCTGTATTTGCCGCGTTTGCTTGAACTGGATGCCGAGGCGGTGTCGGTGAAGAATGCCGAACCGATCGCGGCGTCATCGACTGGTGAAACCGCGCTGGTCGTCGAGGATGATCCGGCGGTGCGCATGCTGGTGCTCGATCTGCTCAAGGAACTGGGCTACACAACCCACGAAGCAGAAAACGCCCAGACTGCCCTGCCCTTGCTCGAATCCGTACAACGCGTCGATCTGCTGGTCACTGATGTCGGGCTGCCGGGCATGAACGGTCGCCAGTTGGCGGAGATTGCTCGCCAGCATCGGCCGGCTCTTAAAGTGCTGTTCATGACCGGTTACGCGCAAATTGCTGCCGAGCGGCAGGGCTTTCTCGAAGCAGGCATGGACATGGTCGCCAAACCGTTTGTGCTCGAAGTACTGGCGAGCAAGATCCGTAAGTTGAGCACCCCCACACCGTGACTTGAGGCATAATCGCGCGCCCCGCCGTCACCCCGTTATCAGGTATCGCACGATGAAAGCCCAAGCCCGCCACATTCTGGTGAAAACAGCCGAAGAGGCTGAACAACTCAAGCAGCGCATTGCCAAGGGCGAAGCGTTCGATGTGCTGGCGAAGAAGTTTTCCACCTGCCCGTCGGGAAAGCGCGGCGGCGATCTGGGCGAAGTGCGGCCGGGACAGATGGTCGGCGCGATTGATGCGGTGATTTTCAAGAAACCGCTGCGCACCGTGCATGGGCCGATCAAGAGCAAGTTTGGTTATCACCTGGTGCAGGTGTTTTACCGGGATTGATCGTCTGGCTGCCGGGCTTCTTCGCGAGCAGGCTCGCTCCCACATTTCGACCGAGTTTTCATTGTGGGAGCGAGCCTGCTCGCGAACCGATTGCGCAGCAAGCGGCCATTCTCTGATTACCTGGGGATCAGCGCTCCAGGCACTTGTATCACCCGACTGGCCAATTCATGCCCCGCCGCTGCCGCCTCCGCCGGACTGCCGCCGAGCAAGCGCCTGGCCAGATACGCCGCGCTGAACGAGTCCCCCGCCGCTGTGGTGTCGACGACCTTGTCGACCTTCCGCGCCGGCACTTCGAACGCCTCACCATCGCAGCGAATCAGACACGCCTCGGCGCCGCGCTTGAGCACCACTTCCGCCGTGCCGATTTGTGCATACGTGGCAAACACCTCAGCGCAATCGGCAAGCCCGAACAATGCCTGTTCGTCATCCACCGTCAGCAACGCCAGATCGACATAAGGCAAGACGCTGCGATATGCCGCGCGTGCCTCCTCCACCGACGCCCACAGGCGCGGGCGGTAGTTGTTGTCGAAAACAATGCGCGCATCACGCTGCCGGGCTTCGCTCAATGTCTTGATCAAACGGGCGCGGCCCTGCATGCCAAGCACCGCGAGGGTGATACCACTGAAATACAGCACGTCGTAGTCCGGCAACGCCGCGAGGATCGGCTCGGCCGCAGGGGTGGTGAAGCAATCGCGTACCGCCGCTTCGTTGCGCCAGTACAGGAAGCGCCGCTCGCCGTTGGCGTCGGTCTGGATGCAGTACAAACCGGGCAGACGACCGGGCAAACGCTGTACCAGATCAAGGCCGATGCCTTCGCTGCGCCAGATCTGGCACATGGCGTCGCTGAAACTGTCGTCGCCCAGCGCAGTGACGTAGTCGACTTGCGCCCTCTCGCCCAGCGCCCGGGACAGATACACCGCTGTATTGAGGGTGTCGCCACCGAAGCTTTGCTGCAGACTGCCGTCGGCGCGTTGTTGCAGTTCGATCATGCATTCGCCGATCAGGGCGATGCGCGGGGTGTTGCGGAGGATTTTCATCGGGTGGGATCTCTGGTGGTTCGGTGGTGGCTGTCCGGACGCTTTCGCGAGCAGGCTCGCTCCCACAATGGAGCGCATTGTCCTTGTGGGAGCGAGCCTGCTCGCGAATAGCCGCCGCAACGCAATCGCAAGCCTTAGAAGCAAGTCTCCATGGTCTCGATGACCGCCAACTGTTCATCCACCAGCAACCCCACCCGCCACTTGTCAAACGTCAGGCACGGATGCGATGTACCAAAGGAAATGATGTCGCCCACCCGCAACTCGACACCCGGCGCCACCGTCATGAACGCATGTTGATCCATCACCGCCGTGACTTTGCAGGCGCCGACATCATCACCCGCCGCCGGCACCACGCCGGCCTTGAAGCGCATCAACGGCACCGGCAACCCGGCATCGAACGCGACGTCACGCTTGCCCAGAGCAATCACCGCAAAACCCGGCTCCGGCAGCGACTGCACATGGGCCCAGACTTCCAGCGCCGGGCGCAGGCCTTCGTGCAGGTCGCTGCGACGGTCGAGCACGCAGCACTGCGCCTCTTTGTAGATGCCATGGTCGTGCGCGACATAACTGCCCGGGCGCAACACACTGAGGAAGCGGCCAGCGGCGTTCTGGGTTTCGAAAGATTCGGCGATCAGGTCATACCAGGCCGAGCCGGACGCAGTAATGATCGGTTTGGCGATAGCAAAAGCGCCGCTATCCTGCAGCTGCACCGCCAGGCGTACCAGCGATGCGGCGAACTCACGAATGCCACTGACCGCATGGTCGCCGTGGATCACACCTTCGTAACCTTCGATGCCGGTCAGGGCCAGCGCCGGTTGCGCATCGATGGCCTTGGCCAGTTCGATGACTTCCTGCTCGCTGCGGCAACCACAGCGCCCACCAGTCACACCGTATTCGATCATCACGTTGAGCTTGACCCCACGGGACGCGAAGTAAGCCCCGAGGTCGGCGACGTTGTCCGGGTGATCGACCATGCAATAGAAATCGAACGCCGGATCGGCGAGCAGATCGGCAATCAGCGCCATATTCGGCGTGCCGACCAGTTGGTTGGCCATCAGCACCCGGCGCACGCCGTGGGCATAAGCGGCGCGTGTCTGGGTAGCGCTGGCGAGGGTGATGCCCCAGGCGCCGGCGTCGAGCTGTCGCTTGAACAACGCCGGGGTCATGCTGGTTTTGCCGTGGGGCGCCAGTTCTGCGCCGCTATCGCTGACAAATTTCTGCATCCAGCGGATGTTGTGCTCCAGCGCCTCTCGGCGCAGCACCAGCGCCGGCAGGCTGACGTCGCGGGTCAGTTGCGCACCGATGGCGGCATCGCCTTTTTCTACGGCAGAGTTGATGGCAGTGGTCATGGTCGAATCCTCACAGGCGCGGCCGCAGGCAGCCGCGGTTATTCGTTGATCCGCCGGGCGAGGCTGTTGGCGCTCTCGATCAATACCCGGCGATAGTCGTTGTAATTGTTTTTCGCGTCGGCCCGTGGGGCGACGATGCACAAAGTGCAAATGGCCACGCCTTGCGGGTCTTTGACCGGCGCGGCGAAGCAGTGGGTGAAGGTGTCGGCGACGCTGTCGAAGGAAAAGAAGCCATCGACGCCGGCCTGACGAATCTCCGCCAGAAAGCGTTCCAGCGGCAGGCGTTCGCCGTCGGGCAGGATGTAATCGTGTTCGTCGATCAGGTCGATGATCTGCTGGTCGCTCAAATGCGCGAGCAGCAGGCGCCCGGAGGCGGTCCACGGGATCGGCGCGTTTTCGCCAATATCGGATGAGATGCGGAAATGTCGCTCGCCCTCCTTCATCAGCGCCACCGTGTATTTGCGCCCGTTGAGCAGGCACATCTGCGCAGTTTCGCGGGTCTGGCTGACGATTTCCTGCAGGGCGTGATCGGCCTCACGACTGAGGTCGAAATGGCGCAGATGCGCCTGGCCGAGGAAGTACAACTGGCGGCCCAGATAGACGTGACCGTCCTTGCCCACCGGCTCCAGAATTCTCCGTTCCAGCAAGGATGCGACTAATTCGTAGACCGTCGATTTCGGCCCGCCGATGCCATTGGCGATGTCATTGGGGCGCAACGGCTGGCCGATTTCCTTGAGAAAATCGAGGATATCGAACGCCCGGTCGAGACCGCGTGCCCGGCGCTTGATGGTGTCTTCGGTCATGTCAGTGGTTTCCATTCAAAGTCGCCGGGAGTTTACCGAGAGTCCAGTGTCGCCTGTTACATCGCTTTCGCGAGCAGGCTCGCTCCCACAGGAAAACGCATTCCAAATGTGGGAGCGAGCCTGCTCGCGAAGAGGGCTGCACTTGTTTCAGGCCTTCTTCTTGTAGGCAATGCAGTCGATCTCAACCTTGCAATCAACCATCATGCTCGCCTGCACACAGGCCCGCGCCGGGGCGTGTTCGGGTTTGAAGTACTCGGCGAAGACCTTGTTGAAGCTGCTGAAATCCCGTGGATCGTCCAGCCACACACCGGCCCGTACCACATCTTCGAGGCCATAACCGGCCTCTTCGAGAATCGCGATCAGGTTCTTCATGGTCTGATGGGTCTGCTCGACGATCCCGCCAACAATGATCTCGCCATCCACCGCCGGTACCTGACCGGACACATGCAGCCAGCCATCCGCTTCGACAGCGCGGGCGAATGGACGAGGCTGGCCGCCGGCGGCGGTGCTGCCGGTGCCGTAACGCGTAATGCTCATGGGTGTTTCTCCTGATTGCAAAAGTGCAGATTCAAAACCGCGTGCTCTTGAGAAATTCCGCCAGACGCGGCGATTGCGGGCGTTCGAACAGTTCCTTGGGAGGCCCCTGCTCTTCGATGCGCCCTTGATTCATGAAAACGATCTTGTCCGAGACCTCGAAGGCAAACCGCATTTCGTGGGTCACCAGCAACATGGTCATGCCGTCCTCGGCCAGCCCCTTGATCACGTTGAGCACCTCGCCAACCAGTTCCGGGTCGAGGGCCGAGGTGACTTCGTCAAAGAGCATCAGGCTCGGGTTCATCGCAATCGCTCGGGCAATCGCCACGCGCTGTTGCTGACCGCCAGACAACTGGCCGGGAAAGTGATTGCGTCGCTCCAGCAGGCCGACGCGCTCCAGCCATTTTTCGGCGAGTACCACGGCTTCGTCCTTGTGCATTTTCTTCACCTTGAGCAGGCCCAAGGTGACGTTCTGCAACGCGGTCAGGTGCGGAAACAGATTGAATTGCTGGAAGGCCATGCCAGTCATCGCACGGTGGCGGGCAATGACTTTTTCCGCATGGCGAACGCGCTTGCCGTTGACCTCGTCGTAACCGATGGATTCGCCGTCGAGCAAGATCTGCCCGCCCTGGAATTCTTCGAGCATGTTCACGCAGCGCAGCAGCGTGGTCTTGCCCGAGCCGCTGGAGCCGATCAGCGTGACGACATTGCCGCGCTGCATGCTCAGGTCGACACCCTTGAGCACTTCTACCGCGCCGTACTGTTTGTGCAGGCCGCGAATGTCCAGCAATGCCTGATCCTGTGAAGCAACTTGAGCTTGAGTCATGGCAGGGCCACCCGCTTTTCAATGTGCCGGCCGAGTAATTCGATGCCGTAGTTGATGACGAAAAACAGAAAACCGGCGAACAGATAGAACTCTAGGGTCATGAAGTTCCGGGCAATGATCTGTTGCGTACTGAGCAGCAATTCGGCAACGCCGATCACCGAAAGCAAGGTCGAAGCCTTGACGATTTCGGTGGACGAATTGACCCAGGTCGGCAGGATCTGCCGCAGCGCCTGAGGCAACAGGACGTAGCCGAGGGATTGGTAGAACGTCAGACCGATGGCTTTGCCCGCCTCCATCTGCCCTAGCGGCAAGGCTTGCAGCGCGCCACGGACGATTTCGGCGACGTGCGAGCCGCAGAACAGCGTCAGGCCCAGGGCACCGGCCTGAAATGCGCTGATCTGCCAGCCCAACGCCGGCGCCATATAAAAGCAGGCCAGCACCAGCACGAACACTGGCGTGCCGCGAATCAGATCGACATAAACGCGAAACGGTGCGCGCATCCAGAATCTGCCGTAAGTCAGGACCAGCCCGGCGACCACACCAAGCACGGTGCCGAGCACAATGGCCAGCGCCGAGACCTGCACACTAGTCAGAAAGCCTTGCCATAACGGCTCGCGGGCGAGCCACAATTCATGCAACCAACTGGGTGATTGGTACATCGCAGCCTCCTATCGGCGGATCGCCAGACGCTGCTCGAGGTAACGCAGCAGCATGGCAATGAGGTAACAGGCCGCGACATACAACGCCGTGGTCACCAGCCAGGTTTCGATCACCCGGTAGCTTTCGACGTTGATCTTGCGCGCGTAATAGGTCAGCTCCGGCACTGCAATCGCAGCCGCCAGCGAGGTGTCCTTGAACAGCGAAATGAAGTTGTTCGACAGCGCCGGCAACACGTTGCGCAGCATCACCGGTACGGTGACGCAAGCCTTGACCTGCCATTCGCCGAGGCCGATCGCCAACCCCGCTTCGCGCTGGCCTTTGGGTATGCTCAGCAAACCACCCCGAAAGACCTCGGTCAGGTACGCGCCGGCATACAGCGACAGCGTGATGATGAACGAAGGAATCTTGTCCAGACGAATCCCCAGGCCTGGCAGCGCAAAGTAGATCAACAGAATCAACACCAGGATCGGCGTGTTACGAATCACCGTGACATACACCGACGCCA
>Ga0182006_1000817_pt1 | contig 20881 bp, 17 predicted proteins | sample Sormic07211104_1_FD_123022 | JGI IMG/M metagenome (GOLD analysis project Ga0182006, IMG submission 123022) | Rhizosphere microbial communities from Sorghum bicolor, Mead, Nebraska, USA - 072115-104_1 MetaG | ecosystem: Host-associated > Plants > Roots > Rhizosphere | place: USA: Nebraska...
CATTCACTAGCGGGCACGAACTCCCCATCGAGGTCCATACGCCGCTCGCCGGCCTGCCGGCATCCGAATCCGATGCGCTCGACGAGGAACCGCCTCGCGATCCGGACGAACTTTCCGCCGACCCCGTCGCGGACGAAGGGGAATCGCGGGACCTCCATGTTCTCGCCTTCGTCCACGACGATGTGGTGCTCGACGATGACGCCGTCTTCGAACGATTCTTCGCGTGGTGGGTCAAGCGCATGGAATTCGACGTGCTGGAAGACCGCAAGGTCCATGTCCACCTGCGCAGGACGATTCCGGGCCTTACCGATCCCTCGTACGGCTACAAGGGGGCCCTGTTCCATTGGGCCCGCGCCGTCCGGGAATACACCGATCCCGACCTGCCCGCCTCGGCAGGCATCCGGTCCATTCGCAGCATCCTGCTCGTGAAAGGAAGGGAGGTGGAGCCGCGGGCGGCCGGTATCGCGGATCACCAGCCCGGCTCGCTCGCGATGGCGAGTATCGCGGGAAGCATCGTGGTACCCGCGCACGAGATCGGCCATACGATGGGCGCGTCGCACGACCACGCGGAACGCCGATTTACCGGACCCTTCTCCACGTGCGACACGATCATGTATCGGGTGGACCCCACGGTCCCATGCAAGGCCTACAGCCTGCCGAACGTGCGGCTCATCCGCGACACGATGCGCTACAAGCGCGGTTACTGAAGGGCTCGGCGCACGGACCCGTCCGGCACGGGGCATGGGCCGGCCGGACGCGGTACAATTGGGGTTTGCCCACCCGGCATCCAGCCGGGGGCGCGGCTGTGCCTTACGGAGCGTCCATGCAATACATCTACACCATGAACGGGGTGAGCAAGATCGTCCCCCCGAAGCGCCAGATCATCAAGGACATCTCGCTGTCGTTCTTCCCCGGCGCCAAGATCGGCCTGCTGGGCATCAACGGCGCGGGCAAGTCCACGGTCCTGCGGATCATGGCCGGCGTCGATACCGACTTCCAGGGTGAGGCGCGCGCCAATCCAGGCACCAAGATCGGCTATCTCGCCCAGGAACCGGATCTCGATCCGAACAAGACCGTTCGCGAAGCGGTCGAGGAAGGCGTCTCTGAAGTCCTCGACGCGCAGAAGCGCCTCGAGGAGGTCTACGCGGCCTACGCCGAGGAAGGCGCCGATTTCGACAAGCTGGCCAAGGAGCAGGAGGCCCTGGAAGGCATCCTGGCCGCCAACGACGCCCATGCCCTCGAGCGCCAGCTCGAAGTCGCGGCCGACGCGCTGCGCCTGCCGCCGTGGGACGCGAAGATCGGCCCCCTGTCCGGCGGTGAGAAGCGCCGCGTGGCGCTCTGCCGCCTGCTGCTGTCCAAGCCGGACATGCTCCTGCTCGACGAGCCGACCAACCATCTGGACGCCGAATCGGTCGATTGGCTGGAAACCTTCCTGCACGACTACCCCGGCACCGTGGTGGCCGTCACCCATGACCGCTACTTCCTCGACAACGCCGCCGAATGGATCCTCGAACTCGATCGCGGCCGCGGCATTCCCTGGAAGGGCAACTACACCGAGTGGCTGGAGCAGAAAGACCAGCGTCTCGCGCAGGAAGCCAACCAGGAAAAGTCGCGCCAGAAGGCGATCAAGAAGGAACTGGAGTGGGTGCGCTCGGCGGCGAAGGGCCGCCAGTCGAAGGGCAAGGCCCGTCTCAACCGTTTCGAGGAGCTGAACTCGGTCGAGTACCAGCGCCGCAACGAAACCAACGAGATCTTCATTCCGCCGGGCGAGCGCCTGGGCCAGGAAGTGATCGAGTTCAAGAACGTCACGAAGTCGTTCGGTGACCGCGTGCTGATCGAGGACCTCTCGTTCAAGATCCCGCCGGGCGCCATCGTCGGCGTGATCGGCCCGAACGGCGCCGGCAAGTCGACCATGATGAAGATGATCATGGGCAAGGAAACGCCGGACAGCGGCGAGGTGAAGCTGGGCCACACGGTCAAGCTCGCCTACGTCGACCAGTCGCGCGACGCCCTCGATCCGAAGAACAACGTGTGGCAGGAGGTCTCGGGCGGTTCGGACATCCTCACCATCGGCAACTTCGAGATCCAGTCGCGTGCCTATATCGGCCGCTTCAACTTCAAGGGCACCGACCAGCAGAAGATCGTCGGCCAGTTGTCCGGCGGTGAGCGTGGCCGCCTGCACATGGCCAAGACCCTGCTCCAGGGCGGCAACGTGCTGCTGCTCGACGAACCGTCCAACGATCTCGACGTCGAGACGCTGCGCGCGCTGGAAGACGCCCTGCTCGAATTCCCGGGCTGCGCGGTGGTCATCTCGCATGACCGTTGGTTCCTCGACCGCATCGCCACGCACATCATCTCGTTCGAAGGCGATTCGCACGTCGAGTTCTTCCCGGGTAACTACAACGAGTACGAGGCCGACAAGAAGCGCCGCATGGGCGACGATGCCGGTCCGAAGCGCGTGAAGTACAAGAAGCTGGTCTGACGCGAGGCCGATCGCGGCCCAGGCCGCTTCCCACCCCAGGTAACAGCGCTTCCCACCAGCAGTAGCAGCGCTACCCACCTTCGGGTGGGAAGCGGCCTCGGCCGCGACCCCGTTCGACCCGGTCCAACCCACAGGCGGTGCCGCTCATGAACTTCTCCAACGCCCTGAAAGACGCCTGGCGTCGCAACGATTCCCTCGTCTGCGTCGGCCTCGATCCCGAGCCGGGCCGCCTGCCCGCCGGGCTCTCGGGCAACGAAGGCATCTTCACCTTCTGCCGCGACATCGTCGACGCCACCGCCGGCCTGGTCTGCGCCTATAAACCGCAGATCGCCCACTTCGCCGCGCAACGCGCGGAAGGCGTGCTGGAGCGGCTGATCGCCCACATCCACGACAAGCATCCGGGCATCCCGGTGATCCTCGACGCCAAGCGCGGCGACATCGGCTCGACGGCCAAGCACTACGCGGCGGAGGCCTTCGAACGCTACGACGCCGACGCGGTCACGCTGAACCCTTATCTCGGCCACGACTCCATCGCCCCGTTCCTGGAGCGAGCCGACAAGGGCGTGATCCTGCTGTGCCGCACGTCCAATCCGGGCGGCAAGGATTTCCAGGCACTCGACTGTGGTGGCGAGCCGCTCTACATCCGCGTGGCCGAGACCATCGCCCGCGACTGGAACGGAAACGGCAACTGCGCGCTGGTCACCGGGGCGACCTGGCCGGAAGAGTTGGGCCGCGTCCGCCGGGTAGTGGGCGACATGCCGCTGCTGGTGCCGGGCATCGGTGCCCAGGGCGGCGACGTGAAAGCGGTGATGGTTAACGGCAAGACAGCCGACGGAACAGGCCTGATGATTTCCTCCTCGCGCGCCATCCTCTACGCTAGCGCCGGTCCCGACTTTGCCGACCTAGCACATCGAGCGGCCGATGAAATGAGAAAATCGGTCAACTTGTTCCGTATTTGAGTAGCAAAACCAAAAGCAGTCGCAAATTGTACGATTCAGCAACTGCAAAAGGCTTACGCTGCCGCTCCGCGCTATCGAACAATACCGGGCTAGAAGCGCCACAGCGTTCCACCGGAGTTGTCATGCCACCTATCAACCGAGGTTTTTCCCAACGCCTGCATGTCGCGCTGGACATGGCCGGCGTGAAGAAAGGCCGCGGCCGCATCACCCAGCTCGCCGACCTTTTCGACGTCAGCCGGGAAACGGCTCGCAAATGGCTCAGCGACCTGGGCTTGCCGGAACTGGAGCGCCAGATCGACATGGCGACGCGGTTCGGCGTCAATTTCGAATGGCTGGCCACCGGCCGCGGTTCTCCGAACGGCGCCACCGGCGTGCGCGAAAGTCCCGCCCTTTACCGTGCGGATTCTCGCGAACAATTGCGACTGGTGGGTCTCGTCAGCCGCCTGCCGAAAGAGCGCCGCAAGGCCTTGCTGGTCATCATCGAAGCACTCGCGGACGCCGAGTAACTCCGGAAAATCTCAGTCGTCCCCTATATCCATGCCGGGGAACAGCACCTCGGTGTAGCCGAACTTCGTGAAGTCGGTGATACGCGAGGGATACAGGCGGCCGATCAGGTGATCGCACTCGTGCTGCACCACGCGGGCGTGGAATCCTTCGGCGGTACGGTCGATCGGCGCTCCGTTCGGGTCGACGCCCTGGTAGCGGATCAACGAATAGCGGTTCACGGCGCCGCGCAGTCCCGGCACCGACAGGCAACCCTCCCAGGCCTCTTCCATGTCCTGCGAAAGAGGCGTGATCACCGGGTTGAGCAGGATGGTCTGCGGCACCGGCGGCGCATCGGGGTAGCGCTCACTGCTGTCGAAACCGAAGATCACCAGTTGCAGGTCGACGCCGATCTGCGGCGCGGCCAGGCCGACGCCACCCGCGTCGTGCATGGTGTCGAACATGTCCTGGATGAGGGCCTCGAGTTCGGCCGAGCCGATCATCCCGGGAGGAACGGGAGGCGCGATGCGCAGCAGGCGCTCGTCACCCATCTTGAGGATCTCGCGAATCACGGGTTTTTCCCTGGGGAGTGGGGATACCCGCAGCATGGCGCCGGAACGCGCCCGGCTCAAGCCTTTTGGGTCCACGCGGCACGCACCGGGCCTCCTTGACCATTCGACCAATGGCTAATACGCCAAACGCCCCGTGGAGATTGACCCCCAAGGCGGGCAGGACGACCCTTGTCGCATCCGCAAGGGGAGCACGACATGCAAAGCGCCATTCCCAAACCCAGTCCCGCGGGCAAGATCCTGTGGACCGCCATCGCCATCGTCGGCGCCTGGTGCCTCGGCGTCGTCGCCCTCCGGCGCGGCGAGCCCATCAATGCCATCTGGCTGGTCACCGCGTCGGTGGCCGTATTTCTCATCGGCTATCGCTTCTATAGCCGCCTGATCGCCACCCGGCTGCTCCAGCTCGACCCCTCGCGCGCGACGCCCGCGGTCCTGCGCAACGACGGCCTCGACTACGTGCCGACCGACAAGTGGGTGGTGTTCGGGCACCATTTCGCCGCCATCGCCGGCGCGGGTCCCCTGGTCGGCCCCGTGCTCGCCGCGCAGATGGGCTACCTGCCTGGCACGTTGTGGATCCTGGTAGGCGTCGTCTTCGCCGGCGCCGTGCAGGATTTCATGATCCTCGGCCTCTCGCTGCGGCGCGACGGCCGTTCGCTCGGCCACATGCTGCGTGAAGAGCTGGGCGAAGTCCCGGGCGTCATCGCCATGGTCGGCGTGCTGGTACTGATGATGATCGTGCTGGCGGTGCTGGCGCTGGTCGTGGTCAAGGCGCTGACGCACAGCCCCTGGGGCACCTTCACCGTCGCCGCGACGATCCCCATCGCGCTGCTGATGGGCCTGTACCTGCGCTACATCAGGCCGGGGCGCATCCTCGAGGTCTCGATCATCGGCCTGGTCCTGCTGCTCGCCTCGATCTGGTACGGCAAGACCGTCGCCGACACGCCGGCCCTGTCCGTGCTGTTCGACTTCGACGCGAAAGGCCTGGCCTGGCTGTTGATCGGCTACGGCTTCTTCGCCTCGGTGCTGCCGGTATGGTTGCTGCTCGCGCCGCGCGACTACCTGTCCACCTTCCTCAAGATCGGCACGATCGTGCTGCTCGCCCTGGCCATCTTCCTCGCGGCGCCGACGCTGCAGATGCCCGCGGTCACGAAGTTCATCGACGGCACGGGCCCGGTGTTCTCGGGCAACCTCTTCCCGTTCCTGTTCATCACCATCGCCTGCGGCGCGGTATCGGGCTGGCATTCCATCATCGCCTCGGGCACCACACCGAAGCTGCTGGCCAACGAGGGGGAGGCACGCATCGTCGGCTACGGCGGCATGCTGATGGAAGCCTTCGTCGCCATCATGGCGCTCATCGCGGCGGCCTCGCTGCATCCGGGCGTCTACTTCGCCATGAACTCCCCCGGCGCCCTGGTCGGCACCACGGCCGAGCAGGCCGCGCAGACGATCAGCACCTGGGGCTTCCTGGTCACGCCGGCCGAACTCACCGAGACGGCGAAGAACATCGGTGAAAGCACCATCCTCGGCCGTGCGGGCGGCGCACCGACGCTCGCGGTGGGCATGGCGCAGCTGCTCCACGGGATCATGCCCGGCGAGGGCATGATGGCCCTGTGGTACCACTACGCCATCCTCTTCGAAGCCTTGTTCATCCTCACCACCGTCGACGCCGGCACACGCGTGGGCCGCTTCATGATCCAGGAGCTGGCCGGCATGGCATGGGCGCCCCTGAAGCAGACCGAATCCTGGCTCGGCAACGTCGTCGCCACGGTGATCTGCGTGGGCCTGTGGGGATATTTCCTTTACCAGGGCGCGGTCGATCCTCTGGGTGGCATCAACACGCTGTGGCCCCTGTTCGGCATCGCCAACCAGATGCTGGCGGCGATCGCGCTGATGCTCGCGACCGTGGTCACGGTGAAACTCAAGCGCGAGCGTTTCGTGCTGATACCCGCCGTGCCGGCCGCATGGCTGGTGATCTGCACGCTGACCGCCGGTTGGCAGAAGATCTTCGACGCCAAGATCAGCTTCACCGCGGCGGCGCAGAAGTACGCCGATGCGATGGCCAGCGGGAAGCTGCTCGCACCGGCCAAGACGATGGACGAAATGCAGCGGATCGTCACCAACAACCGCGTGGACATGGCACTCACCGCCTTGTTCATGCTGCTGGTGTTGACCATGCTGTTCTTCTCGCTTCGCGCCATCGCCCGCGCCTGGCGCGCCAACCATCCGACCGCGCACGAGGAACCCTACGTCGCGCTGTCCAGCGTGGCTCCCTGAGGACGACACCATGAACCTCGATGCACGAACGGCACCTCGCTCGCTGTGGAAGTGGGCGGTCCAGACCGCCCGCCTCTGCTGCGGCGTGCCCGACTACGACGTGTACGTGAAACACCTGCGTGAGCATCACCCGGAGCGCGCCGTGCCCAGCTACGGCGAGTTCTTCCGGGAACGCCAGGAAGCGAGGTATCGCGGCACGGGCGGGCGCTGCTGCTGAGGCCCCCCGCTACCCGCGACGGCCCTTGCGCATGTTCGCCCGCGAGTCTGCGATCATCGAGTGCATGGCCGCCGCGGCCTCGTTCGGACGGCGGCGGCGGATGGCTTCGTACACCGCCCGGTGCTGCGGCAACGAGTATTTGAAGTTCTTCGCGTTACGCGCGGACATCACGAAGAAGGTGGCCAGGGCGGTCTCGATCACGGCGAACAACGAGCTCAACAACTCGTTGTTCGTCGCCGCGAGCACCGCTTCGTGGAAACGCAGGTCGGCCTCGGCCCAGGCATCCAGGTCTTCCGCCTCTTCCATGGCTTCGAGGGCCTCGGCGATCGTCTCCAGTTGCGCCGGGTCGCGCCGTCGCGCCGCCGCCATCACCGCCGCCGGTTCGATGATTTCGCGCATTTCCACCAGTTTCTCGACGAAATCATCGGTCGGCATCGTGGCGCAACGCCAGGCAAGCACGTCGGCATCGAGGTGGTTCCAGTGACGCGGATCGCGCACGCGCATGCCCGTCTTCTGGCGCGTCTCGATCAACCCCTTGGACGCCAGCACCTTCAGTGCCTCGCGTAGCACCGTACGGCTGACCTCCATCTGCCCGGCCAGCTGCGATTCGCCGGGCAAGGCATCCCCGGGTTGCAACACGCCGCCCACGATCGAGCCGCCGATATCCTCGATCACCTGCGCGTGCAGGTTCCGCGCGCTTGCCGCCTTCAGTGCCATGGCCCCTTCCCGGTGTGCTGACCGGCGCACATCGTATCCGCACCCGGCGGCGCGGCGATGACGCGGCGCAGCTTGTCATTTGTCGGACTAATGTGGTTTCGTCGCCGGACTTTCTCGAAGGGAGTGGACGTGCGATGAAGTTCGTAACGAGCCTGGCCAGCGCCATCCTGCTGGCCACCACCACCGCCGCCGCGATGGCCGGCGAAGCCACGAAGGCATCGTTCGGCAGCACGCCGGACGGCACGGACGTGACGCTGGTCACGCTCACCAACGGCCACGGCATGACGGCGAAGATCCTGTCGCTGGGCGCCGCGCTCTATGCATTGGAGGTGCCCGACCGCAATGGCAAGCCCGGCGACATCGTGCTCGGTTATCCGGACATCAAGGGAACCTTCGCCAAGCCGCAGTACTTCGGCGACACCGTGGGCCGCTATGCCAACCGCATCGCCAAGGGGCGCTTCACCCTGGATGGCAAGCAGTACACGGTGCCGGTCAACGACGGCCCGAACTCGCTGCATGGTGGCAAGCTCGGCTTCGACAAGGTCGTCTGGACCGTCGACAAGGTGGAGTCCGGCGCCCGGCCCAGCGTCACCCTCACCTACGTCAGCCCCGATGGCGACCAGGGCTATCCCGGCAAGCTCACCACCACCGCGACGTACTCGATCGACGACAAGAACGAACTCACCATCGAGTACACCGCCACGACCGACGCACCGACCATCGTCAACGTCACCAACCATGCCTACTGGAACCTCGCCGGCGAAGGTTCGGGCAGCGTCATGGACCAGAAGTTGATGATCGCCGCCGACGCTTACCTGCCGACCGATGCCACCGCCATCCCCACGGGCGAAATACGCAACGTGGCCGGCAGCGACTTCGATTTCCGCAAGGCGAAGCCGATCGGCCGCGACATCCGCGACGCGAAGGAACAACAACTGGTGTTCGGCCGCGGCTACGACCACAACTGGGTGGTTTCGCGCAAGGAAGCAGCGCAGCCACGTGAGGTGGCGCGGGTCAGCGATCCGAAGAGCGGACGCGTGCTTTCGCTGTGGTCGGCGCAACCGGGCCTGCAGTTCTACTCGGGCAATTTCCTCGACGCGACCACGTCGGGCAAGTCGGGCGGCGTCTATCGCCAGGGCGACGCCTTCGCGCTGGAGCCGCAGCTGTTCCCCGACACGCCGAACCGCCCGGAATTCGGCTCGGCGCGGCTGGAGCCGGGCAAGACCTACCGGAACCTCATGATCTACAAGTTCTCGGTGGACAAGGCCACGAAGTAACCCCGCGACGGGCTCACACTTCGTGATGCAACGCTTCCGCCGGTTTCTTCCGGCGGAAGCGCGGCGCGAGTTCCACCATGTACATCGCCGCCAGCACGAGCGCACCGCCGCCGAGCATGCGCACGGTGAGCGCGTCGACTCCCAGCAACACCGCGAAGCCGGCCGCGAACACCGGCTCGGTCGTCATCACGATCGCGGCCCGCGTGGCCGGCATGTGCGCCTGGGCCCAGGTCTGCACGAGCATCGCCAGCGCGCCGGCGACCAGGGCCATGTAGAGCACGGCGATCCACGCCTTGGCGTCCGGCGGCATGGCCGGTCCGCCGTGCGGCAAGGTGATCGCCAGGCAGACCGTGGCGATGCCGGCCATCTGGATCGCGGACATGCCGAATGCATCGCCCGGCTTCGACCAATGGCCCAGCCCGACGATGTGCAAGGCGTACAGCGCCGCCGAAGCCAGCGTGAGCAGCACGCCCGTATCCACGTCGAAGCCATTCAACGCCAGCACGCCCAGGCCCACGGTCGCGAGCACCACGGCGATCCAGGTGCTCCACGGCATGCGCTGCCGGAACAGCAGCAAGGCCAGGATCGGCGTGATCACCACGTACATGCCCGTGACGAAGCCGCTCACGCTGGGTGACGTGCGCGCCAGTCCTTCGGTCTGCAACCATTGCGCGACGCCGTAGAGCAGGCCCAGGCCGAAGCCACGCATGCACTGTTTGCGACCTAGCCTTCGCAGCGGCACCGCGAACAACAGCAGCATCGTCACCGCGGCGATGACGAAGCGCACCGCGAGGAAATCGACCACGGACATCCGGCCCACGACGTCCTTGATCAGGACGAAGGTGGAACCCCAGATCGCCGTGACCGCGAGCAGGCCGAGGGTGGCGAGGCCACCACCACGCACCGTCCCGATCATCGGCGCTTCCGCAGGAGCTGGCCGGGAATCTTGACGAGGAAATGGGCCTGGATACCCGTCCACACGAGGGCGCGCACGAGCGGGTTACGCGCGGCGGGATCGTGACGGCGGAACCACAGGTACATGCTGCGGTGCTTGTGCCGGCTGACGAAGACGGGCCGGTGCCGGCTCGAGCCACCCTTGCCGTGCAACACGCGGACGTCGCCGGCCAGCAGCACCTTGTAGCCCGCATCGCGCGCACGGCGGCAGAGATCCATGTCCTCGCAGTGCAGGAAGAAGGTTTCGTCGAACCCGTTCAGGCGTTCGAACACCTGGCGCGGCATGAGGATGATCGCGCCCGAAACGATCTCGACCTCTTCGGCGCCGTCGGGCCACGGCCCGGCGATGTCGATGCCCGCGTCACCGCCTCGTCCCAGCTTGGTGGCGAGGGACCGGCGCAGCAAGGGATCGCGCCGCCGCGAGGCCGGATCGGGCCGGCCTTCGCTATCGCACACGACCGCGCCGACGATGCCCGTGTGGACGTCGACATGCGCGGCCATGCGGGAAATCGTGTCGGGCTCGACGAGGCAATCCGGATTGAGCACCAGCAGGTGGTCGCCGCGTGCCTGGGCGGCACCGCGGTTCACCGCCGGACCGAAACCGAGGTTGGCCCGGTTGTACACCACCCGCACGCGCTCGTCGTCGGCGTAGGCGCGATCGAGCGACTCGGGCACGCCGTCGTTGGAACCGTTGTCGATGACGATGATCTCGACCGGCACGTCGCTGGCGAGCGCGTGCTCGACACACTCGCGCGTGAACGGGCCGCTATCCGCGAGCACGATGACGATGCTGGTGAGGCGGGGGCTGTTCACCGGTCGATCCCTGTCCTCAACCCACCCATACCCGTGCGTTGCGGAACATCCGCATCCACGGCGAATCCTCGCCCCACTGCTCCGGGTGCCAGCTGAGCTGGGCGCTGCGGAACACGCGCTCGGGGTGCGGCATCATGATGGTGATGCGGCCGTCGCCGGCGGTGAACGCGGCCAGGCCACCCGGGGAGCCGTTCGGATTGAGCGGATAGCTTTCGGTCGGCTTGCCGCGGTTGTCGACGAAGCGCGCCGCGGCATGGCTCTTGGAGGGGCTGCACACGTTGGGGAAGTGCACGCGGCCTTCGCCGTGCGCCACCGCGACGGGAATGCGCGATCCGGCCATGCCACGGAAGAAGATGCTGCCCGAGTCGAGGATCTCCAGCGTGGCGACACGCGCCTCGTACTGCTCGGACTGGTTACGCAGGAACTGCGGCCAGTGCTTGGCGTCAGGGATGATGTCCTTGAGGCCGGACATCATCTGGCAGCCGTTGCAGACGCCGAGGGCGAACCGGGAACCGTCTTCGAAGAAGCGGGCGAACTGTTCGCGCAGCGCGTCGTTGTAGAGGATGGAGGTGGCCCAGCCACGGCCGGCGCCGAGCACGTCGCCGTAGGAGAATCCGCCACAGGCGGCGAGGCCGACGAAATCCTTGAGGTGATGACGGCCGCTGGCGAGGTCGGTCATATGGACGTCCACGGCGTCGAAGCCGGCGCGGCTGAACGCCGCCGCCATTTCCACCTGGCCATTGACGCCCTGCTCGCGCAGGATCGCCACGCGCGGGCGCACGCCCGTCGCGATGTACGGCGCGGCGATGTCGTCGGCGGGATCGAACACCAGCTTCGGGGTGATGCCCGGATCGGCATCGTCGAGCCGCCACTCGCTTTCCTGGTCCGCGCTGTGCGGGTTGTCGCGCAAGCGCTGCATGGCGTAGCTGGTTTCGTTCCAGGCACGGAAGAGTTCGGTCCAGTTCCACTTGAACGCCGGCTCGCCGTTGAGGTGCAGCTTGATGCCGAGCTTGTCCTTGGGCCGGCCCACGTTGTGGGTCATGCCGGCGAGGTTGTGCTTGACCAGCAACTGCTCGAAGGCCTCGCGGTTGGCCACGGCCACCTGCACCACGGCACCGAGTTCCTCGTTGAACAGGGCGCGCAGCGTCGCGTCGGCCCAGCCGTCGAGACGCAGTTCGAGCCCGCAATGACCGGCGAAGGCCATTTCGAGCAGCGTCACGATGGCGCCGCCGTCGGAACGGTCGTGGTAGGCCAGCAGCAGGCCGGCCTGGTTGGCTTCCTGGATCAGCTCGAACATCGCGCGCAGGCGCTTGGGATCGTCGAGATCCGGCGGCACGCCGCCGCCGCGGTTGAACACCTGGGTGAGCGCCGAGCCGCCGAGGCGGTCACGTCCGGCGCCGAGGTCGATCAACCACAGGTCGGTATCGCCACGATCGAGTTTCAGCTGCGGCGTGAGCGTGCGCCGCACGTCGTCGACGCGGGCGAAGCCGGTGATCACCAGCGACACGGGCGACACGGTTTTCTGGGCCTTGCCGTTGCCGTCCGTCCAGACGGTCTGCATGGAGAGCGAATCCTTGCCCACCGGAATGGAGATATCGAGCGACGGGCACAGCTCCATGCCGACGGCCTTCACGGCGTCGAACAGGGCGGCATCCTCACCCGGATGGTTCACGGCGGCCATCCAGTTCGCGGACAGGCGCACTTCGTCCATCTTGATGGAAGCGGCGGCGAGGTTGGTGATCGCCTCGCCCACGGCCATGCGCGCGGCATCGGCACTGGACAGCAGCGCCACGGGCGCACGCTCGGCCATGGCCATGGCTTCGCCGGTATAGCCTTCGAAGTCGGTCATGGTCACCGCGACGTCGGCGACCGGCACCTGCCACGGGCCGACCATCGGGTCGCGTGCGTTCAGGCCGCCCACGGTGCGGTCGCCGATGGTGATCAGGAAATTCTTGCTACCCACGGCCGGCAGGCGCAGGACACGCATCAGCGCCTCGTCCATGCCGATGCCGGTCAGGTCGGCGACGAGGTCGACGCGCGGCTTCACGCGCACCGCGTCACGGTGCATGCGCGGCGGCTTGCCGAACAGGACGTCCATGCGCAGGTCGATCACGTCGATGTCGCGGCGCGTGTCGCGCACGATGAGGCGTGGCTCTTCCGTCGCTTCGCCGACGACGGCGAACGGACAGCGTTCGCGGGCGCAGAAGGCCTCGAACAGCTCGATGTCCTCGACGCCGATGGCGAGCACGTAGCGTTCCTGCGACTCGTTGCTCCACACCTGCATCGGCGACAGCGTGGGATCGTCGCAAGGCAGCTTCGACAGGTCGATGACACCGCCGACGCCGGCATCGTTGAGGATCTCGGGGATGGCGTTGGACACGCCACCCGCACCCACGTCGTGGATGCTCACGATGGGGTTGCGGTCACCGCGCGCCCAGCAGGCGTCGATCACCTGCTGGCAACGGCGTTCCATCTCGGCGTTGTCGCGCTGCACGGAAGCGAAATCGAGTTCGGCGCTCGAGGTGCCGGACGCCACCGACGACGCGGCGCCGCCACCGAGGCCGATGAGCATGGCCGGCCCGCCGAGCACGATCACCTTGTCGCCCGGACGGACCTTGCGCTTCTGCACGTGGTCGGGGCGGATCGCGGCGAGGCCGCCGGCGATCATGATCGGCTTGTCGTATCCACGGCGCACGCCCTTCTCGCCGGTTTCCTGCTCGAAGGTACGGAAGTAACCGCCGAGGGCGGGCCGGCCGAATTCGTTGTTGAACGCGGCGGCGCCGAGCGGGCCGTCACGCATGATCTCGAACGCGGAAGCCATGCGCGGCGGCAGCGGACGCTCCTTTTCCCACGGACGCGGCAGCCCCGGAATACGCAGGTGCGACACCGAGAAGCCGGTGAGGCCGGCCTTCGGCTTGCCGCCACGGCCGGTCGCGCCCTCGTCGCGGATCTCGCCGCCGGCACCGGTGGCGGCGCCCGGCCACGGCGCGATGGCCGTGGGATGGTTATGCGTCTCGACCTTGATGGCGTACGGAGCGGCCTCGGCCACGGTACGGAACACGCCGTCTTCCGGGCTGACGAACAGGCGATGGCCTTCGTAGCCTTCGATCACGGCCGCGTTGTCGTGGTACGAGGACAACGTATGCGCCGGCGACTTCTGGTGCGTGTTCTTGATCATGCCGAACAGCGACGATTCCTGCGTCGCGCCGTCCAGCGTCCAGGTGGCGTTGAACACCTTGTGCCGGCAGTGCTCCGAATTCGCCTGCGCGAACATCATCAACTCGGCGTCGGTGGGCGCACGGCCCATCTCGGCGTAGCGCTCGGCGAGGTAGTCGATCTCGTCGTCCGCGAGCGCCAGGCCCAGCTCCTTGTTGGCGGCGGACAGCGCGGCACGCGCGTCGTCGCCCAGCTCCACGCGACCGAGCGGACCCGGCTCGCCGGCAAGGAACAGGCCCGCGGCCTGGCTCAGCTGGTCCAGCGGTGATTGCACCATCGGATCGCAGAACGCGGCCATCACGGCGGCATGGGCCGGCACGCCGGCCTCGGGCATGCCGGTGACCCGCCAGGCGGTGCCACGCTCCACGCGGCGCACGTCGAATCCCGCACCGTGGAGGATGTCGGTGGCCTTGCTGGACCAGGGCGAAATCGTGCCCAGCCGCGGCACCACCCAGAAGGTGGCGTCATCGGGCGTGGTGTTCTTCGCCTCCAGGACCGCGAGCAGGCGCGCGCGCGCCTCGCCTTCCGGCGGCACGTCGGCGTCGACGAAATACGTGAACCAGGCGGCCTGCACCCGCGTCCCGTGATGCAGGGCATCCAGGTGGGCGTTCAGTCGTTCGAGGCGAAAAGGCGAGAGGGCGCTCTGCCCGTCGAGTGCGATCATGCGGGGGAATAGGCGCAGCAGGAAAACGCCTATTCTACATGATGTTGCGCGGCAACATTGGGTGCCCCCGGGGTGGGGGCGCCCTGGTCGGCCGCCCTGGTCAGCCGCCGCGGCGGGCAGCGCTGCCCGGAGGGGCGCTGAGCGCCTGCAGCAACTGGGCCGGGGTGACGTAGCCACCGACCACGTCGCCGTTCTCGGTGACGATGGTGGGGGTGCCGTTCACACCCAGGCGCTCGCCGAGTTCGAACTCGTCCTTCACCGGGTTGGCGCAACTGGCCGCCTTCGGCGTGGCGCCCTTCATCGCCTCGTTGAAGGCATTCTTGCGATCGGCGCTGCACCACACCGACACCGCCTTGGTATACGAGGGCGTGTCGTTGCCGGCGGTGGTCTTGACGCCTTCCCGCGGCCAGAACACGTACTCGACGGCGATGCCCTGCTTGTTGAATTCGTCGATATGGGCGTGAAGCTGGCGGCAGAAACCGCAATCCACGTCCGTGAACACCGTGACCGTGTGCTTCGGGTTCGCCGGCGCGTATACCAGCCGCTGCGACGCCGGCAGCTTGGCCAGTTCGGCCTTGCGCAAGCCCGCCCAGCTGGCCGCGCTGAGATCGGTCTTGGCCTTCAGGTCGATAAGGTTGCCGTTGATCATGTAGCGGCCGTCGGCGGTCACGTAGACCATGCGGCCGGAGGCGATCACCTGATAAAAGCCCGGCATCGGCGCCGGGGCGATGCTGTCGACCTTGATGCCCGGACCGAGGGCCTCGACCGCGTCGCGGGCGGCCTTTTCGTCATCGGCCGCGCAAGCCGTCATGGCGAATGCGCCAGCCAGTAGCGCCGGCAGGATTTTCTTCAACATCGGTTACGACTCCATCGGTGACCGGGGGAAACGCGGGAACGTCTTGGAACACGTTCCGCGCATTCGGTTCCCCCGATTGTGGCACGGCTCAGCCGCGCGGGTGGTGCTGGGCGTGAAGCCGCTTCAGGCCTTCCTTCGCCACCAGGGTGTAGATCTGCGTGGTGCTGAGCGCGCTGTGACCCAGCAGCATCTGCAGGGCGCGCAGGTCGGCGCCGTGGTTCAGCAGGTGCGTGGCGAACGAATGGCGCAGCACGTGCGGCGAGACCCGCTTCGCCGGTATCCCCACCTGCATGGCGTAACGCTTCACCAGCGTCCAGAACATCTGCCGGCTCATCGCGTCGCCCCGCCGGGAAAGGAACAACGCCGCCGGTTGCCCGTGGCCCTTGGCCAGCACCGGCCGCGCCTCGCGCAGGTAGGTTTCCACGTGCGCCAGCGCCTCCTCGCCCACGGGGACGAGACGGTCCTTGCCACCCTTGCCGGTGACACGAAGCACGCCCTGGCGCGGGTTCAGGCCCGACAACGGCAAGTCCACCAGTTCCGATACGCGCAAGCCCGAGGAGTACATCAATTCGAGCATCGCGCGGTCGCGCAAGCCCAGGGGCGTGCCCAGGTCGGGCGCGACGATCAGCGCCTCGATCTCGCGTTCGGCGAGGGCCTTGGGCAGGCCGCGCGGCATCCGCGGGCGTTGCATGAGCAGCGTGGGATCTTCGCGCTTGCCTTCGTCGCGTGCGAGCTGCGCGTAGAAACGCCGGAACGCCGACTGGCGCCGCGCCATGCTGCGCACGGAAACCGGTTGGCTGCCGTGATACGCCGACAAATCCTCGCGCCCTGCGCTCGCCAGTGAGCGCCCCCGCGTGCCGAGCCATCGCGCCAGTTGTCGAAGGTCGCGCCGATAGGCTTCCAACGTGCGATCGGCGAGGCCATCCTCCGCCCACACGCGTTCGATGAAGCGCTCGATCAGGAGCGCGTCATCGGCGGCGAGTTCGGCGGAAGCGGGGCTATCGACGAGGGACATGCGGGCACATCGGCAAGGGACACCCGCATGGTCTCACGGCCGGCTCGCCGGGCTAAAGCCTCTGGAGACTGGACTGGTATCCCGCGATCACATAGCCGAGTTGATGCTCGACGGCTTCTTTCAGCGCCGCTCGCTCGGCATCCGTCAATTTCGACTTGCGTGCCGCCAGGGCGAGTTTCTGCATCGCCTCGACCACGCCATCGGCCTGGGATTGGAAGACGCCCGCGTCGAGCGCGACGATGTCCGCCATGTGCCGGTCGGCTCCATCGCGCAACCACTGGAATTCGGTGGGACTGACCTGTCCATCGCCATCGAACTGGCGAAGGCGGGCGTCTAGTTCGGAAAAAGACGACTGAAGCTTGAGGCTCATGGCAATACTCCCTATCGCGATAGAAGCGCTGGTGGACTCCCCTGTCCGGCGTGAACGTTACGACTCCGCGGCGTTAAGCCCACGTGAATCCTTCCGAATTTGCCCTTTGTTGCGACAATGGGCGCCTGACAGCCCGGGGACACCATGACCGATGCATCGATAGCGCCCGCATGGCGCCGTTTCACCGCCATCGTCTACGACGCGCTCGCCGTCGTGGCCATCCTGATGGTGGTCGGCCTTCTGGCCCAATTCGCGACGGGCGGGCATCTCGTCGACGACACGGGTCACCTGCTGGCATGGTGGTATCAGCCTTTGCAGGGCATCGTCGTCGGCGCCTACTTCCTCGCATCGTGGATGCGTGGCGGGCAGACGCTCGGCATGCGCCCGTGGCGGATTCGCGTGACGGACAGCCACGGCCAACCCGTGAACGGGAAGCGCGGGCTGGTGCGTCTCGTCGTGGCAGCCCTGCCCTTGGCGCTGCTGACGATCTACCCGCTGGTCTCGCTGAAGGCGGCCGTGCTGGCACCGCTCGCGGGTTGGGCCCTCCTGTTGCTTCCGAGCTTCTTCGATCGCCGCCGCCGCGCGATCCACGACATGGTCGCGGGCACGGAAATCCGGAACCTGCCTACTTGAACTGATCGGCGGCGGGGACCCACGAACCGGAGGTGGGTGACGGGGCGGGCACGTTGATCTTGATGGACGCCTCGCACCCCGGCGGCAACGGTCCCCCGGTGATACGCGCGGTGGTGCAAAGCGCCGTGTTGTCCAGCGCCACCGGAGCCGCGGCCACGGTGGAACTATTGGCGGGCGGCAGGTTCTCGGCCAGCGGCTTCGCCGGCGCCATGGTCTGGTTCTTCACCAGTTCGTCGGGATTGGCCGGTTTCGGCGGCGGGTCGCCACCGCAGCCGATGGTGAACAACGACAATGCCTTCATCGTGCCACCCGCGTTGCCGGGACCGGCGACGCAATTGATCCGGATGCCGCGCGGCAACGAGATCGTCGGGCGCACCGTCGCCGCCTCGACGCCCTGCCGAATCGCCGTGTCGACCGAGGATTCGCCCTTGGGCGTCCACGCCCCCTCGAAGCGCGTCGCCTTGTAGTCGATATGCACGCGGGTGCCGGACTGGGCCTCGAGCTTTCCTCGTGGCTTGAGTTCCACGTACGCACCGACCTGACCGGCCTTGTCACCCTGCCCGCCGACGACACCGTCGTCGCGCTGGGACGTGCCATTGGCGCCGGTGAGACGCGTGCCCTCGTCCACGCCCTGCGCGGCACCGGGCTTGCCGCTGTCAGCGGAGGCACCTGGCGTGTTCGAGCCGGATTCGCCGGCCGTGGTCTGGCCGGGAACGAAAGCTTGCGCGGGCGCGCTGTCTCCCTTCGTGGCAGTCCGTTCGCTGGCCGCCTCGCCTTCTTCCGCTTGCGTCTTGGCGGTGGACTCGCCCGCGGCATTATCGCCGGGCGCCTGACCTGGAGGCGCCGGCGCGGTGTCCGCCCCGGCCACCGGCCGTTGCAGGTCAGCCGGCGCGACCGCCGGTGCCTGTACGGCCGGCTTGTCGGTGCTGGCGACCGGCGCGGAAACGGTCGGCTTCGCCGTGGCGTCCGGCAACGGGACGGCGTCCAGTTCGGCGGTGGCCTCCACGGCAGGCGCACGGACCGTCTCGACCGCCACCTTCGGCGGCACGGGCCGGGCATCGAGCGTGAGATCGGGCTTCGGCGCGGACGGTTCCGGGGACACGTCGGGGAGTGGCGTGTCCTGCGGCGTCGGCGGAGCCGAAGACTCCTCCACCTCCGGCCGCGGTACCGTGGCGAGCGTCACCGCCGTGGTCGGCACCGGGGCGGTGTGTTCCGAGGTGATGGTGGGCGGTGTCGGCGTGACCGCCATCTGCGCGGCGGGCGTCTCGGGAATGGCCAACGACGCGGGCGGCGGCATCGGTGCGAGGCCCTCGGCCTGGGCCTTGCGCACCGGGTCCGGCTGGAAACGCGGCGGGACGACCTGTGGCTTGGGCGTATCGACGGCCAGGTCGGGCGGCGCCTGCGCGGGCACGGGTACCTTCTGGAGTTCGGGCTGCGCCGGTGGCGCCTTCGGCTGGGTCAGCGGCCGTTCGATCGTCGCCGCCACGCTCGGTGGCGGCGCGCTGAGTTTCACGTTGGGCCTTGCCTGCGGCGGTGGAGGCGCCACCGGCACGGCGATGGCGGGAAGCGCTTTCTTCGTCGAAGCGACGGACGCGGCGTGTGAACCGCTCGACGCCCGGCTGGCCTTGGATCGCGAGGTGGACCAGCGCGTTTTCACCACCGGTGCCTTCGACGGCGTGCCACGCACGGGCGGCAGCGGCGGTGGCGGCTTGTCGATCAGCCGCACCTGCAAGGCGTTGGTGTCTTCCGGTTCCGGTGGTGGTGGCAGGAGTTCGTAGGCCGGACCGAGGATCATGCCGAACAGGAACATCAGGTGGACGAGGATCGTACCGACCCAGCCAGCGACGCGAAGAAGCCGGTCGCGCGGTTTTTGACGCAGGCGGCGCCGGTAGACGAGCGCGTTCATGGCCGCCTCGCGAGGCGAGACGGGCAAGGAGTTCGCGGCGACCTGGCGATCGCTGTCCGGCAGGAAATGCTTCGGCATGGACCGCTAGTGTCCATGCTGCGTTACAAAGGCACAATCGCCACCTTCGCGCGCCTCACTTGCCGAAGCGGCGCTCGCGCTCGGCGTTCTCCTGGTCCATCGCCTTGATCGGGATGTCCGTGGCGCAGCCTTGCGGCAGCGGCTTGTCGGCGCGGAACGCGGCGATGCATTCGGCTTCCGTCGGCGGCACGGGCTGGTCGGGGAGGTCTTTCACGGCCGGGTTGGCCGGTGCCATGTTGAGGCGCACATCGCCATCCTTCTTGGAGGCCTTCGAGGGATCTTCGCCGCCGCAGCCCACCGGGAGCACGAAGAACACGGTGGCGCACTTGATCCGCGTGCCGTGGCCGAGGTCGATGGTCTTCTTCACCGTGGTGGATTCGATGGCCCGGCGCAGGCCCTTGTTGAGCACGTTCTCGTCGCGCGGCGCCCAGTCCTTTTCGAAACGGGTTTCCTTGTAGGTCACCGTGGTCTTGTGCGACATGATCGTGGTGTCGTCGGTCGGCTTGCGCGCCACGAAATCCGCCTGCGTCGTGGTGCCTGGTTCCTGCTGCTTCGGCATGACGATGGAACCGTCGGCACTGAAAAGAGCGGGTGCGGGCGCCTGGGCGGCCGGCGGCGCGGGCGTGTTCTCCGCGGGCGGCTGTTCGGGCGTGGGCTCCTTGCGCCGGGGTGGTTCGGGTCGCGTCGCTTCGGGCGAGCGGACCTTCGGCGGAGGTTCGGCGACCGGTGGCGGAGGCGGCGCGTCGGCCACCGGTGGCGCGGGGTGAGCCGGTTCGATGAAGCGCACTTCGAGCACGTCGTCACGATCGACCGGCGGCACGAAACCGACGGGCAGTCTCGGCTGCATCTCGTAGCGCACCACCATCACGATGAAGACGTGCAGGACGAGCGCCACGACCATCGCCAGCACACGCCGCAGGCGGTCGCGTGGCGGCGGCCGCCTGCCGATGGCATGCAGCGCCGACAGCGTCGCGGCATCGATCGGCTGCAGCCCACGCGGGCGCGCGGCGTCCTCCGGCTCCAGCCGGTGGGGTTCGATGAAGGGCGGTGGCGCCTTGCCGGGGTATTGCACGCGTGCGAGGGTCCCTTTGGCCTCGTGGAGAAAGTCGGACAGCTTAGCGGCGATCCGCTAAACGCAGCGTAAGGCCTGGCCCTCAGACCGTGGGCTCCCCGGAAGATTCCCGGCACCACTTGATTCCGGGGCGGGGAAGGAGAAGGCTTGGGTCCGGGCCCCGCCCGAATCATCGCCATGCCGTCCGGAATCCGGACACACCGAAGGAGGGACGCATCGTGTCGCCATCCACGGAACACATCCGCAGCCTGGCCCTTGCCGGCCACGCCGGCGCCGGCAAGACCACCTTGTTCGAAGCGATGCTCCACGCCGGCGGCGCGCTGACC
>Ga0182006_1000820_pt1 | contig 20829 bp, 16 predicted proteins | sample Sormic07211104_1_FD_123022 | JGI IMG/M metagenome (GOLD analysis project Ga0182006, IMG submission 123022) | Rhizosphere microbial communities from Sorghum bicolor, Mead, Nebraska, USA - 072115-104_1 MetaG | ecosystem: Host-associated > Plants > Roots > Rhizosphere | place: USA: Nebraska...
CGCATCCGCCGCGAAACCATTGCTGCCGAAGACATCCTGCATGACCTCGGTGCCTTCTCGATGATCAGCTCCGACAGCCAGGCCATGGGCCGCGTCGGCGAAGTCATCACGCGCACCTGGCAGACCGCCGACAAAATGAAGAAGCAGCGCGGTCCGCTGCCACAAGATGGCGAAGGCAATGACAACTTCCGCGCCAAACGCTACATCGCCAAGTACACCATCAACCCGGCGATCACCCACGGGATCAGCCATGAAGTGGGCTCGGTCGAAGTGGGCAAGTGGGCGGATCTGGTGCTCTGGCGTCCAGCGTTTTTCGGGGTAAAGCCAACGCTGATCCTCAAGGGCGGTGCCATTGCGGCCAGCCTGATGGGTGACGCCAACGCGTCTATTCCAACGCCGCAACCGGTGCACTACCGCCCGATGTTCGCCAGTTACGGCGGCTCGTTGCATGCCACCAGCCTGACCTTTATCAGCCAGGCCGCGCAGGAGGCGGGTTTGCCCGAGGCCCTGGGCCTGAAGAAGAAAATCGCCGTGGTCAAAGGCTGTCGCGAGGTGCAGAAAACCGACCTGATTCACAACGACTACCTGCCGGACATCGACGTCGATCCGCAGACTTATCAGGTTAAGGCCGACGGTGTCTTGCTCTGGTGCGAGCCAGCGGATGTGTTGCCGATGGCTCAGCGTTACTTCCTGTTTTGAGATTCGGTCAGGCATAAACCCGGCACGAGGGGTGTCATTCTTCGTACCGGGTTAGCTGTTTCTCAGGTCAATCCGTTGCTGGTGCGTTCATAAAGGCGATGTCCACCCTTTGCAGTTTCGCCCGATCCATCGCCTGTTGGGTCAGGGTTTTAAGCAGCGTTTTCATCTCGATATCGATCAGGTTCAACTCGGCGGCATAGGCTTGGTCAGTCATGACCTGGCCCGGAGCAATTTCGCTTTCCAGCTTACCCAGTTCAGCGGCGAGTACCCGGAGCTCCTGCTTCAGATCGGCCTTTGCCTGCAACGAAAGGTTCGGTTCGGAGGCCCTCTTTTCAAGCGCCATGTAAAACTCAGTCGTTGCATCGATTCGGCGCCTGAAAACTTTGAAGGCGCTTCGATTTGTGCCCCGTAGGTATGTTTCCCAGAACGGTTGTTCGATGATCGAATCACGCAGTAAATCGCCGGTTTCCAGCTCCATGACCCGCTGATACGCACTCTCGATCATCTCGGGAGTCACACCGGTGTGCGTGCGAAATTGCAAATCACGGGACTGCCAGGGCAGGTCCAGTCGCTCTGCCAGATCCGTCATGTAAGCCAGGTGGACCTCGACTTCATCGATACTTCCCGACACTGCGCCCTCAGCATCGACAGTCCTGAATTGCTCACCATTTTCCAGGCGCTCGGCAACCACTTTGTGGGCGATCCGGCTCAACTCGTCCAGCCGCGACTTGCCTCTGGCCAGCTGCACCAGTTCGGCCTCCACCAGGCCCGGGTTGGCCAATGCGTAAGCCTCATGGATCAGCACTTCTACGCCCATCGCATTGAACAACTGCGCCCCGGCGTCAACACAGTTAGTGACCTCCTCCCTGCCCATGACGAAAAGATTGCGCCGCAGCTCGCTGTCCTTGGACATAGCCTCCAGCATTCGCCAGAGCTTTTGCGTCATGTCCACCCTGAAGGCTTTGTCAGTTCTGAAGGCGGTTGATTGGGTGAGCTTCCTGATCTGATTGAAAAAAGGTACCGAACCGAACTCATCCTCCACGCTGTTCCATATCTCCTGTTTAGCGACCCAATCAGGTCGCGTCATGCCTTCCTCCCAATCAAGACTGTCGCGCACGCCGCGAGGCGGATACGGACGATCGGGGTCCAGGCCGACGGACCGGATATAACCTCTGAGCGTTTCCAGGTTCTCGGCCGACAACCACGGCGGATCGCGATTCAATACCGTGCGCGCCAACAGCTCCGCGGAGGCTGAGCCGGGCGTAACCTGCGGGATAACGGTCAGTTCGTTGCGCTGCAGGCTCAGGTAAAAATGCCGGAACCTGGGTTGAGCGAACAGCCCCTCCGGCCAGGTATCAATCCCGGTGTCACCCAGCATCAGGGTATGCAGCATGCGCATCCCACCGATGTCGGGCACTCTCCCCAACGGGTTTCCTTGCAGGTCCAGACTTTTCAGCCGGGAGAGCCATCTCAAATAGGTAGCTCCCTGGGCATCCAGCACAATCCGGTTATCACCGAGGTTCAGTTCGGTCAGCCCACGCATTCGCCCCACCGCACGAGGAAATTGCGTGAGCTGGTTACCGGTGAGATTCAGCGAACGGAGTTTCGGAAAATGAACCAGAAACGTGACGTGGGCATCGTTCATTCCAGTGCCCAGCAAGTTCAGGCTGGTGACGTGCTGAAAATCGGCTTCCAACAGAGGCATGCTTCCCAAGTGTCGCCCCAGGGGAACGTTTCTGAAATCAAGCGCTGTCCCGTACATATTTCCCAAAGGGTCCACATCCCTGGGCCCGGTGTGCTGCCAGCACTGGCGAATGGTTGTGTAGATCGAGTTTCGGGTCTGCCATTCGGCAATGCCGGCAGGGCTGTACCTGAACGCTTCGGTGGGTAAATTGAGCCAGTGCCGGAAATTGGCATTGAGGCGATCGAATTCCGCTTCCAGTGCGCTTGCCCGTTGTTCCGGGGTAACGTCGTCGCCCCCGCCGTCCAGGTAAACCTGGGCCTCGGTTTCCGTCCAGCCGGGGCGCACACTCCTGACCCGCTCCTGCGGCGTCACTCGGCCGGTCAGTTGTCGAATGCCCTGGGGGGCAAACATGCCACCGCGCAACTTCATCGTTTCGGGATCGTAGGCGGGCTTGCGCAGAGGGTTGTCCGCCAGCATCGGACGCAGCTTGTCACGCGCCAACGGGGCATTTTGAACACTGCGTTTGAGGTTCGCGCCTTGATAGATCTCGTACCCCAGCGCTTTGCGTTCGGCGTCGGGCAGAGCGTGCAAGACGGATGAAAAAAGATCGTCGGCACCCCGCAGATGGTTATCCTCGGCATCCCGCGCTTCATAGCCCTCGTCCGTGCTGACCAGCACTTTGCGCGTACGTGCGTTCTCCGGGCCAATGCTGTCGCGCAGGTGCCCGGTGAACGAATGTTCGCGAACTTCAATGCGCACGTCGCCCGGCCAGTTCGGCAAGGTTTCCAGGGTGTGCAGCGCCAGCCGTTCCGTATCCGGAGCGTGCATCGAGTCAAGGAACAGCCCTTCATAGGCGCGCGCCAAACGTACTTCCAGCAAGGCCGCCCGCACCTGTTGCCGCAGATGCAAGGCAATGCGCTTTTGTTCGGCCAGTGCTCGCAAATCCGCCGGAGCAGCGGCGGCCAGCAGTTCCTCGGCCACGCCGTCGGGCAATTGTGCAAAAGCATCCTGAAGCACCCGCACATTGGCATTGTCTGATGGCGACAGACCGCTCTGTGGCAGCTTCCCCGTGTCCGACCACGTCTTGAACCGTTCGATCGTGTCGACCAGCAACGCCGGCGGTGCTTCGTTTTCGACATGCAGCCGACGCAGCACATCTGCTTCGACGCCACTGGCGATCCGGATCTGCTCAAGCGTTGCATCGTCGAACGTTTCTACCCTCGCCCCCAACCGCCGCATGAGCTCGGTCGAGGTCCATTCGACAGGGCGGTCGAGCTCGGTATGCCAGGTGCCTGCGCCATTGTGTTCAAGCTTCGGTTGGTAGGCCATCGCTCGATCCGGATGGAGAATCCGCGGTTGCCCCGTGAGTGGATCGTCTTGCACCGCAAAGTATTTACCGCCGATCGACAGGAATTCCTGATCGTTGTGCAGATACAGGCCTCGCTCGTTTGGCTTCGTACCCGGACTCAGACTGACTTGATGTTCATACGGACTCAGGTCCGGATTCCATAGACGGGTCTTGCCGTCAGCGAGCACCACCGGCTTCAGCTGTTCGACAAAAGATGAAGGCCGGACCGCTGGCGCTGCGCCCGTGGGTAAAACATGCCCTGCCGCCATGATTGCCAACTGGGCAGCATTGATCAGGACACCGCACAGAAGCGCCGACGCTTCTTCCTTGTCTCCCTTGCTCCAGTCCTCAATGCCCTCCATGGTTTCGAGCAGCATTTGCCCGACCATCACGCCCAACATGGCCTCTCCCAGGCCCGGCACCAGCATTGCGCCGAAGTTGAACACATTCCAGCCGATGTTCGCGTAACTCCTCAGCCGCGCCCAGCGGGCATTGGCATCTTCATCGCCAGTGGGCACGGCGATATGTCGCGCATCGGCGATGGCCTTGTCCCGCCGCCATCGACTGAACTGAGGCCAGAGCGCGCCTTCGATCACATGGGTGATCGGTTCTGCGTCGGGGTTTTCCACTGCGGTTTCCCGCCACCATGGCCCCATGTTCAACGGTTCCCGCTGCTGCCAGGTGAAGGTGCTGAAGCGCTCCCTGACGCGAGCGAAAAACCTGCCCTGGTCTTTTTGCGGTACGAACCGACTGAAGAACTGCTGATAGTCCGACGAGCGCAACTGGCTCGTCAGCGCCTTCATGAAGTCGGTGAAGGATGGATATTCCTTCAAGGGATGTTCAGGGTCGTCAGGGACGTAGGCGATCAAGGTGCCATCGAGCCGGCTCTGCGTGAAAATATCGTTCCTGCCCAGCACCTCGTCGACCACACCACTTGGCCCGTTGGCAAAAAAGGCCTTGAGCAGTTTGAATTGATCAAACTCCTGCCCGGGTAAAATGGCCAGTTTGCGCGACCACTCCATCATTGTTCGTTGGTCTGCCGGAACCAGGCTGTTGTAGATTCGCTTTACTCGTGTCGGATCAGCCACTGCACTGAACAACACGATACCCGACAGCTTCACGCCCAAAAGAGTCAGCCGATGAGACTGTAACGGGCGATTGCCCATCGTGACGTTTGTCTGGTTGTCTCGCAGTTGCTGCAACTTGCCATATGCATAAGAAGTGATATCACTCTTCAAATAGGCAATCAGCGCTGACTCATTGAACGCGGCCTTTTCGGTCCCGATGAAGTGCTGCTCAAGCGAGGCCTTGGCATCAACCGCCGAAGGGGCCAGCAACCCTTTGATGTGCCGCTGATATTGCGCACCGAGATCCAGATCCCTGCAAAGGCTCGCAAAACTTTCGATGGTCAATGAATGGCGCCTCAGGGCTCCTTCGGCGTCGGTAATGAAAATGCCGGAGCCATCACGAAAGGCGCCAGCACGGGTTTCAGAGTCCTCGAAGTTATGGAGGGCAGCCTCCAGCAGAGTTGACTGCCTGAGCCGACTGGCATTGGTGTCGACGCCAAAACCCAGGAGGGCCGGAATATAAAGCCGTACCGATGTCGCATGAACATCCAGATCCAGGTTCAGCTTTTCTTTCAGGGCCTGAACAAGCAAGGGTTCGGCGAACTTATTGATGTCCTTTTGCAAATCGCCCAGTGTGTCATCCAGGCTGTCTTGCAACCGCCAGCGCTCACTGATGAGTTCGTTGAGATATTGACGGTTGATAGCGCTCGCCTTGATGTACCACTCGGGAACGTCCGGTTTCATATCAGTCGTTGATACAAAACTTGATACAGATGGTTTCTTTATGAATGCGGGAACTTTGGTTGCAAGATAATTCAAATAAACATTGGCGCCAGCTGTCATCTCTTGAGAGATATTGGAAACGCCCCCTTCTGACAATTCATTCATTGCGCATGTATCCCTATGCGTTTGAGAAGAACGCCAAGCTTATTCAATACCTGCAAAAACAAAAGATTAAATAACTGTTGGAAAATAGCGATAAAACAAACAACACCTTCCAACTTAAGAATCTAAAAAACAAATAAGTACCACCTGCAAGACCTGCAAGCATGATCCGGCGTGTCAGCGGTAGTTTTTACCGATCTACAAAGAGGCTAAGATGCCCAGACTCTCCAGGCAGGTAACGGCCATGCGCTTATCCGAATTCATCAGGCAACACGTGGACCGTATCGTCGATGAATGGGAACAGTTCGCCAGAACGATCACCCCGGCGGCCGAGTACATGGATCGAGCAGCCTTGCGCGATCACGCCAAGGCGATTCTGCTGGCGGCAGCGCGGGACATGAGCACCGCGCAAAGCGCCAGCGAACAGCTCGCCAAGGCCAAGGGCGAAGGCCCGGAGAAAACCCCAAGCCTGGATGAAGCGGGTGCCAGCCATGGCGAATTGCGGCATACCGTGGGCTTCGACCTGGTGCAAATGACCAGCGAGTTCCGCCATTTGCGGGCCTGTGTGATTCGGTTGTGGGTCGACAGCCTGGAGTCACCGGACCTGACCTATTTCCAGGACATGATCCGTTTCAACGAAGCCATCGATGAAGCCCTCGCCGAATCCACCGCCGCCTATGCCGAACAGGTCAACCATTCGCGGGATCTGTTTCTGGCGATACTCGGGCATGACCTGCGAGCGCCATTGCAGGCAGTGAGCATGTCCGCCGAGTTACTGCTGCGTAAAGCAACGCTTGAAGGCGATGCTTTGGCCTGTGCCAACAATATTAAGGATGGCGCGCGGAACATGGCGGTGCTGGTCAGCGATTTGCTGGAACTGGTGCGCAGTCGTCTGGGCAAGCGCCTGCCGATCGAACCGGCGCCCATGGACCTGGCCGAGACGGCGCGCGAAGCGATTGCCCAGGCTTGCGCTGCTCATCCGCAATGCGATCCGGCACTGAGCGTCGAAGGCGATACCCGGGGTGTATGGGATGGCCGAAGGCTCGCTCAAATGCTGCAGAACCTGATCGGCAATGCCTTGCAGCACGGTTCGAACCACAGCGTGATCAAGCTGAGCCTCAGGGGTGAAACGGACAGCGTTCGGCTCACCGTGCACAACGACGGCACGCCGATTCCGCCCGAGGTCATCGGCACAATCTTCGATCCACTGGTACGCAGTGCCGACGAAGAACTCGGCGGGCCGAGCACCAGCCTTGGCCTGGGGCTGTTCATCGTCAAGGAAGTGGTTGATGCCCATCAAGGGACGATCGAGGTCAGTTCCAGCGAGGCTGAGGGCACACTGTTTAGCGTGGTGTTGCCCAGGAAGGTGTAACGCCTTGGGACCGCTGTGGCGAGGGGGCTTGCCCCCGTTTGGCTGCGCAGCAGTCGTAAAATCGACGCATGCGGTCAGTCTGAAAAACCGCGATGACCGGATTTGGGGTCGCTACGCAACCCAACGGGGGCAAGCCCCCTCGCCACAGGTTTAGTGTTTACAGCTATTCGATCACCAAGCGCCCCAACCGCTGCTTGAGCATGCGGTTCTCGGCCCGCAGTTGCTGGACCTCGTCAAGCAGGTCCAGCGCCAGGGCGACACCTTCCCATTCCAGCTCCAGGTCGCGCCGCAGCTTGGCGGCGCGCTTGGCCAAAACCAGTTCGTAGTCGGTGAAACGCCAATCCTTGGGCTCTGTACCCTGTGGTTCGAGGATGCCGTGTTCGACGATCTCGATCACATGCACGTCCGACAACTCGGTCGCCTCACAGAATTCTGCCAGGTCCAATAGAACGATCACGGGGTCGCTCATGATTGGGCTCCTCCTTATCTCGGAATCAAAAATTCTCTCGCGGATCGAAAGCGGCTTTTTTCGCCAACTCCTCCCATAACGCCTTGACGTCATGGTCGAGTTTTTTCGGCATCACCGCCTTGAGCTGCACGAACAGGTAACCACGGTGCCCGGCCTTGTGCATCAGGCCGTGGCCCTTGGCGCGCATGCGCTGGCCATTCTGGCTGCCGGCCGGAACCTTGAGGTTGATCTTGCCGGTCAGGGTCGGCACCGCGACTTCGGTCCCCAGTGCCAGTTCCCACGGTGCCAGTGGCAAGGTGATGATCAGGTTCTCGCCTTCGACATCGAATTTGGGGTGCGGCGCAAAACGAATGGTCAGGTACAGGTCGCCATTGGCCCCGCCACCGATGCCCGGAGCACCCTGGCCCTTGAGGCGGATGCGCTCGCCGTCGGTCACGCCGGCGGGGATCTTCACGTTCAGACTTTTGCTGGTGTTGCTGACATGCTGGCCGGCAGCGTTGTACTGCGGCACCTGGAAGCTGACCTTCTTCGATTCGGTCGAGAGGGTTTCTTCCAGAAAAACCGGTAATTCCATTTCCACGTCTTGCCCTCGACGACCGGCGCTATGGCCCGACCGTCCACCACCACCGAAACCCGAACCACGGTTGCCGAAGATCGAACTGAAGAAGTCCGAGAAATCGCCCGTGTCCTGACCACCGCCTCCGAAACCACCACGACTCTGCCAACCCGGCGGGCCCTGGAACGGCTGGCCGTGGTGACCGTATTTGCGCAAGTCGTCGTATTCGGCGCGCTTGTCGGCGCTTTTCAGCGCTTCATAGGCTTCCGACGCATCCTTGAACTTGGCCTCGGCGTCCTTTTCCTTGCTGACATCGGGGTGGTATTTGCGCGCCAGCTTCCGATAGGCGGCCTTGATCGCCTTATCGTCCGCAGTCGGCTCCACGCCGAGAATCTTGTAATAGTCTTTGAAGTCCATCGAGGGAATCACCATCCATTATCGAAATCGCGCCACTCGGTACAGCATGCTCTGGTTTACAGCGTCTTGATTGATCAATCTCAATTTTGTGACCGGGCAGCGCATCAGTAGTTTATCGGCAGCCAGGCGCAGTTCTTGCTGTCGCCCAAGGATTGCCAAACCTATGCAGGGAAGTTTGGGGGTGATGGCGCATCTTTCAAGCGTAGATCAATGTGATTTAACAGATAGTCGGCCTTCGAATCTGCGCCGCACTGACATACACTGCGCGGCCGTTTTTTAACCGGAACTTGAAAGACATGAAAAACGCATCTCCAGCCCGTGCCTGCGGTATCGACTTCGGCACGTCCAACTCCACCGTCGGCTGGCTGCGCCCCGGCATGGAAACGCTGATCGCGCTGGAGGACGACAAGATAACCCTGCCCTCGGTGGTCTTCTTCAATATGGAAGAACGCCGCCCGGTGTACGGCCGGCTGGCGCTGCACGAGTACCTGGAAGGTTACGAAGGCCGGTTGATGCGCTCGCTCAAGAGCCTGCTGGGCTCCAAGCTGATCAAGCACGACACCAGCGTCCTCGGCACGGCGATGCCGTTCAAGGACCTGCTCGGGCTGTTCATCGGCCAGTTGAAAAAGCGCGCCGAAGCCGCTGCCGGTCGGGAGTTCGAGGAAGTGGTGCTGGGCCGTCCGGTGTTTTTCGTCGATGACGATGAACTGGCCGACCAGGAAGCCGAGAACACCCTGGTGGACGTAGCCCGCGCCATTGGTTTCAAGGACGTCTCGTTCCAGTACGAGCCGATTGCAGCGGCGTTCGACTATGAATCCACCATCGAAAAGGAAGAGCTGGTACTGATTGTCGACATCGGCGGTGGTACGTCGGACTTCTCGCTGGTGCGCCTGTCCCCTGAGCGACGCGGGCACGACAACCGTCACGACGACATTCTCGCCACCGGTGGCGTGCACATCGGCGGAACCGATTTCGACAAACAGCTGAGCCTGCAAGGACTGATGCCGCTATTCGGCTACGGCAGCCGTATGAAGAGCGGCGCCTACATGCCCACCAGCCACCACATGAACCTGGCGACCTGGCACACCATCAACTCGGTGTACTCGCAGAAATCGACCCTGGCCCTGGGCAGCATGCGTTACGACATTGAAGACACCGGCGGCATCGATCGCCTGTTCAAGCTGATCGACCAGCGCGCCGGGCACTGGCTGGCGATGGAAGTGGAAGAGACCAAGATCCAGCTGACCCACGCCGACAGCCGCCATGTGCCGCTGGACCGCATCGAGCCCGGTTTGAGTGTGGAACTGACTCGTGCGCTGTTCGAATCCGCCATCGACAACTTGCTGGAGCGGGTGCGCAACAGCGTGACCCAATTGCTGAACGACGCCAATGTGCGGGTCGATCAAGTCGACACGGTGTTCTTCACCGGCGGTTCGAGCGGGATTCCGGCGCTGCGCAACAGCGTCTCGGCGATGTTGCCGAACGCGCAGCATGTGGAAGGCAACATCTTCGGCAGCATCGGCAGCGGGTTGGCGATCGAGGCGGCCAAGCGTTACGGCCCGATGGATTGACCTGAAACCCTGTGGCGAGGGAGCTTGCTCCCGTTGGACTGCGCAGCAGTCCCTTCTTTTGGAGATAAGGGGGGCCGCTTCGCGCCCCAACGGGAGCAAGCTCCCTCGCCACAATTAGATCAACACGGGATCAAACCATCCCCACCTGCTTCAACTCACTCTTCAGGTACGCGTAATAAATCGGCCCCGCCACCACCCCCGGCAGGCCGAACGCGGCTTCGAACACCAGCATCGCCAGCAGCAACTCCCACGACTTGGCGCTGATCTGCCCGCCTACAATGCGCGCGTTGAGAAAGTATTCGAGCTTGTGGATAAAAATCAGATACCCCAATGCCGCCACCGCCACCCAGATCGACAGCGACAGGCCGACGATGGTGATCAAGGTGTTCGACATCAGGTTGCCGATCACCGGCAACAAGCCGAGCAGGAAGGTCAGCACGATCAGGGTTTTGGTCAGCGGCAGCTTGATCCCAAACATCGGCAGGACCACCGCGAGGAAAATTCCGGTGAAGAAGGTGTTGAGCAGGGAAATCTTGATCTGCGCGAAGACGATATTGCGAAACGCCTGGACCAACAGGTGCAAGCGGTCGAACAGCGCCGCGGCCAAGGGCTTGCGCTTGGTCAGGTCCGGTACGCGCTGCAAGGCGATGATCGCCCCCAGTACCATGCCGATCAGCAGCGTCACGAACATGTGCGCCGCGTCCTTGCCCACCAGTTGCAAGTCGCTCAAGTGCTTGCTCATCCACTCGCCGATGGCCACCCGGAATTCGGCGGCACTGGCCGGTAAATAAGCATCGATGAACGGCGGCAACTGCCCGCGTGCACGGTCGACCACGCCCATGAATTTGTCGAGGGAAGCACCGGGGTTTTCCGCCTCGTGCAGCAGGAAACTGATCGCACCGGCAAAGATCAGCGCCAGCACACTGACCACCAAAGTCCCCAGTAACGCCACCGCCAGCCAGCGCGCACGGCGGCCCTCGATCAGCCGTTGCAATTGCGGCGTGAGCATGTTGACCAGTTCGAACACCAACAACCCGGCCAGCAGGCTGGGCAGCAATCGCAGAGGGATCACCAGCAGCAAACCGCCAAAAATAATGACCCAACTGATGAGCAACAAGACCTGACGCTGAGAAAACGCTGACATACAGCCTCAAAACGAACGACGTGAAAGGATTGGCAGTCTGCCAGCGTTCCGGCGCCGAAGCGAGCAAACACGAACCTTGGGAGCGAGCCTGCTCGCGATAGCATCAACGCGGTTCTGCGTGATACCGAGTCGCCTGCATCGTCGGATCGCCGTCCGGAGCAGGCTCGCCCCACACTGCTTATTTTTTCTTCAGGCACTCACTCATGAACGCTTTGCGTGCATCGCCCTTGAGGCCCTTGGTAGTGGCATCGGCGTTACAGGTTTTCATCTTTTCTTGTTGAGGTGTCATGGGCTTGGCGGCATCGGCGGCCGGCGCGGCTTTGAGGCAGGTACTCATGAAGGCTTTGCGCTCATCGCCCTTGAGGCTCTTGGCGGTAGCTTCGGCATTGCAGGTAGTCATTTTGTTCTGTTGGGCAGTGGCAGCAAAACCCTGGGAGCAGAGCAGCAGACCGATCATCAACAACGGGGCATGCAACATCTTCATGGAGTTTTCTCCTTGTTACCGCACCGATGGGTACGGCCTCGCTCTGGAGTGTAGACAAAGCCTGTTACACCTTCATCTGCTATCAAGATGGCTGCGCCGATACTGTTCCGGCGTGCACCCGGCCTGGCGCTGAAACATCGCGATAAACGCCGAGCCGGTGCTGTAACCCATGTCGAAGGCGATTTCCTGAATGCTGCGGTGGCTGTCCAGCGCTTCGATCGCCGCCAGAAACCGCAACCGTTGCCGCCATTCACCAAAACTCATGCCCAACTCGCGAACAAACTGCCGGGCCAACGTGCGTTCGCTGACGTGAACCTGCCCGGCCCAATACGCCAACGGCCGGTTATCCCCAGGTTCGGCCTGCAAGGCTTCCAGAATGCCAAGTAACCCGGGACTGCTGGCGTAGGGCAAATAGCACTCATGCATGGGCGCCTGTTGCAGTTGGTCTACCAGCACTTGAGCCAGACGCTGGTCCGCGTCGTGCTCGGGAATTTTCACATCGCGGGCGGCGAAGTCTTTCAGGATCGCCTTGAGGATGTCGCTGATCGCCAGGGTGCAGGCCTGTTGCGGCAGATCGCGGCACAGCGTCGGCGCGAGGCAGACCGCGCGATAGTTGATCGGCTGATGGCTATAGAAACTGTGTTCGGTCCCGGGCGGCACCCATACTGCGTATTGCGGCGGCGACATGAAGCGGCTGCCGTCGACATCCATGTGCAACACACCATGGGCCGCGTACTCCAGCGTGCCCCACGGATGCCGGTGAGGTGCGGCGTATTCGTGGGCGTTGAAGTCGGCATAGCGGAAATACACCGCCGACGGCAGTTCGCTGAAATCCAGCAGGTCGATGTGTTTACTGTTCATGCTGTCCGGAATCAGGGGCAGATTGTCTGGATCGCAGTATAGGCTTGCATCCAGACAGGCGGATAATTGCCCCTCATTAACGTTCTGGCTTTATTCCCGATGCAATACGCTTATCCCCTGCTGGCCATTTTCATTTGGGCCGGCAACACCGTGATCAACAAACTCGCGGTGGGCGCAATCTTCCCCGCCGAAATCGGCTTCTACCGCTGGCTGCTGGCCGGGATTCTGTTCACGCCTTTCATGCTTAAGCCAGTGATCGCCCATTGGCCGGTCATACGCCCAAACCTGGGGAGGATCTTCATTCTCGGCGTACTCGGCATGGCGGTTTATCAGAGCCTGGCCTATTTCGCTGCAACACTGACGTCGGCCACCAACATGGGGATCATTCTGTCGCTGATGCCGTTGATGTCGCTGGCCATGGCGATAGTCAGCCTCGGCCAACGCCTGACCGCCGGAGCCCTGGCCGGCGCGGTATTGTCGTTTGCCGGTGTTCTGGTGGTGGTGTCGTCCGGCAGCCTTGGCGCGTTGCTGGAGCACGGGGTGAACCTGGGCGACGCGATGATGCTGATCGCCACGCTGGCGTATGCGGTTTACAGCACCTTGCTGAAAAAATGGCAGCTGCGCTTGCCGCCGCTGGTGTTGCTGTATTTACAGGTGCTGGTGGCGGTGGTGGTGCTGTTTCCGCTGTTCCTCGCCTCACCGAAAATCGGCCCGACCCTGCATAACATTCCGCTGGTGCTTTACGCCTGTCTGCTGGCCTCGATGCTTGCGCCGCTGGCGTGGATGCAGGCCGTGGTGCGCCTGGGCCCGAGCCGGACCACGCTGTTTTTCAACCTGCTGCCGTTGATTACGGCGCTGATTGCGGCGGTGGTGCTGCATGAGCAGTTGGCGTTGTATCACCTGGTGGGTGGGGTGTTGACGTTGGGTGGAGTGATTCTTTCCGAGCGCTGGACTACCACGTTGGGCCGCGCATAACTTGTAGCGAGGGAGCTTGCTCCCGCTCGAGCGCAAGGCGGTCGCATTCTGGGGGCTGCTTCGCAGCCCAACGGGAGCAAGCTCCCTCGCCACAGGGGTTAAACGCCTGCCGCCTTCAACCGCGCGGCATGCTCGACAAACAACCGCACGGGCTCCGCCCCTTTGCCCACCAGCCCCAGGGATTGGTTGACGATATCGAAGTGATCCATCGGGTATTGATCGCCAATCACCGTCCCGAGATGCGAGCTGTAGCGCCCGACCATCCCGTCGCAATGCCCCGCTTCACGCACGAAGGTTCTGGCAAACAACCGGCAACTGCGGTTGGTGCCGTCGAACAGGTTGCACCCGCGATCGGTCTTGCCCGGCTGCAAAGTCCCGGACCAGGAGTAATAGCGCACGCCATTGACCACTTCCGGGCCATGCCCACCCCAGGTGTCAGGCAGCCCCTGTGGATAACGCTGATTGAACAGCGCCACGCCGGCCGTGGTCAGCGATTGATGCGAAGCCGGGATATCCACCGGCAGTCGCGGCCCGCGATAACCGGTTTCCAGCAGGCACATCAATGCGCTGATCAACCACAAAAAAAAGGTGAGCAATCGGCCCCTGGCGCTGTCTGCCGGGTAATGATCGTGCAGGTAGTCCGCCAGCTCCGAACCGTGATTGGGCCCGGCCACCGAGGTCACTGACGCCACCTGGTCCGGGCGTTTTGCCGCAGCATACCGAGCGGTCAGCGAGCCCTGGCTGTGGCCGATCAGGTTGACCTTCTCGGCCCCGGTATCGCGCAGGATTTCCTCGATCCGTGCCAGCAATTGCTCACCACGCACCTCGGTTGAGTTAAGCGGCGAAACCTGCACCGCGATCACGGTTGCACCGTCCCGGCGCAACGCCGAAATGATCCCGAACCAATACGGATAGAGCAGCAGACGAATAAACCCGAGCATCCCCGGGACCAGCACCAACGGGTAACGCGTGGCGGAGCCTTGCGACATGGATGAACATCCTTGTGGTCGGTGAGATGAAGCAAGGCTGGATGCAAGGCCTCAGCCAAGCATCGCCACCCAAGATGACAACCCGGTGACCAATCTATGACATCCACCCTACTTCAACCCCACCACGCCCGCCACAATCAGCCCGACCGACACCAGTTTGAGCGCGGTCAGGCTTTCGCCCAGCAGCGCAAAGCCGAGGAACACCGTGCCCAGTGAACCGATAGCGGTCCAGATCGGGTAGGCGATGCTCACCGGCAATTCGCGCATGGCCAAGGTCAGGAAATAGATCCCACCCACGGCCGCCACCACAGTGATCACCGAAGGCCAGAGCCGGGTGAAGCCTTCGGCGTACTTCATGCCCATGGCGAAGGTGACTTCAAACCCGGCGGCGATCAGCAAGAACAGCCAGGCCATCTAGAACTCCCTGGCCAGCGCCAGCAAACGCTGTTCGGCCTCGGCCACGGAAACCTGGAAGGTGCGCTCGGCGGACTCTTCGCCCTCGGCGGCGACAACCGTGACGTCAGTGATGCCGATGAACCCCAGTGCCGTGCGCAGCAACGGGTCGGCATGGTTCATCGCTTCAAGCTCGCCACCGGGGCCGAAACCAAACCCGCCGCGACTGGTGACGATCAACGCCTTCTTGCCCCGCACCAGCGGTTCGTACTGCGCGATGCCGTTGTCCAGGGTGTGATTGAACGTCAGCCCGAGCCGCACAATCTGGTCGATCCAGGCCTTGAGGCCACTGGGCACGCTGAAGTTGTACATCGGGGTGGAAATCACCAGCAGATCATGGCCGAGCAACTCCCCCACCAACTCATCGCTGAGTGCCAGGTCAGCCTGCATCGACAGCGGTCGCGCTTGAGGCTCCGGATGAAAAGCAGCCGCTACGAAGGCTTCGTTGACGGCCGGGATCAACGCCCGGCCGACTTCACGGCGGGTCAATTGCGACTGCGGGTTACGGACCTGCCAGGCTGAAAGAAACACCTCGGCCAACCGCCGCGAGTGAGAGCGTTCGCCACGGGGGCTGGCGTGAATGGCAAGAATTGTGCTCATCTTAATCTCCTTAAGGGCTAAACTGAAACGGCTTGTGGTTGCAGCTTGAAGCGCACAGCCGCCTGCCTTCAAATGAGCAAAAATCAGTCTGGATGAATCTATTTCACCCATGGAGTTTTAAATGTTTGCCTCGTTGCCGTTGATCGCCCTGCGGGCCTTCGAATCCGCCTCGCGCCTGCTGAGTTTCAAGGCTGCCGCCGAAGAGCTGTCCGTGACGCCGACGGCGGTTTCCCACCAGATCCGCTCCCTGGAAAACTGGCTCGGCGTGCCGCTGTTCGAACGACTGCCACGCCAGGTGCGCCTGACCGAGTGCGGCGAACGGCTGTTCCGTAGCCTGCATGGCGCCTTGCTGGAGGTGGCGCAAAGCGTCGATACCTTGCGCCCGCAACGCAGCGGCACGAGCCTGACGATCTCCACCACCGCCGCTTTCGCCGCCCTTTGGCTGGTGCCACGGCTGGGACGGTTTTATGCCCGGCATCCGCACATCAGCGTGCGGCTGGACACTCACTGCGAAGTCATCGATTTGCATCAGGACGCCAGCGTCGATCTGGTGCTGCGCTACAGCCAAGACGACTACCCGAACCTGTATGGGTTGTGCCTGTTCGACGAGTCCTTCGGGGTTTATGGCTCGCCTGAACAAGTGGCCCTGGCGACCCGTCGGGTACCCACCCTGATCAGCGTGCAGTGGCATAACTCCAAACTGTATGCCCACGGCTGGGAAGCCTGGTGCGCGCAATCCGGCGAAACCTGGCTGGCCGGACAGCCAGCGGTGCGTGAATACGACGAAGAGCATTACGCCCTGCAAGCCGCCATTGCCGGGCAAGGTTTGGTGCTGGCGAGCAATATTCTGGTGTCGGAGAGTGTGGCCAGCGGCTTATTGCTGCCTTACCGGGGTGAGATTCAGGTCGACGGGGCCGGATACAGCGCACTGTGCGTTCCAGGGCGCGAACGGCATCCGCCGGTGCGGGCGTTTTTTGCGTGGTTGCAGGAGGAAGCTCGATTGTCTGGTCTATTGCCAAGATCGAAGCCTGCGGCAGCTCCTGCAGGGTAACGCATACCAATGTAGATACCCTGTTCGCGGGCAAGCCTCGCTCCTACAGGTTATGTGTCGCATGCCAATAATGGGCACGACGCAAAACTTGTAGGAGCGAGCGGTGCGGCGATCCGACTTGCCCGCGAAGACGTCATGACAGACGCCAATATTTACTTGGTGGGCTTGACCGTCACCGGTGCCTTGCCCGCCTTCATCTGCTCCAGCAACGGCGCACATTGATTCGGCTCGCCAGCACTCGGCGCGATCAGCGCCAGCAAACCCGCCGCCGGCGCGGCAATCACACCCAACGCCACCATCCCGGCCCCGCGCAGCATCAGCGGCACCGCTTTCACCCCCGCATCCGGCTTGATGAACTTACCCCGCACATACAGTGGCGAACGCAACGAAATCAAGCGCCAGCCCTTGGATTCCGGGCTGATGGTCAGGTCCAGTTGCTCGGTCGCCATGTTCGCCGTGCCATCGATGTAGACAATCGCGTTCTCGGTATCGAAGACGAACAACTGCGTGGTCGCCAGACCGCTCTTGATGTCGAAATTGGCCGCCGCGCAGTTGATCTTCACTTCCTTGTCGCCAAAGATTTTCCCGACCACATAGTTGCCGACATTGAGCCCGGCCAGCTCCATCAGCTCGCGACTGATGGCGCCATCATTGATCAGCATCTTCAAATTGCCGTCGGCAGTGCCCAGCAGCTTGGCCACCGAGTTGCCACGACCGGTAAGGTCGGCGTCGCCATTGAGCTCACCGAAACTGGTTTTCATCCGTTCAATGGACGGGAACAACTGTTTGAGCTTGAACTTGCGCGCGGTCAGTTTGGCCCGGCCTTCCAATGGCTCAGCGCGCCCGTTCAGACGAACCTGCGCATCCAGATTGCCGCCAGCCACGCCGAAACGCAGGGGCTCGAGACTGAGCACACCATCCGTCAGCACCAAATGGGTGTAGAGGTCGTTGAACGGCAGTTTTTCGCTGTGGACGATGCGCTTGCCAGTGAACTCGACGTCAGCGTCCATATCGCGCCAGCGCTCGGTCTTGAATTCCTCGACCGGCAGTATCTTGTCCGCCGGCTGTTTGCTTTCACCGCCGCGGGCCTTTTGCTTGGCATTGGAGTCGGCGCCGATCAGTGGGGCCAGGTCGGCAAACAACAGTTGATTGGACTCCACCGCCCCGCTGAGCTTGGGCCGCGGTTGACTCGCGACATAAGCCAGGTTGCCATGGATGTCGCTCTCGCCGATCTTGCCGTTGAAGTCCTCATAGCGGTAAACCGCCCCGCCCGACTCATGCAACTTGGCGGTCAAATGCCCATCCGTGGCGTACGGCGGGGTATCCGGCAGGGTCACGCCGATCAGCGGATAGAGATTGCCCAGGCTGGCACCGGCCAGTTTCAGGCGCAGATCCAGGGCGCCGAGGTTCAATGGGTCGGTGAGCGTGCCGGCCAGTTCGACGCTGGTGTCGGCAATCTGCATTTGCGCATGAAGCGGGAACGGCTTGGCGGCATCCTGTAGGGCCAGCAAACCACCGATTTTGCCTTGGCCAGCCAGATTCTGGCCGTGGTATTGGCCTTTGACCTTCAACGCGAACGCGTAATCCTGCGGCGAACCGCCCTTCTCAAGCGCGGTTTTCGCCGCTTTGTCGCCGACGATGTCACTGAACGGAATCGGCTTGCCCAGCGGATCGATCAGCAAGTCGAGGCGGGTTTTCAGGCTCTGGTCGTCGAGCGTGACATGGCCCTTGTCGAAGCCGATGGCACCGATGTCCAGCACCCAGTTAGAAGGCTCGGCATTCGGGTCCTTGGGGTCGAACTTGAATGTCCAGTTGGCGCGGCCGTCGGCCAGACGCTGCAGGTCAGCATTGGGCTCGGTCAGGTCGATGCGCGGGATCGTCACCCGCTGTGTCAGCAAGGCCAGCGGTGAAATACGCAGCTCGACGCGTTTGAGGGTGGCCATCTGCGGTTGCTTCGACCAGTCCGGGTTGCCCAGGCTCAGGTCCTCGGCCACCACATGCGGCCACGGTACCCAGGCCCGCCAGCCGCCTTCGTCGGGCTCGCGCTGCCAGACCACCGCGAGGTTGCCGTTGATGGCGAACGGACGATGCAGTTCTTCGGAGACTTTGGCGTTAAGGGGCGGCTTGATCCGGTTCCAATCAAAGAACGCGATGATCAGCACCAGGACGGCCAGCAGCACAACGAGGCTGGCGGAGGTCCAGGCAAGCATTTTACGAGTGCGCGTCATTGCACAGAGCTCCTGAATACGACTGAGCGCCCTGACAGCGACGCACTGATGAAACGTTAGGCCAGAACCGGCCTGCCATGAAATGTACGACTGGAAAACGGCCCGCAGGTTTAACCCGAAGGCCGATTCGAACGCAAATAGCCGTCTCGCCCCTCCCTTTTTAGCGTTACCGACCCCGCACTTTTGCGAGGCGAAAATGAGTCGAAAATACCCACCTCAGTGCAAAAACGTTCGCCGGAAACGCCCGTTCTAGAGCCGCTCGGCCAAACAATCAATTCCGTTGATTATTACCATTGCGTTTATGAACTTTTATATCGACTTATCGAGAGTAGCATTGACCTCGTACCCACTTTATCGCCCTCCCAAGGAGCAACCCATCATGAAACGCGAATTACTGCTTAGCCTGACCCTCTCAATGTTAGCCAGCACCGCTTTTGCTCTGCCGGCTGCCGATCAGGCCACTCCACAAGTCAAAGACAGCCACTCGGTGTTCAGCCAGACCGTTGCCGATGGTGCCAACGGTAACGAGCGCCTGAAAGAAAAAGGCCTGATCACCCAGGATGGCTCGGATCGCACCCCACAGGGCCAAACCCTGGCTGCTGACGGTACCGACCGTACCCCACAAGGCCAAACTCTGGCGGCTGACGGTACCGACCGTACCCCACAAGGCCAAACTCTGGCTGCTGACGGTACCGACCGTACCCCACAAGGCCAAACCCTGGCGGCTGACGGTACTGACCGCACTCCACAAGGCCAAACCCTGGCTGCTGACGGTGCCGACCGTACCCCACAAGGTCAAACCCTGGCCGCTGACGGTACCGATCGCACTCCACAAGGCCAAACCCTTGCTGAAGGTGGTGGTGACCGTGTGATCGAACGCAACAGCGCTGTGAGCTAAGCCCATGGCGGCCTGGAAAAAAAGCCCAATCCCCGGATTGGGCTTTTGACTTTATAGAAGCTGCATTTCCCCCGCGTGATCCCCCGACAGTCCGTTCGACGCCAGCGAAGCCGATTTGCTAGAGTGCGCCGCTGTCCCTGTCCAGAAAACACCCTTGCGATGCTGCCCCGCGCCGAACAGAAACAACAGACCCGCAACGCCCTGATGGACGCTGCCCGCCACCTGATGGAAAGCGGCCGAGGATTCGGCAGCTTGAGCCTGCGTGAAGTGACGCGAACCGCCGGGATCGTGCCCACTGGTTTCTACCGGCACTTCGCCGACATGGACGAATTGGGCCTGGCGCTGGTGTGCGAAGTCGGCCAGACCTTCCGCGAAACCATCCGCCTGGTGCGCCATAACGAATTCGTCATGGGCGGTATCATCGATGCCTCGGTGCGGATCTTTCTCGACGTGGTCACGGCCAATCGCTCGCAGTTCCTGTTTCTTGCCCGAGAGCAGTACGGCGGCTCGCTGCCGGTGCGCCAGGCCATCGGCCGCCTGCGCGAGGACATCAGCTCGGACCTGGCGGCCGATTTGTCGCTGATGCCCAAACTGCAGCATCTGGACATCGCCGGCCTGAGCGTCATGGCCGATCTGATCGTCAAAAGCGTGTTCGCGACCCTGCCGGACATCATCGATCCGCCGGCCGAAGCATTGCCCGAGCACCTGACACCACAGGCGAAAATCACCCAGCAGTTGCGGTTTATCTTTATCGGGCTGAAGCATTGGCAAGGACTCGGCAGTACCGAGTAACCCGTTAGAAAAAAATCGCAGCCTTCGGCAGAAGGCTGCGATCTTTTTGTGCGCTGCAAATTGGTGCGTAAACACCCGCCACGCACCAACTTCAATCAAAGTCCTGCAACATTGTGAGTCCCCCCCGTCGCTCTGACAGGCATTTCCTACCTCTCACCCGATTGGCAAGCCCCTTGCTCTAGCCTGAACATTGTTCATTGCTGGAAGCCTTCCGATGCTGGTGATTCATCGCAGAATCGACCCTCAACCCGTCTGGGCCGCCGAGTTGCACCTGACCTTCGAAGCC
>Ga0182006_1000821_pt1 | contig 20821 bp, 18 predicted proteins | sample Sormic07211104_1_FD_123022 | JGI IMG/M metagenome (GOLD analysis project Ga0182006, IMG submission 123022) | Rhizosphere microbial communities from Sorghum bicolor, Mead, Nebraska, USA - 072115-104_1 MetaG | ecosystem: Host-associated > Plants > Roots > Rhizosphere | place: USA: Nebraska...
AAGGAAACAGCGGTGCTGCTGCCGCTGTACGCGTGCGCGCTGGAATGGATCGTCTTCCGAGGCCGGACGAGCCATGAAGGCAGGGTGGACCGGTCTGTCGTCGCGATTTTTGTCGTCATCCTACTCCTGCCCATGGTGGCCGGCAGCGCTGTCCTGCTTCCGCGCGTCGTCGACGAAAGCGCATGGGCCACGCGAGACTTCACCTTGGGTACGCGATTGCTCAGCGAGCCACGGGTCGTGATGTCGTACATCCTCTGGACGGTTTTCCCTGTTCCGGGCTGGTTGTCGTTCTATCACGATGAGTTCCGCCAGAGCGTGACGTTGTGGTCGCCCTGGACCACAGTCCCGGCGGTCGTGGCCGTCCTCGCATCTATTGCCATGCTGCCCTGGCTCCGCAACCGGCGTCCGCTGATGGCGCTCGGCACCGCCTGGTATTTCGGTTGCCACGTGCTGACGGCCACGGTCATTCCACTCGAACTGATCTACGAGCATCGCAACTACTTCGCGAGCATTGGTATCCTCCTAGTGCTGTACGACGCCTGGTCTCTGTTATGGGCGCGCGTGGCCCACGCACGGCCGATCTGGCGCATCGTAGCCTTCGCGGCTCCAGTCGCCTGGATCGCGACGTCCGGCGCGGTCACGGCCACGACCGCGTTCGCTTGGGGCGACCCCCTGCGTCTAGCCCGGGTACTCGCCGAGCGCGGGCCGGAGTCGCCACGTGCACAGTACGAGTACGGCCGCGCGTTGATCATCGCCTCGCGTTACCGTCCGGACTCTCCGCAGCTCGACGAGGCGACCACGGCCCTGCGGCGGGCCGCGGCGCTGCCGGGCTCATCGATCCTCCCCGAACAAGCGATGATCTTTGTCAATTCACGCATGCACCGCCCTGTCGATCCAGCGTGGTGGGAAAGCATCTACCGAAAACTGGCTGCGGCGCCGGCAACCGTGCAGGACGACAGCTCCCTGCTCGCTCTCGAATCCTGCGCCCGGGAAGGCCAGTGCGAGATCCCTTCGGCGCCCCTCATGCGCGCGTTCGAAATCGCGTCGCGTGATGGCAACGGCAGTGCTCGACTGCTGGCGGCGTTCGGCCAGCACCTCTGGCTCGTGGATCGCAATCGCGACCGGGCCATCCTCGCCACAACCGCCGCTGTCGAAAAAGCACCGGGCGAGCCCGCCTACCGGATCAATCTGGCGCGCATGCTCATGGAGGCGGGCCGTACGACCGAGGCGGTCCAACAGGTCGAGGCCCTCGAGGGGCTGAACATCGGTGGCCGGCTGGACGGGGCCCTCGTCGGCCTCCGTGACCGCCTGAATATGCTGCAAGCTCACAAAGGCACGGGCGATAACGAGTCCGGCCCGGCGAATCCGGCGTCGACCACTCATCTATAATGCCTTGGTAGACAACGGGGGACGTTCATTCATGAAAGCCGTGATACTCGCGGGCGGGTACGGAACCCGCATCAGCGAGGAGACCATGCTCCGACCGAAGCCCATGATTGAACTGGGTGGGAGGCCGGTGCTTTGGCACATCCTCAAGATCTACTCGCACCACGGTATCAACGACTTCGTGATCTGCCTCGGCTACAAGGGCTACATGATCAAGGAGTACTTCGCCAACTATTTCCTGCACATGTCGGACGTCACCATCGACCTGGCGAATAATGGCCTGGAAGTGCACCAGCACAATGCGGAGCCCTGGCGGATCACGCTCGTCGATACCGGCGAGGCTACACAGACGGGAGGGCGTCTCAAGCGCGTCGCCCGCTACATTGAGGATGAAACATTCTGCTTCACCTATGGCGATGGATTGGCCGACGTCGACGTCGCGGCGAGCATCGACTTTCACCGCGCGCGTGGCACTGCCGCCACTATCTGCGCCGTGCAGCCTCCAGGACGCTTCGGCGCGCTCGACATGGAAGGCAGCCGCATCACCAACTTCCGTGAAAAGCCGTCGGGGGACGGGACATGGATCAACGGGGGTTTCTTCGTACTGGAACCATCGGTACTTGATCTGATCGACGGCGACGACTGCATCTGGGAAAAGGGGCCGCTCGAATCACTCGCGCGCTCGGAGCAGCTGTCGGCGTATACACACGATGGCTTCTGGCAGCCTATGGATACGCTGCGCGACAAGATCCGGTTGGAGGAACTCTGGCAGGGAGGCTCCGCGCCTTGGCAGGTCTGGCGCTGAGATGTTCGGCGACGTATTTCAAGGTCGGCGCGTACTCGTTACCGGCCATACCGGATTCAAGGGCTCGTGGCTCGTCGCCTGGCTGCGACGCCTTGGCGCCCAGGTCGTTGGCATGGCACTGGCACCTGACACGGACCCTTCGCATTGGCGGTTGCTGGGATTCGACGACGTGCGGGATCATCGGGTCGATATCCGCGACGGCGACGCGGTGCGACGCGCGCTTGAGTACGCGCACCCGGATATCGTGTTCCATCTCGCAGCCCAACCTCTCGTCCGGCGAAGCTATCGCGATCCGGTGTCCACGTTCGACACGAACGTAATGGGGCTTGTGCATGTATTCGAGGCAGTCCGTCAGGCATCCTCAGTACGCGTTTTCGTCAACGCCACCACCGATAAGGTGTACGCAGAGCACGACGCCCCCACCGGATATCGTGAGACGGACCCGCTGGGTGGCCACGATCCTTACAGCGCTTCGAAGGCGGCTGCGGAGATCGTCACCGATAGCTATCGAAAGAGTTTTTTCGCGGATGGCTTGCGCGTTGCCACCGCGCGTGCCGGCAATGTCATCGGCGGCGGGGATTGGGCGGAGGATCGTCTTCTGCCTGACGTGATCCGCGCTTGCGTGTCGGGAACACCCGTCAAGGTACGCAACCCCGCGGCGGTCCGCCCGTGGCAACACGTCCTGGAGCCACTCTCTGGATATCTTTGCCTCGCCGCGCACCTCTGGCGCGGCGAGGTGGATGCATCCCATGCGTGGAATTTTGGCCCCGCACACGACGCGGACCTCCCTGTGTCGGTCCTGTTGGAGCGCATCCACGCCGCGTGGCCCGAATTTGTGGTCGAAGCCGCGCCGGGCCCGCATCCACACGAGGCCACCGTCCTTCGCCTCGACTCATCTCGCGCACGGAACGAGTTGGGCTGGAGCCCCCTTTGGGACGCCGACACCGCTGTCGAGCGCACCGTGGCCTGGTACCGCACCTTCCACGCGACCGGGTCATTGCGGACACAGACGGATGTGGAAGCCTATGAAGCCCTCGCACGCGAGCGAGGATACCCATGGGCATGACCTTCGAGCCGACTCCGCTCGCCGGCCTGTTCGTGTTGCGATCGACACCGTACACAGACGCTCGCGGGCGCTTCGTCCGGATTTTCTGCGAAGACGAGTTCCGCGCGATCCGACCGTCCATGCACTGGCGACAGGCGAACATGTCGCGGACGGTCGGCCAGGGTACGGTGCGTGGAATGCACTACCAGCACCCCCCTATGGCGGAGGCGAAACTCGTGCGCTGTATCGCCGGTCGCGTGTTCGACGTCGCCGTCGACATCCGCCGGGATTCACCGACCTTTCTGCGCTGGTTCGGGATCGAGCTCGCGGCGACGGAGGACGTGGCCCTCTTCATCCCCGAAGGGTTTGCGCACGGATTCCAGGTACTGGGGGGCGAGGCTGAGCTGCTTTACATGCATTCGGCCGATTTCAGTCCAGCCCACGACGGACGGCTTCGTTACGACGACACGCGGATCGGCATCCGCTGGCCTCTTGCCGTGACATCGCTGTCCGACAAGGACGCCGCCACACCACCGCTCGACGGCTGCTTTACCGGAGTTGGCTCATGAAATGTCGCTTCTGCGGCACCCCGTTGCACGATGTGTTCCTCGACCTCGGCACGGCCCCGCCCTCCAACGCATTCCTCACGGCGGAAAAGCTTGCTGCCGAGGAACGCTACTTTCCACTGCGGCTGTTCACATGCCGACATTGCCGTCTGGTGCAGGTGGACGAGGTGCAGTCACACCAAGCGCTTTTCGATGACGACTACGTGTACTTCTCGTCATTCTCGCGCTCCTGGCTCGCCCACGCGGAGCGCTTCGTCGACGTCGCCGTCGAACGCCTCGGGCTCGGGCCGAGCAGTCTCGTGATGGAAGTCGCGTCCAACGACGGTTACCTGCTGCAGTACGTCGCGCAGCGCGGGATTCCCTGCGTGGGCATTGAACCCACGGCGAGCACGGCGGCCGCCGCACGCGAACGTGGCGTCGAGACGGTGGCCCGATTCTTCGGACAGGCATTCGCGGATGAGTTCGTGACGGCACGTACGAAGGCGGACCTGATCGTCGCGAACAACGTGCTGGCGCATGTACCCGACATCAACAATTTCGTCGCGGGATTCGCGACTGCCCTGGCGCCTCAGGGGGCAATCAGCGTCGAATTCCCGCATCTCATGGAACTGGTCGCCCATCGCCAGTTCGACACCGTCTATCACGAGCATTTCTCCTACCTGTCGTTGCACACGGTGAGCGATATCTTTGCGGCTCAGGGCCTCGTAGTGTGGGATGTGGAACGCTTGCCGACGCATGGTGGGTCGCTCCGCGTCTGGGCCGCGCACATGGGTACACGCGAGCCGCTACCCTCCGTTGTGGCACTGCTCGACGAAGAGCGCTATCGCGGAATGCGGGAAGATGCGTACTACGGCGCCTTCCAGGAAGCCGCCGACGGTGTGAAGAACGACTTCGTCGCCTTCCTCATCGAACAGAAGCGGGCCGGCCACCGAGTGGTGGGTTACGGCGCCGCGGCAAAGGGCAATACGCTAATGAACTACGCCGGCATCCGGCCTGACCTGATACCGTATGTCGTGGACGCGTCGCCGCACAAACAAGGCCGCTGGCTGCCGGGTTCGCGCATCCCCGTGGTCGCCGAGCAGCGCCTAAGGGAGGACCGACCGGACGTCGTGATGATCTTCCCGTGGAACTTGCGGGATGAGATCGTCGCCCAGCTTTCGTACGTACGCGAATGGGGTGGCCGCTTCGCCGTGGCCGTGCCCCAACTGGAAATCCTGTGACTTTCTCCAAGATCCATTACACCAAGCCGTCTATCACCGATCTCGAAACGGGCTACGCGGCGGACGCCGCCGCGCATGGATGGGGTGAGCGCTGCTATGACTACGTCCATCGGTTCGAAAGCGGGTTCGCACGCCACCTCGATGTCGCGCACGCGATCGCGACGTCTAGCGCGACAGGCGCATTGCACATGGGCATGGCTGCCATGGGAATCGGACCGGGCGACGAGGTGATCCTCGGGGACATCAATTGGATTGCGTCAGCGGCGCCGATCTCGCATCTCGGCGCGCGGCCCGTGTTCGTCGACGTGCTCTCCGACAGCTGGTGCCTCGACCCCGCCGCCGTCGAGGCCGCCATCACTTCCCGTACGAAGGCGATTCTAGCCGTCCATCTATACGGCAATCTCTGCGATATGGACGCGCTGCTGGACATCGGCAAGCGGCATGGCATCCCGGTCATCGAGGATGCCGCCGAGGCGATCGGCTCCGTCTGGCACGGGCGCCGCGCGGGATCCATGGGCATCTTCGGGGCATTCTCGTTCCACGGCACGAAGACCCTTACCACCGGCGAAGGCGGCATGTTTGTCACCAGCGACCCGGCCTTGTACGCGCGCACACTAACGCTTTCGAATCACGGCCGGAAGCAAGGCGAAACGCGCCAGTTCTGGCCGTCCGACATCGGCTTCAAGTACAAGATGTCGAACGTACAGGCGGCAATTGGGTGCGCCCAACTCGAGCGCGTCGACGACCTTATCGATGCCAAACGAAGAATCTTCCATTATTACCAAACCGCGCTTTCTGACCTGGACCTGAGGATGAACCCCGAGCCGGTGGGCACGCTGAATGGTTTCTGGATGCCTACGATCGTGGCATCCGAAGGAGCCCCGTTCGATCGTGAAGACCTACTGCTCCGCATGCACGAAGCGAACATCGATGGCAGGGTGTTCTTCTGGCCGTTGTCGTCTCTGCCGATGTTCGACACCGTTCCCGGCAACTGTGTCAGCACCTCCCTGTCACCGCGCGCGATCAACCTGCCGAGCTACCATGACCTGACCCACTCCGAGCAGGACCGGGTGATCGAGGTGGTGCGTGCATCCTTCGGCTGACACGACGAACCGCGTCATCTTCTGGGGAGCCACCGGCCAAGCACGGGTGCTTCGCGAAGCGCTTGCGTACGTCGGCACGTATCCCGTCGCGCTGTTCGACATCCGCGATATACCGTCGCCCTTTGAAGGCGTGCCGCTGTTCGTCGGCGAAGACGGCTTCCGCGCGTGGCGTGATGGTCTCAGCGGCCAAGACCGCATCTTGGCCTGCGTCGCCATCGGCGGCATGCATGGCATCGATCGACTGGAAAGGCAGCGCTGGCTGGAGGATCGCGGGTTCCCGCCACTGACCGTCGTGCATCCGCGTGCTTTCCTGGCAACCGATGCGCGGGTGGGGAGCGGTTGCCAGTTACTCGCCATGTCGGCGGTCGCTAGCGATGCCGTGCTCGGGGATGCGACAATCGTAAACACCTCGGCCAGCGTCGACCACGGCGGTCGTCTCGGCGACGGCGTTCATATCGCGCCCGGTGCACGACTCGCCGGCGAGGTTCGAGTGGACGATTACGCCTTCATCGGTACGGGGGCGGTGGTGCTTCCCGGCCTGCGCATCGGCAAGGGCGCTGTGATCGGCGCGGGGGCCGTCGTCACGCACGACGTTCCGGATGGCGCCACCGTGATCGGCACTCCCGCGCGGCAAATGCCGCGTTCTCCCTCCCACTTCTGAACCGGCCTCCGCATGGATCCCATCAAACAATTCGAACTGGACCGCGAACGGCACATTGCCGGGCTCGGTGAGGACAGCGAACTCCGCGGACTGACTGCGTCGTGGTTGCTCCGTTCGTTGTTCCACCAGTATTCGTACCACTTCACCGCTCTGGGTCGTCCGATCATCCAGTATCCCCAGGACATGGTTGCGATCCAAGAGCTGATCTGGGAGGTGCGCCCCGACTTGGTGATCGAAGCCGGCATCGCGCATGGTGGGTCCCTCGTCCTTAGCGCCGCAAGTCTAGCCATGCTCGATTATTGTGATGCCGTGGAGCGAGGCGAAACGCTGGATCCGAAAGCCTCGCACCGGTGTGTGCTGGGTATCGACATCGACATACGTGCGCACAACCGTGCCGCGATCGAAGCCCATCCGCTCGCACACAAGATCCACATGGTCCAGGGCTCTTCCGTGGCCAGCGAGACCGTCTCCCAGGTGCGTGAGTTTGCATCGGACTTCGAGCGCATTCTCGTCATCCTGGACTCGAACCATACGCACGAGCACGTCCTCGCCGAGCTGCAGGCATACGCACCCCTAACGAGTCGCGGTAGTTATTGCGTAGTGTTCGACACCGTGGTGGAAGACCTGCCGGCCCACCTGTATCCGGACCGCCCATGGGGCCCTGGCGACAATCCGAAGACAGCAGTGTGGGAATACCTCCGCCGTCTGGGTGACACGGAAACCGAGGGCGCAGATGGTGCGCCGCTCTCCTTCGAGATCGACCGACACATCGAGAACAAGTTGCTCATCACCGTGGCACCCGACGGCTACCTACGTCGCCTCTGATGGCGCTGCGCACCAACATCCTTGCGAACTACGCCGGCCAGGCGTGGATGGCGCTGATGACCGTGGCGTTCGTTCCTGTCTACGCAAAGGCGTTGGGTTACGAGGCTTTCGGTCTGGTCGGCGTCATGCTGAGCCTGCAGGCGATGTCACTGCTGCTCGATCTTGGCATGGGCGGGGTGATGAACCGCGAAATGGCGCGCCGAGCAACGGATCCCGCTCTGGCGGAATCCATGCGAAACCTCACCCGCACGTTCGAATGGCTGATCTGGCCGGTCGCCCTCCTGATCGCACTTGCGTTGTGGCTTCTCGCTCCATGGCTCGTCCGCCACTGGTTGCATCCGGTGGAGCTCTCGGAAGAGCAGGCGGTCCATGCCGTGCGCCTGATGGGCATCGCGGTCGCTGCGCAATGGCCTTCCGCTTTTTACGTCAGCGGTTTGTCTGGTCTGGAGCGGCAACCAGCGGCCAATTTGGTCAATGCCGTCTTCGCCACGCTGCGCGGAGCGGGATCGGTGGGGGTGCTTTATGCGATCTCCGCCACAGTGAATGCCTTCATGGAATGGCAGGCGCTGGTGGGAATCGCGCAATCGGTCGTTGCGGCGATCGTCCTGCGCGGCGCTTTGCCCAAGGGTCCGGCTCGCTTCGTCGGCGCGGAATTTCTGTCGGCTTATCGATTCGCCGGGGGCGTCCTTGCGATCACCGCCCTGTCGATTGCGCTCACGCAGCTTGACCGGCTTCTTCTCTCGGCGATGCGTCCGCTGACCGATGTCGGCTACTTCACCATCGCGATTACCGTCGCCGCAGGCCTGGGACGGCTCGTGCAACCCGTCTTCAACGCCACCTATCCACGCTTCAGCCGCCTGGTGGCGACGGGTGATCTGGACACGCTGGCGGGCCTCTACCGCGACACGAGCCAATACCTGCTGATCGTTGTCGCCGCTGCTACTGGGGTGTTGCTAGCTTTCCCGGAGTCGCTGCTGTACTTGTGGACGGCAGATGCCAGGACGGCTAACGTCGTCGCCGTGCCGATGAGCCTGTTGATTCTCGGCACGTTCCTCAACGGCATCATGAACCTGCCCTACGCCCTACAGCTCGCCCATGGATGGACCCGACTGTCTGTCGGGCTCAACGCTGTCTCGCTCTTGGCGTCGGCCGCCATAGGGATCCCGCTCGTCGCGCGCGATGGCGTCGTCGGGGCCGCATGGCTATGGTTGATCACCAACGTCATCCTGGTCGTAGTAGGACTACCGCTCATGCACCGCCGCCTCATGCGGGGACAGCTGAAGACCTGGATCCTAGAGTCCATCGGACCGCCAATCCTCGCGGCGGCCACCTGTTCCGCGGTTCTCGCCCTCGTGCTGCCACCGATCGGACGTAGTGTCATAGGCCTGATGCAACTCGGCCTGATCGTCGCCATCGTGCTGACCGCCACGACGCTAAGCCTCCCCTTGGGGCGGCGTCGACTGAAGGGAATCGTTCGTACCGCGAAGCGGGTGCTTCAGCGGTCGACCTTGCGGAGCAACGACCCGTAACGCGATTGCAGGTCGCCCCGCCCGAGGATGACGCGCGTCTCAAGCCATCGATAAACGGTCGCCATCGACGGTCGCGCGCCAGGCAGCCGGGACAAGCGCCTTAGGCCATCGAGCACCCAGCTCGCGGATCGGCCGCCTTCGGCGCCGCGGAGCGCGGACGAAGCATCCGCGGCGTAATCCATCCGGCCGACGACGACCGCGTGAATACCACGCCGGAAGAGCATCCGACGCGCGTCGGCCTCGATGGTCCGGGCGACACGCTCCCTGGCCGCGCCATCCAACACCGTCCATGCCCGGACATTGGCAGCTATCCGAACCCATCCGGGCCAGAAGGACGACAGCGGTTGCACGGCGCTGAACGACGTGCGGTTCAGCGTGAACACGGCCGAGGGATGCCGTTCTACGATAAACGGGTGATGGGCAGCCGCGCGAAGCACGAAGTCGAAGTCGGCGGGGCCCAGCGCTTCCCGATCCGGCAAGCCAAAACGTTCAAGCACGTTCCGGCGGAAGACGATGCCGGTCCACGTGGGCGCCCTCCCTCGGGTCATGCTCATGACGCCTTCCTCGCCTTCGAAGCGCCCCTCGCGCTCCCAATGGTCGACGCGTGCTTCGACGACTCGGCCGTCCTCGTCCACATGCAGGGTCGTACCTGCCCAGAAAGCGGCGTCGGGATTGGCATCCAGCGCGGCGAGCGCCCTTTCATAGAATCCTGGCAGCAGGTAATCGTCATCCGACAGTATGGAAAAGAATTCGGTTGCAACCGCGGAAAGGCCGTATTCGAAGTTCGCAATTCCCCCGATGTTCGTGGCGTGCCGGTGATAGACCACGCGGCCATCCGAACGGGAAAGGCTGCGCACCACGTCCTCCGTCTCATCGCCCGACGCGTTGTCCAGCACGTGAACCATCACATCGTCGCGGCCCTGCGACAGTACGCTTTCCAATGCACGCCGAAGCATTAAGGGGCGCCGATAGGTCGGAAGAATGGTGGTGACCCGGAACGTCATGTCGACCTGGTCACGTCGCGGTATGCACCGAAATAGGCGTCAATACCGATGTCCGGGCTGAACCGTCGTTCGGCGTCGGCGCGGCCGGCGAGTCCCATCTCGATACGCAGGGCCGGGGCGAGCGCGAGCTCGCGTGCACCGCGCTCGAGGCTGTCGACATCATCCACCGGATACAAAAATCCCGAACGTCCGTCCTCCACAATCTCTTCGACCGACCCACACGCAAAGCCCAGGACCGGCTTCCCGCAGGCCATACCCTCGAGTGCGGCGTAACCGAAACCTTCATATCTAGAGGGAACGAGCGCGACGTCGTTGTCTCGATACGCAGCGACGAGGCCATCTTCGGACAGGCGTCCAAGAAAGCGGATGTTCCCCGGCAATCCGCCGCCGTCCCGGCCGCGAAGGCCACCAGTGCAGGAGATCGAGACCGTATCACCGAGGCGCCGCGCAAGTTCCACGACGACATCGAAGCCCTTCCGTCGCGACGTGTTCCCAACGAACAGCAACCGCATTGGGCCATCGGCTCGGGTACGTGATGGACCGGGCGTAAAACGCTCTAGATCGACCCAGAGCGGCGCCACGATCGGCTCGACACGAGACCCAGCGGCTCGCACCGTCGCTGCCACGAACCGACTGTGCACGACAAGCGCGTCGGCCACCCTCATCGATCGCACGGAAGCCCGTCCCGTGACCAGGCGGTGGTACAGGTGCTGCAGAGGCGACTTGTACCGGCGATAGGCAGGATCGAGAACAAAGTGATGTTCGGTGACAATCAGGGGCAAGCCGTGACCACGGAACGCAAAGCCGTTCAGACTACTGGCGTGAATCAGGTCCACTCCCGCGGGAGCGCGCCGAGATGCCAGAACGGACGGCATGAATTCGTACCGTCTGTCGAACCAGTCGACCGTCACGATCACGCCCCGCGAGCGAAGGCCGGCGGCGAGGCGCTCGACGAACACATCGCTGCCGCTGTAACCACGAATGGTAGGCATCCAGACATGCATGGGCTTCACTCCGCTACTGCAAACACATCGATACGCACCGAAAAGATGCGGCCGACTTACGCAACCCGACATATTCAAAGCGACCGTCCTTAGTCACCGGAACATCTTTCTCGTGCGCAGGAAAAGATCTGCGTAGCCATCTGATACGGATACCCAGTCAAACCGCTCGCACAGGGACGATCGCCCCGTCGCCGCAGCGTCCGCCGCCTCGCGCGGTGCCTGCAATACCGAAACGATCGCAGACGCGAGGGCATCGGGGTCGTCGGGTGGCACGGCAACGCACCCGGGCATACCGGACAGGACGTCCTGGGTCGCCGGAAGGTCCGATGCGATCACGGGGCAACCGCAACCCAACGCTTCCACCATCACTAAGCCGAGGCCTTCTTGGTCACCGGATGAAGTTTCCCGGAATGGCGCGACGAAAATCGTTGCCTTTCGGTACATTGGCACGAGCGATGACTGATCCAGCGGCCCGGTGAAAACGATCCCGTCCGCGATGCACAGGCTCGCCGCAAGCGTCTCGAGTTCGTGTCGTAGCGGTCCATGCCCCACAATCGTAAGCCGCGTCGCCGGCATCACTGCGCGAATGCGCAGGAATGCGTGCAAAAGAACGTCCACGCCCTTCTTCTCGACGAGACGCCCCACGAACAACAAGTGTGCTGTATCGCGCGAAACGTCTGGATCGGGTGTAAACACGGACGCCAGGTCGACGCCCATCGGCCGCACATCGGGCGGCGTCGCTGCTCCCAGTTCGACCAACGGGCATACCATCGCGCGGCTCACGACCGTCCACGCCGATGCGGAGCGCAGGGCGATACGCTTGGCGCAGGAAAGTAGCTTTCCGCGTAGTGAGAACACGTCAGCCCCGTGCGCTGTCAGGACGTAGGGTCGACGGAGGGCGCAGGCCACCAGGCCCTGGGGAATCAGCCAATGCGCATGCACGACGGTATCCTCCGTCAACCACCGACGCGCTTCCCACCATTGCATGACGATGAAGGCCGGCAACAAGAGCCACTTCCACCGCGAGCGCTTGAGATTCGCCGCAATGCCCCCGTCATTGACCAACGTTTCCAAGGGCTCGAGGGCGTACCGATACCGGACGACCGTTACGCCGTCCAATACTTCGCGGCGCAGCGCCCCCGGTGCGTGCGGAACAATGGCGACCACGTCGAAACGATCCGTCAGACTTCGCGCCAGCGCATGCACGAACCCCGGCTCGTGATCCCCGTCCCAACGTGGATAGGTCGAGGCCAGGACGACCAGCCGCGGCTTCCCTGGGGTGCGCTCACGGGTCACGCCGGTACGTCAGCGCAGTGATCTGTTCGGAAATCAGCCCGATGAGGAACACGATCACAGACGCGCTCCACATCAGAGTGCTCATGTTAGTGAGCCGGCCGTCCTGGATGAACGTACGGGCATAGTTGGCGAGCCCGAGGCAGAAAAATAGGAAACTTACGGGCCCGAACAGTTTCAACGGGGAGTACAGCGTGGCGATCTTGAAGATGATGAGCAGGAAACGGATACCGTCCTTAAGCGGACGGATGTGACTCTTGCCGATACGCTGCGCGGCCTTGATCGGCTCATAGCTCACCCCGTACGCACTACGAAAAAAAGCCATCGTGCTGGTGGTGGGATAAGAAAATCCGTTCGGAAGAAGATGCAGGAACTCGCGGAATCGCGCAGCCCGAACCACGCGAAAGCCCGACGTCAGGTCGGCCACCGTCTGGCCCGTCATGCGGCTGGCGAGCCAGTTGTAGATCGTGTTCGCTACACCGCGGCCCACCCCCGCTTGGCTTTCCCAGTCCCGCGCGCCTACGACCATGTCGTAACCCTGGTCCAGCTTGGCCACCAGCCGCGCGATGTCCGCGGGATCGTGCTGCCCGTCTCCATCCATGAATACGAGGATGTCGCCACTCGCCGCCCGGGCACCCCGCTTGATCGCGGCGCCATTACCCATCGAGTAGGGCGAGGACAGGCAAATCACACCAGCCTGGGCGCAAACCTCACGCGTACCGTCCGTTGAGCCGTCGTCGACCACGATGATCTCGGCTTCCGGCAACACGGCGAGCACGCGTGGAATGATGTCCACCAAAGCGGCGGCCTCGTTCTTCGCCGGAATCACCACACTGAAACGGGTCAACGAAAATTACTCCTCTGATGGATCTTGAGCGGCTACTGGGTTGGCTACGCCCATCTTACCGTCGCGAAGGGCGGGCACGGCGGTGACGAGGGCCTTGGTGAATGTCTGCTGGTCACGAGCATCCAAGTGCGAGCCATCTGGACATATCAGCGCGACCATCTCAGGCACGTCACGGTAGTCGAGGGCGGGCGCGCGAACAACACCGAGAAAACGCGACCAATAGCGTTCCTTCGGGAACATTTTTTCGTCGGCCGCCCGCACCAGTCCGCTGCGGGGGAACATGACGAAAATCACTTGGCCCCCTCGGCGCTCTATCTGGCGGACGTAGCCAGAAACGATGCCGGCGTTTCCGTCGAATGCTGGCATGTCCGACACCGGCATGGCCGCGATGTGCGCCGAGATGGCTTCGTTGAGGGCCTGCCAGGATGTCACCGGCGGAATTTTATTGATCCCCGCGTTGCGCATGGCGCGCGAATAGTAGAACTGTGGCATCGCCACGCGCGAATAATCCGCTCTTCTCTCGCGGTCCGGCAGTGTAACCAGGTACTGGGGCGTGGCCTGGCGATCGAGCAGCCGCAGCGTGAGCGAGTCGAATGGACTCGCTCCATCGGCGAAGCTGCGCATGTGATCGTGCATCCGGCCGTCCAGCCATTTTTCGGCTGTCGTGAAATTCAGAACGGAACCCCGGCTTTCCATTCGGTGCCATTCACTCAGGTAGGCCGCTGAACCGTCCTGGAGGTGAAGATCGCCCACGACGTGGTCCTGATAATCGACGATGACTGTGCCCGTCACACGTTCATCCGCGGCCAGGTCCGCCAGAATAGGTACGAACGAGCTACCATCGATGGCGAGTTGCACAGCCGGACGCCCTGTCAGGTGCTGCAGTTCATCGAGGTCGACATCCAACTGCATGCGCGAGGATCCCACGAGGATCAGCGCGTCATGTCCAAGCTCGGAGGCTCGCGCGCGCTGGTGGGCCCACGTCGATGCGGAGTCGACAACGGTTGGCACGAATCCGCGAGCCGCGAGCCACGCTTCCTGACCGCCGATGGCGACCGCACCAAGCAGGGCCGCCACGCAAAGAGGCGCAAACCAGCGACCGCCCGGGACCGCGCGTCTCGTCAAATGGATATCAGAATTGGAAGTAAATGAAGGCACGCTGGTCCCCTCCCGCCGCCAGGAAGATGCCTATCACGCAGGCGGCGGCGATCGCCGCACGCGCTCCGTCCGACGACGAGGCAAGGATGTCGTCGAGGGTGCGGTCCCGCATCCGCCACTGCCAACCAAACATGGCGACGGCGCCAGCCACCGCCATCCATTCGGTGGGCGACGCGCCTTGAATCCGGCAGAACGTCCGCAGAACCGCAGTCGCCGTTCCAACATCAGGCGCCCGGAAAGCGACCCACGCTACGCAGACAAGCACGAACGTGGTGATGGTGGCCGCCGCATCAACGAAGGCGCCAGGCCACGAAGCCACGTGCCGCCGAAGGATTCGCTCACCGATGAGATAGAGTCCATGCAGCCCGCCCCACAGGATGAACATCCAGGACGCGCCGTGCCAGAGCCCGCCCAGCAGCATCGTCACCATGAGATTACGACGGGTCGACCATTCGCCTCCCCGATTCCCCCCCAGCGGGATGTATAGGTAATCGCGGAGCCAGGTGGAAAGAGAAATGTGCCAGCGACGCCAGAAGTCGGAGAAGCCCCTTGCCCCGTACGGAAACCGGAAATTGTCGGGAAAGGCAAATCCGAAGCACAAGGCCAACCCGATCGCGCAAAGGGAATAGCCGCCAAAGTCGAAATAAATCTGGCCTGCGAATCCAAGGAAGGCAGCAAGACCCCCGACTATGCCGAACGACTGGGGTGCCGCATAGACCGCGTCGACAACGGGCGCGAAGAGCCGATCCGCGAAGATGTCCTTGCAGAACAGACCGATGAGAACCAGGACGAGACCGTAGGCCGCCTGGTCCGGCGTGACCCGCCGCGGCTCGGCGAGCTGCGGCAGCAGCGCCCGCGCCCGGACGATCGGCCCGGCGACAAGGTGCGGGAAGAACGCCACGAACAGCGCGTAGTCGCGCAACGAAGCGTCGGCCGGAATCTCACGTCGGTACACGTCGATGGTGTAGGACAGCGACGCAAACGTATAGAACGAGATGCCGACAGGTAGCACGATGTCCCACGCAGGAGGCATGTACGTGACGCCGAGCAAGGCGAATGCGGCCTGGACGTTTTGAAGGGCGAAGTCGCCGTATTTGAAGAACCCGAGAAGACCGAGATTGGCCGCCAGGCTCACGACCAGCAAGGCTTTGCGGCGTCCGGGGGAGGCCTCTCGCCCGAGACGTCGGGCCAGCCACCAGTCCAATCCCGTGGAAAACGCAAGGATGAGGATGTAGGCGGGGTTCCATGCCGCATAGAACACGTAACTCGCCAGCAGCAGGAAGGTCTTTTTCGCACCCCACCCGCGCAATAGCAGGTACAACGGGAACACCACCGCAAAAAAGACAAGGAAACTCAGCGAATTGAACAGCACGTGGCTCCCCCTGGAGCGCTTCGGATCTAACCGGGAATGATAGTGAATCCCGGTTTGCCCTTCACCGGCTGGCACGATGATACCGGAATGGCTGTCGGCGGAAGCGCATAGCTTCACGGCCTCTGCGTGACCGTCTGCACATTCTGGAGTAGATTCAGGGCCATATCTCGGGGAAACGGGACCCATCATGGCTTCACAAATGCATACGCCGATCCTGGCGGGTCTCACCGGCATGGCGCGCCGCCTCGTCACCGAGAACGTGCTGCCCGAAGCCGACGTGCGCAAGGCCGTGCAGGACGCAGCCGACAAGCGCGTCTCGCTTTCGGCTTGGCTAGTCGACCACAACCTCGTCGACAGCCCAAAGCTATCCCAGGTCGCCTCAGCCGAATTCGGCATGCCCCTGATGGACATCAGCGGCATGGCTGCCGCCAACATGCCCCTGGACCTGGTCACCGAAGCCCTGATCACCAAGCACCAGGCCCTGCCTCTGTTCAAGCGGGGAAAGCGCCTGTTCGTTGGCATCGCCGACCCCATGCAGTCCCACGCCCTGGACGAGATCAAGTTCCACTCGAACCACATGGTCGAGCCGGTGCTGGTCGAGCGCGGACAACTTCGAAGGGTGATCGACACCGCCCTCTCGGCCATGAGCGCCAATGTCCCGGGTTTCGCGGACGGTGGCCTCGACGAGCTGGTTCTGGAGTCCGGTGACGACGACGGCGATGGCTCCACCGGCATCGACGCCAACGCCAACGACGACGCCCCCGTCGTCAAGTTCGTCAACAAGATCCTGGTCGACGCCATCAAGCGCGGCGCCTCCGATATCCACTTCGAGCCTTTCGAGGCGGTCTACCGGGTTCGCCTGCGCATGGACGGCATCCTGCGCGTCGTTGCCACGGCCCCGATCAAGCTGGGCAACCGCATCGCCTCGCGACTGAAGGTCATGAGCGGCCTGGATATCGCCGAGCGGCGCGTCCCGCAGGACGGCCGTATCAAGCTCAACCTGACCAAGACCCGGGCCATCGACTTCCGCGTCAGCACGCTCCCGACCCTGTTCGGCGAAAAGATCGTGCTGCGTATCCTCGACGGCTCCTCGGCCAAGCTGGGCATCGACAAGCTCGGCTACGAGGACTTCCAGAAAAAGCTGTACCTGGACGCGATCGAGAAACCTTACGGCATGGTCCTGGTCACCGGCCCCACGGGCTCCGGTAAGACCGTATCGCTGTACACCGCCCTGAACATCCTCAACACCGAGGGCCGCAACATCTCCACGGTGGAAGACCCGGTCGAAATCCGTGTCGAGGGCATCAACCAGGTCCAGCAGAACACCAAGCGCGGCATGACTTTCGCCGCGGCCCTGCGCTCCTTCCTGCGCCAGGATCCGGACGTGATCATGGTCGGCGAAATCCGCGACCTGGAGACTGCCGAGATCGCGATCAAGGCGGCCCAGACCGGCCACATGGTGCTCTCCACCCTGCACACCAACGACGCCCCCCAGACGGTCGCCCGTCTGATGAACATGGGCATCGCCCCCTACAACATCACCTCGTCGGTCACCCTGATCATCGCCCAGCGCCTGGCCCGGCGCCTCCACGACTGCAAGAGACCGATCCAGCTCCCGCCGGCGGCGCTCCTCGCGGAAGGTTTTACCCAGGAGGAAATCGATGCGGGGATCACTATCTACGAGCCCGTGGGCTGCGATAGCTGCAACGAAGGCTATAAGGGCCGCGTGGGCATCTACCAGGTGATGCCGATGGTCGAGGACATCCAGAAGATCGTCCTCGAGGGCGGCAACGCCATGCAGATCGCCGAGGTGGCCCGGAAGGCAGGCATCAACGACCTCCGGGCTTCGGCCCTGCTGAAGGTCAGGAACGGGGTCACCAGCCTGGCGGAGATCAATCGCGTCACAAAGGATTGATGTTCGGCGACGGCACCGTCAGGATGTGCGCCAGATGGCAGAAAAATAAGCGGAAAGTCGTTCAGACTATCCGCCGGTGCGGGGTGCCCATGGGTATCCCCGCAATAGTTGAATCCGGGGGGAACATCGCGCCATGGCAGTAGCCACCGCCAACAAGAATTCGCGCGCCGTCGGCGCAGCGAGGGCCCAGGTCAATAAGCTGGTGACGTACGACTGGACCGCGCTGGACAAGCGCGGCAAGCGCATGACCGGCGAAATGCAGGCCAAGAACGCCGCCCTGGTCAAGGCTGAACTGCGCCGCCAGGGGATGAATCCCCAGACCGTGCGCGAGCGTGCGAAGCCGCTCTTCGGCTCGTCCGGAAGCACGGTCAAACCCCGGGACGTCGCCATCTTCAGCCGCCAGATCGCGACGATGATGGCCTCGGGCGTACCGATGGTGCAGGCTTTCGACATCATCGCGAACGGACAAAAGAACGTCCGGTTCAAGAACATGCTCATCGATGTGAAGACCAACATCGAGGGCGGCGCATCGTTGCACGAGGCGCTTGGCCAGTACCCGGTCCAGTTCGACGAGCTGTACCGAAACCTGGTTCACGCGGGCGAGTCTGCCGGCGTGCTGGATACCATCCTGGATACGGTGGCGACGTACAAGGAACGCGTGGAAGGCATCAAGTCGAAGATCAAGAAGGCCTTGTTCTATCCGGCGATGGTGCTCGTGGTCGCCTTCCTGGTCACGATGATCCTGCTCCTTTTCGTCGTACCGGTGTTCCAGCAGACCTTCCGGGACGCGGGCGCCGAGCTGCCGGTGCCCACCATGGTGGTGGTCAAGGCTTCCGAGTTCATGCAGAGCTACTGGTGGCTCGTCATTGCCATCGTCGTCGGCTTGGGCGTGATCTTCGTGATGGCGAAGAAACGCTCTCCCCGGTTCGCTCACTTCCTCGACCGGTTTTCGATGAAGATCCCCGTCATCGGAAATATCCTCCGCCAGTCCGCTCTGGCCCGATTCGCACGTACGCTGGGCGTGACGTTCCAGGCGGGCGTACCGCTGGTGGAAGCTCTCGAAGCCGTGTCCGGCGCCACCGGCAGCATCATCTACGGCGAAGCGGTGCTGCAGATGCGTGACGACGTTTCCGTCGGCCATCAGCTGCAATTGGCCATGCGCCAGACCAACCTGTTCCCGAACATGGTCGTGCAAATGACCGCGATCGGCGAGGAATCGGGCTCGCTCGACCACATGCTGTTCAAGGTGGCCGAGTTCTACGAGGAAGAGGTCAACAACGCGGTGGACACGCTGAGCAGCCTGCTCGAGCCCTTCATCATGGTGATCCTGGGTGGTCTCGTGGGCGGCATGGTCATCTCGCTTTACTTGCCCATCTTCAAGATCGCCGGTACGACCTGACGCTCCACTCCATGCACAATACGAGCCCTCCCCTTCACGGGGGAGGGCTTTTCTTTGACCACGGCCGAGCCCATGCCCGACTTACCCATCACCCTCTGGATCGCCTTCGCCGCCGTCTTCGGCCTGCTCGTGGGCAGCTTCCTCAACGTGGTCATCCTGCGTACGCCGCCGCGCATGGAGTGGGAATGGCGCAAGCAGGCGCGGGACGTCCTGGCGCTCGAACCGGTCGACGAACCCAAGCCGCCGGGCATCGCGCTCGAGGCCTCGCACTGTCCGCAGTGCAAGCATCGCCTCGCTGCCCACGACAACATCCCCCTGTTCGGCTGGCTGCTCCTGCGCGGGCGCTGCCGCTATTGCGGCACGACCATCTCGGCGCAGTACCCGCTGGTGGAGCTCTTCACGGGCATCGCCAGCGCCCTGGTGGTCTGGCACTTCGGACCGACGCCGGCCGCCCTCGCCGGGCTGCTGTTCACCTTCTTCCTCATCGCGCTGTCCGGCATCGACGTCCGTACCCAGCTGCTGCCGGACGAATTGACCTATCCCCTGCTCTGGATCGGCCTCGGGCTCACCCTGATCCCGGCGTGGCAGCCGCTGCCCGTGGGGCCGTCGTCGGCGATCCTCGGCGCGCTGATCGGATACCTCAGCCTGTGGAGCGTGTACTGGCTGTTCAAGCTGCTCACCGGCAAGGAAGGCATGGGCCATGGCGATTTCAAGCTGCTCGCCGCACTGGGCGCGTGGATGGGCCCGGTGTCGCTGCTGCCGGTCATCATGTTGTCCTCGCTGATCGGCGCCCTGGTCGGCGGCGGGCTCATGCTGTTCCGCAACCACCAGCGCGACGTGCCGATCCCCTTCGGTCCGTACATCGCCGCGGCGGGCTGGGTCTGGTTCCTGGCGGGCGACCGGTTGTTCGCCGCCTACGCGCGCTTCACCGGCCTGCAATGAGCGGCTTCGTCGTCGCGCTGACCGGCGGCATCGCCTCGGGCAAGAGCGCCGTGGAACGGTGTTTCGAGGCACGCGGCATCCACGCCTACGACGCCGACGTGGCCGCGCGAGCGGTGGTCGAACCCGGTTCCCAGGCGTTGGCCGAAGTGGCGCGGACGTTCGGTTCAGGGGCGCTCGACGCCGAAGGAAGGCTCGACCGCGCGGCGATGCGCCAGCGCGTCTTCGACGATCCCTCCGCACGCGCGACGCTGGAAAGCATCCTGCATCCACGCATCCGCACCTGGCTGCGCGATGCCGTGGCGGCCGATCGCGGGCCGTACTGCATCCTCTCGATTCCCCTGCTGGTGGAAAACCGCGAGCACTACGCGTGGGTGGACCGCGTGCTGGTGGTGGACGCGCCGGAAGCGGTGCGGATCGAGCGGCTGACTCGCCGCGATGGCATCGACGCCGGCCTGGCCACGAAAATGGTCGAAGCGCAGGCGTCCCGAGAGCGGCGCCTGGCCATCGCCGACGACGTGATCGTCAACGACGGCGATGAAGCGGCGCTGGACGCGAAGGTGGCGGCGCTGGACCGGCGTTACCGCGAACTGGCCGCCTGACGCCGCGCCCCCCGCCTCACATCAGCGACACGGCCGCCAGCCGCTCCGCGACGAAGTCCTCCGCCCGCACCGGCTGGCCGATGTGGTAGCCCTGCACCAGGTCGCAGTCCATCTCCACCAGGCGCAGCAGGGTCTCTTCGTTCTCCAC
>Ga0182006_1000823_pt1 | contig 20792 bp, 14 predicted proteins | sample Sormic07211104_1_FD_123022 | JGI IMG/M metagenome (GOLD analysis project Ga0182006, IMG submission 123022) | Rhizosphere microbial communities from Sorghum bicolor, Mead, Nebraska, USA - 072115-104_1 MetaG | ecosystem: Host-associated > Plants > Roots > Rhizosphere | place: USA: Nebraska...
CCCGATACTGCGGCCAGGCCGGATACCGGCACAGCGGCCGGCTGCGGCCCGGTACCACGGTGGTATCCACCACGATCTGATCCACCGGTGCCTTCCCCTGCTCCACCCATTGCTCCAGCGCAGTCAGTGAATCCCAGGAAGCATTGAAAGCGGTGCCGAACACGTGCCCATAGCCGGGGATCTCGTAATAACGCACGAAGCCCTCAAGCTGCTGTTCCCCCATCGCCTTCTGCAAGCGCCCCAGATACTGCCGCGTGGCCTGCGTGCTGACCAGCGCATCGGCCGTGCCATGCGCGATCAGGATCTTGCCGCCCTTGTTGCGGAAGGCCGAAAGATCTGTCTGATTCACATCCTGCAAGCCGTTCAACGCCACCACCCGCGCCTGATACCCGCCCGGCCGCAGCGGATCCAGCGCCAGCGGATTGAAGTTCACATCGCGCGTAAGGAAGTAGCGCACCCACTGATCCCAGAAGGTGCTGTGATACGGCGGACTGCCTTTGCTGCTCACGCCCGGCATCGGATTGGCGGGCTGCTCGGTGCCCAGTCCCAGTGTCTGGATGATGGCCTGGAAAGGACTGCCCGTGCCCATGCCCCAATCCGTGCCCCAGGTGTTGAATCCCGGATAGCGCGTCTCGCCGCTGGCCAGTGGATAAGGCAACTCCAGCGGCGTGCTGAAGACCTTGAAGGCAGCAATCTGCGCGTCCGACAGGCAACCGTCGCCGCCCTCGCCTCCGCCTTCGCAACGCAAGGGCTTGCCGTTGAGCGAGGCCGTGGCCGGATCGAAACGCGCATTGCAGGCATCAACGTTGCTGATGACGCCATCGGCCACGCCATCAAGACGGTCACACGCCGCCATGGCGGCATCGAACAGGAGCTTGCGCTTGGCCGCATCGGGATAAGCCCCCGGCTGCGCCATGGCCTGCGTCATGCGGCCAAACTGCAGGTTCAGTGCGACGGCATTCCAGGCCGGATACAAGGCAATCACGCCATCCACATCAGACGGCCAGCGACTGGCCATGGCCAGGGCTTCACGTCCGCCCGTGGAGCCGCCGGCGAAATACACCCGTGCAGGCCGCTGTCCATAATGGGCGGTGACGATGGCCAGCGCCACGTCGCGCGTCTTCTTCAAGGCATCGCCCGCGAAATTGCGCAAGGCTTCGTCGTTGCTGCCAAACGAACCATCGCGCGATGTGGTGGCATTGGCCTGGTGGCCGGAATCGCTGGCGAAGGTGGCATAGCCGCGCCCCAAGGGACCGGGCTGCGTGGCCGTGCCGGCAGGGACGTTGGCGGCCACGTCCGGAATGGTGCCGTCATAGCCGCCGCCACCGAACATCAGGGCCTTTCCATTCCACTGCGCCGGCAGGTCCACCTGGAAGCGGATCGCCGGTGCAGCGGGATCGACCGGGCTGATCTCGCCGCTCACCTTGCAGTAAGCACCAACAGCCTTGGCGCCGTCGCCGCTGGCAACCACGCTCTCGATGGCCGTCACGCGTGCGCCGCGCGTGGGCAGGCCGATGGCTGCGGCCGGAAGGGTGAAGGTACGCAAGGCGGTGCAGCTTTGCGGCGTGCTCACCGGCGTGTCGGTGACAGGCTTCTCGGGCGCGCTGCTGCATGCGGCCAGCAGCGCGATGAGGCAAGGACTCAACAAGGCCGGATACAGCATGGGCCTGCGGGTTGTTCGTGGCATGGCGGTCTCCTGATGGTCTCAACGTTGTCTACGTAACGCTTGCACCGCCACACTATACGTCACTCAGGCGCACGCCCCTGCCAGGCATTCTCCAGCAAGGCCCGCAGCGCCGTGCGCTCCAGCGGGCGCGGGTTGGCATAGGCATTCTGCAGGGTGATGTCGGTGCAGCGATCCAGTTCCTCATACGGCATGCCCAACTCGCGCAGGGACAACGGTGCCTGCAGCCGGGCAGCCAATGCATGCACACCTTGCGCGGCATCGCCGGTCCCCAGGGCGCGCGCGATGCGCTGCATGGCTTCCGGTGCCGCCGGTGTGTTGTAGGCCAGCGCGTGCGGCAGGATCACGGTATGCGTCTCGGCATGCGGCAGGTTGTAGCTGCCGCCCAGCGTGTGGCACAGCTTGTGATGCAGCGACATGCCGACATTTCCCAGCACCGTGCCACACAGCCAGGCCCCATACAGACACTGGCTGCGCGCGGCCAGATCAGTGCTGCGCGCCACCAGCTGCGGCAAGCCCTCGGCCAACGCGCGCAACCCTTCTTCGGCCAGCAGCGACATGATGGGGTTGGCATCCGGCGCATAGAGGCCTTCGGCTGCATGCGCCATGGCATTGATGCCGCTGGTCACCGACAGCTTCAGCGGCAAACCCGCGCTCAGTTCGGGATCGTAGATGACCGTGCGCGGCAGCACGCGCGCATCGCGCCCGGTCTTCTTGAGGCCGGCTTCGGTGATGCCATAGATGGGCGTCATCTCGCTGCCGGCATAGGTGGTCGGGATGGCCAGGATGGGCAGTTCCGATTCCAGTGCGATCGCCTTGCCCAATCCCATGGTGGAACCGCCGCCGATGGCGATGGCGCAGTCCGCACCGAGTTCGCGTGCGACTTCACGGGCATGGCGCGCGGTCTCAATGGGCACGTGCATGACGGCCTGGTCGAATATCCCGGCACAGCGCTCATCGATCAGGGCGGCGACGCGCTCGGCCTCGGCGCGCTGGCCGGGCGTGCACAGCACGAGGGCGCGACGCGCGCCCAGCAGGTCGGTTTCGCGCACCAGGTGCTGCAGGCTGCCGGCACCGAAGATCACACGGGCGGCGGAACTGGTATAGGTAAAACTGTTGTGGGCAGGCAGGGACATGGCAGGATCAGGTGCGCTGAGGATTGAGGATGAAATCATAGTCCAGCGTGTAGAACGGTTGCTCACAGGTGCTGCCATCGGGCGCGCGTCCGGCCTCATGGCGCGGCCAGTCGGCGATGAGCGTGGAGCGCACGCCGAAGACGGCATCGGACTCCAGATACGCGTCCCCGCGGCGGAAGACATGGGTGATCAGCGTCTCATAGCCCTCGGCCTGGATGCGGAAATGCAGGTGCGCCGGCCGCCAAGGATGACGGCCCAGCGTCTCCAGCATCTTGCCGACCGGTCCGTCATGCGGGATCGGATACGAATTGGCGAGGATGCTGCGGAAGTGGTAGCGTCCCTGCGCATCGGTATGCAGCGTGCCGCGCGCCTGCAACTGGTCGAGGTCGGGATACTGGACGTCATAGAAGCCATCCTCATCGGCTTGCCACACTTCCATCCTGGCATGCGCGACGGGCTGGCCATCGCGCCCGCGCACGCTGCCGCTGACGAAGCAGGGCTGGCCCTTGGCTCCGTTGGAGATATCCGCACCCAGCGGATAGACCGGCGAATTCTCCACGTGGAAGGGACCGAATACGGTCGCCTCGGTGCAGCCGGCGGGCTTGTGATTCTGCTGCGCCATCACCAGCGTCGACAGTCCCAGGGTATCGGACAGGAGGATGAATTCCTGGCGCTTGTCGGAACACAGCTGCCCGGTCTCGGTGAGGAAGCGGATGCCCTCGAACCATTCCTCCTCGGTCAGCTGTACCTCGCGCGCGAAGGCGTGCAGGTGCTGTACCAGGCTGGTCATGATCTGGCGCAGCCGTTCATCGGGCATGCCGGCATGGCGCGCCAGCACGGCCTGGGTGATGGTGTCTTCATTGAGATTGAGCATGGTCTCCTCGTCGCTGTTGTGTGTTGTGCGTGTGTGTTGTGATTGGACTGATTTTTCCGCTGAGCGGTAATATAGGTCTTATCTTTTCGCAGATATATGACGAAAGTGGAAAACTGTTTTCCACTTCGGCCCGCTCCCTTCCCCGGAAAGCCCGTCCCATGGACCGCTGGAATCAATTCGAACTCTTCGTGCAGGTGGCCGAGCTGGGCAGCCTCTCGCGCGCCGCCGAGGCGCTGGGGATGTCCAATGCTGCCGCCAGCCGCAGCCTGGCCGCGCTGGAAGAGCGCCTGGGCGCGCGCCTGGTGGAACGCAGCACGCGCCGGCTGGGGCTGAGCCAGGCGGGCGAGGCCTTCTATCGCCACTGCAAGGCGGCGCTCACGCAGATGAAGGAAGCCGAAGCCCTGGTCAATGCCAACAGCGTCGCCCCCGGCGGCCTGCTGCGGGTGACTTCCTCGCTGTCCTTCTGCATGAAGCACATCAGCCCGCTGCTGCCGCGCTTTCATCGTCTCTATCCGGACATCACGCTGGAGGTGGTCGCGGCCAACCGCTACGTCGACCTGCTCGACAGCGGCATCGATGTCGCCATCCGCACCCGCGAGTTCGAACCGGATTCCAACATCGCCGTGCGCCGGCTGGCCGCCACCCGCCGCATCCTGGCGGCTTCGCCCGGCTATCTCGCCGCTCGCGGCGTGCCGCGCGCGCTCGATGACCTGGCCGCGCACGACCTGCTGGTGTACAGCCACTCCAACCATCCCAACCTGCTGCACTTCACCCATCGCGATGGCCGCGAACGGCAGCTCGACATCACTGCCCTGATGCAGTCCAACGATGGCCAGATCATCCGCGCGGCAGCACTGGAAGGCCTGGGCATCCTGATCCAGCCCAACTACATCATCTATGACGACGTCGTCGCCGGCCGCCTGGTGCCAGTGCTGGACGAATGGGACCTGCCGCGCCTGACCATCAACATCGCCTACCAGGGCCGCAAGCATCTGCCGGCCCGGGTGCGCGTCTTCGTCGACTTCCTGCTGCAGCATTTCGAGGAAATGGACTATGAGCGCAAGTGGACAGGATGAGCAGCGCTGCGCACGATTTTTTCCGTACACCCCACCACCAATACCGATTGGTAAATATTAAATACCGATCAGTATCTTTTATCTTATACTGGTAGTAATCTTGTTGCCCGAGGTGTTGCTGACACCTCGTCACTGTATTGCTGATCGCCTTGCAGACTGTTTTGCCAAGGCTCTCAGCGTGTACTGAAGAACACCGCCGACTGTATTGGCGGCATGCAGCGCACTGTATTGCTCGCTGACAAGACTGTGATGCCGCTTCTTGCCCATGAGGAGATCCCCGATGCCCAATGCCACCGTTCGCTCCCTCGATCTGCAACCGGGTCTGCGCCAGCAGCACCTGCGTCTGACCTGCTGCGCGCTGTTCCTGATGGCGCTGTTGACCCTCTGGCCCGGCCGCGCCGCACACGCTGCACAACCCTGGCGCGAAGCCTTGCCTGCGCAGATCCAGACCGTGGGCAGCGGCACCATGACCTGGCTGGGTTTCCGCATCTATCAGGCCACGCTGTGGGCAGCGCAGAAGCCGCTGGATGAAAGCCAGCCCTTTGCCCTGCAACTCGACTACAAGGTCAAGATCAGCCGCGACAAGCTGGCCTCCACCTCCATTGAAGAGATCCAGCGCATGAGCCCGGCCCCCATCGCCGGGCCGACGCTGGCGCGCTGGAAAAGCGAACTGAACCGCGCCTTCGTCGACGTCGCCGACGGCGACGAGCTGGTCGGTGTCTACCTGCCCCAGCGCGGCATGCGCCTGTATGACCGCGACAAGATGCTGGCCGAGATCGCCGATCCCGAACTGGCCCGCTCTTTCTTCAACATCTGGCTGGGCCAGCCCAGCCGCGATGAAAGCCTGCGCCGCCGCCTGCTCGGGGAAACGCCTTGAGCACAGCCGCGCAGCCCGCAACGCCCCCCTCCGCGCGCCTGAGCAATGCCGCCTACGGCCTGCTGGGCGCGCCGCTGGCAATGGCCGCGCTGCCGCTGTTCGTGCAGATCCCGGCTTACTACGCCAGCCATGTCGGCGTGGCCCTGGCACCGCTGGGCTGGGTGCTGTTCGCCGCGCGCCTGCTGGACATGCTGCAGGATCCCCTGTTTGGTCACTTGCTGGATCGCTCGGCGCAACGCCAGAAGCGCTGGATGGCGGCTGCCGGGGTGGTGCTTGCAGTTGCCTTCATCTGTCTCTGGAAGCCACCCTCCACGCCGCAGGCGGCCATGGTGTGGCTGGTGGCGATGCTGGTGCTGGCCTATGGCGCGCACAGCATGCTGAGCATTGCCTATCTGTCGTGGGGCTCGCGCCTGCCGGAACAAGGCATGCGCGCCGTCCCCTGGCGTGAAGGTGCGGGGCTGGCCGGCGTGATCCTGGCCAGTGTGGTGCCGGTCGGCATCCTGGCCGCCGATCCGGCGCTCATCGACCAGCGCATCACCTGGTATTGCCTGTTCTTCGGCGCGGTCCTGGGCGTGGCGCTGCTGTTGCTGCTGCGCCAGCCGGCGCCGCCGATGATGGCGCAGGGCGAGCGCTGGGCCGAGTCGCTGCGCGGACTGTGGGCCAACCGGGCGTTTCGTTCGCTGCTGCCGCCTTATCTGCTCAATGCCCTGTCGGCCGCCATCCCGGCTACGCTGGCGCTGTTCTTCATCGAGGATCAATTGCAGGAACGCGCGCTGGCTGGCGGCTTTCTTGCAGCCTACTTCGGTGCCGCCGCATTGGGACTGCCGCTCTGGAGCGCGCTGGCACGCCGCTTCGGCACCATCGCCTGCTGGCGTCAGGCCATGCTGCTCTCCATTGCCGGCTTCGTCGGTGCGGTCCTGCTGGGGCCGGGCGACCGCTGGGCGTTTCTGCTGGTGTGCCTGGCCACGGGTGCAGCACTGGGTGCCGACCTGCTGCTGCCGCCGGTACTGCTGGCGCGGGTGGTCACGCAGCGCGCTTCGGTGGGCGCCGCCTTCGGCATCCTGACCATGCTGGGCAAGCTGGCCCTGGCACTGGCGGGCATCGCCCTGCCACTGCTGTCAGCCCTCGATTACCAACCCGGACAAGGGCCCAGCAGCAGCCTGCCGCTGGTCTACGCGGCCCTGCCTTGCGTGCTGAAACTGGCGGCGTTCGTGGCGCTGGGGCGCTACGGCCGTCAGCACGCTGCCTGAGCGATTTTCCGTTCGCAGATCATGAAGAAAAAGACCGACACGCACGCCACTCCCGCCTCCACCCTGCGCCTGATCCTGGGCGATCAGTTGAATGCACAGCATTCCTGGTTCGACCGGGCCGATCCCGAGGTGGTCTACGTGCTCATGGAAGTACGTTCCGAAACCGACTACGTGCTGCATCACGCGCAAAAGATCTTGGCCATCTTCGCGGCCATGCGGGCCTTCGGCGAGCAGTTGCGCGCGGGCGGCCACCGGGTGCGCTATATCCGTCTGGATGATCCCAGCAACCGCCAGTCGCTGGTGGACAATCTCGACGCCCTGGCCGCGCACTACCAGGCCACCCGCGTTGAATGGCAGGCACCGGATGAATGGCGCGTCGACCAGGCCCTGCAGCAATGGGGCGACAACTGGGCGCAGGCCCATCAGGGCCAGACCGCCGTGGTCGATAGTGAACACTTCCTCACTGCGCGCAATGAATTGCCACGCCTCTTTGAAGGCCGCAAGCAATGGCTGATGGAGCATTTCTATCGCCAGATGCGCCGCCGCTTCGAACTGCTGCTCGATGCCGATGGCAAGCCCGAAGGCGGCCAATGGAATTTCGACCATGACAATCGCAAGCGCTGGCCCGGCAATCCGCCCGAGCCCCGGGATTGGCGCCAGCCGCACGACCATGGCGCCCTGTGGGAGATGCTGCAGGCACAAGGTGTGCGCAGCTTCGGCGAGCCCCAGGCCACGCAGCTGCGCTGGCCGCTGGACCGTACCGAAGCCCTGCAGCACCTGGATCACTTCATCACCACCGTGCTGCCGCACTTCGGCGACTATGAAGACGCCATGAGCAGCAAGGCCCAGCGCCTGTTCCACTCGCTGCTGTCCTTCGCGCTCAATGTAAAGATGCTGCATCCGCTGGAAGTGGTGCGCCGCGCCGAGGAGGCCTGGCGGGAAGGCAAAGCGCCGCTGGCGGCGGTGGAAGGTTTCATTCGCCAGATCATCGGCTGGCGTGAATATGTGCGCGGCATCTACTGGTCGCAGATGCCCGGCTATGACGAGCGCAACGCACTGGCGCACCGCCTGCCGCTACCAGCCTGGTTCTGGACCGGACAAACCCGCATGAACTGCCTGCGCCACGCCATCGGCCAGTCGCTGGAGACGGCTCATGCGCATCACATCCAGCGCCTGATGGTGATCGGCAATTTCGCCCTGCTGGCCGGGCTCGATCCCAAGGAACTGCACCACTGGTACCTGGGCATCTACATTGATGCCTTCGAGTGGGTGGAATTGCCCAACACCCTCGGCATGAGCCAGTGGGCCGATGGCGGCATCATCGCCACCAAGCCGTATGTCAGCAGCGCCGCCTACATCGGCCGCATGAGCGATTATTGCCAGGGCTGCGCCTACGATCCCAAGCAGAAAACCAGCACCGACGCCTGCCCCTTCAATGCCCTGTACTGGGATTTCTTCCTGCGCCACCAGTCCATCTTCGGCAACAACCCGCGCATGGGCATGGCCTATCAGCAGATCAAAAAAATGCAGCCCGACGATGTCCAGGCCCTGCAACAACGCGCGGCCGACCTGCGCAGCCAGCTCGATACCCTCTGAACCCGCAGCGGCAGGCGCTCCCAGCGCGCGATAATTGCTGCCGGCTGCGGTAAACGCAGGCAAAATACACAAAATCTGACGAACTCACGAAATTCTCTGCATAATGGGCCGTCAAAGGCTTGCCCATGGGCAGCACTGTTGCTTTTCGTCGAAAAACGATTATACCGAATTCAAATTCTATCTAATGAATTTGATTTATTTGTGTAAAATACCGATAATGAATTTATGAAAACCGCAAAGACAACCAGCTCCGAGGTGTGCACCACGCAGGAAGCGGCGCACATCCTGGGCATCTCGGTGTCCTCCGTCCAGCAGTTGGTGGAGGCCGGCATCATTGAGGCCTGGAAGACCAAGGGCGGGCACCGCCGCATTCCGCTGGCGGCGGTGCATGCCTACAAGTCCACGCCGGGCTCCTCGTCGTCCGGCGAGACGGCCGAGCACGGACGCAGCAGTCCGGCAGCGCGTCCCGGCAACGGCCGCACCGCCGTACTGGTGATCGAGGACAACCGCCTGCAGCGCGAGCTGTATGCCGGTGCCCTCGGTTCCTGGGGCTTGCCGCTGGATCTGGTGTATTGCGACAACGGTTACAAGGCGCTGCTGGAGATCGCGCGCAGCAAACCCGACGTGGTGCTGGCCGATATCGTGATGGAAGGCATGGATGGCTATGAAGTGGTCAAGACCATCCTCCACGATCCGGAGCTGCAGGATGTGAGCATTGCCATCGTCAGCAGCCTGGATGCGGAAGAGATGGCCATGCGCGGCGGTATTCCGGCCGGGGTGGTGTTCTTCCCCAAACCGGTCAATTTTGATGAATTGCGCGGTTACATGCGGGCCTGCTGTGCCCGCAGGGAGCGCGAGACCCGCTAAGGGATCAACCAGGAAAGGCCCGCAGTGCCATGGATGACCGGAAACACCCCCCTCTCCCCCTCCGGTTCGCGCGCATCGACCTGCGCCTGGCCCTGGGCCTGTTTTCGCTGTTGCTGATCTGCGGTCTCTGGCTGGGGGCGTTCAAGGAACTCAACGCCAGCCGCGAGAACCATCTGCAGGATGCCCGCCGCGATGCCCAGTCGCTGTCGCGGCTGTTCCTCGAACACGCCTACCGCACCATCGAGGCCGCCGACCAGGCCGCGCTCTATCTGCGCTATCGCTATGCAGAGCGCGGCCAGTCGCTGGACCTGGCCACCGAGATCTCCAACGGCCTGGTGGCGCGCAATGTCTACAATCTCTTCACCATCGTCGATGCCAAGGGTGACGTGGTGCTCTCCAGCAAGCCCTTCACTCCGCTGAACCTGGCCGACCGCGAACACGTACAGGTCCACATGCAGGGTGGCGAGGACAAGCTGTTCATCAGCAAGCCGGTGCTCGGGCGCGTCTCCAAGAAATGGTCGCTGCAGCTGACCCGCCGCATCAACCGTCCTGACGGCGGCTTTGGCGGCGTGATCGTGGTGTCCATCGATCCCCAATATTTCACCAGCCTGTACCACCAGATCGATGTCGGTCATCATGGCGTGATCACGCTGGTCGGGGCCGACGGCACCGCACGCGTGCGCCGCACCGGCGACATGGACGCCATGGGCGAGCAGGTCAACGGCGGCAAAGTCTATGCGGCCATGCTGGCGCAAGGAAGCGGCGTGATCGACGCGTTCAGCCGGGTCGACGGGCGCGAACGGATCTACGCCTTCCACAAGCTGCGCGACTATCCGCTCTACGCCTCGGTGGGCATCGATATCGAAGAGCGCCTGGCCCCCTATTACCGTGAACGCAACCGGACCTTGACGCTGGCGACCCTGATCACCCTGGCCGTGCTGGTCTTCAATGCCATCCTGATCTGGATGGCCGGCTCGCTGGTCAGGAGCCGACAGGAAGCCATGCAGGCCAGCCAGGCCAAGTCGCGCTTCCTGTCCAACATGTCGCATGAATTCCGTACCCCGCTCAACGGCGTGCTGGGCTATTCGGATGCGCTGCGTGAGGAACTGGGCGAGTCGCCGCTGGCGCAATACGCCACCGCCATCAACGACAGCGGCAACCGCCTGCTGGGACTGGTCGAATCCATCCTCGAGGTCACGGCCCTGGAAGACCGCCGCGTGGCCGTGCATCGGGAACCGGAGAACATCCGCGAACTGGTCAGCCAAGCCATCGCCCGCCATTACCAGGCAGCCCAGACCAAGGGCCTGCAGCTGGAATGCCGCATCAGCGACGACGTCCCGCAGATCATCGTATGCGACCAGCGCAAGGTTCTGCGCGTGCTGGAAAACCTGATCGGCAATGCCGTGCGCTATACCGACGCCGGCCGCGTGCTGGTCGAAGTTGACCGCAGCAGCGACCAGCTGGCGATCCGCATCAAGGACACCGGCATCGGCATTCCCGCCGGGCAACTCGATACCATCTTCGAGAAGTTCACCCAGGCCGATGACAGTGAGCGCCGCGCCAAGGACGGCGCGGGCCTCGGGCTGACCATCGCGCAACGGCTGGTGACGCTCATGGGGGGCCAACTCATGTTACAGTCCAAACAACATCAAGGATCGACGTTCAGCTTCACATTGCCGCTGCAAGAGCCGAAGTAAATCGGCCGCCAAGCCATGAGAACAGAGGGGATTACCGTGCAACTGGGCCAGTCACTGACCGATTATCACCACATCGACCCGAGCCAACTGCTGGAAGCGGTGGGCGGGGACACCGGCACCGTCGCCTCACTGGCGCGCACCTTCGCCGACAGCGCGCCGGCCATCTTTGCCCGGCTGGAACAGGCTGCCCGGGATGGCAATGCCGAGCGCAGCCGGCACGAAAGCCATAGCCTCAAAGGCATGAGCGCCATGTTCCAAGCCGAGGTACTGACGATGCTGCTGCAGCAGACCGAGCAGGCCGCCCGCAACGGCCAGACGCCGCGTCCGGAAGAACTGGCGCAATTGCAGGCCAGCTTCGCGCTGGTGCTGGATGAAATCGGGCGCTGCGCGCGCTCCCTTCCCCAGTCCTGACCTGCACGGGCGCATCTTCCCTGCCCGCCCCTGCCCATGACGCCATCCACGCCCGCTCCCGGCTCGCCGCCCGCTCCGCCGCGCATCCGCAAATCCGCCGTCACGCTCGGTGCCCTGCTGTTGGGGCTGCTGGCAGCGACCGTCATCATTTCCGGCAGCCTGCTGTACCGCGCCAGCCTCAACGACTGGCGCAACGACCTGGCCACGCTGTCCACGGTGCTGGCCGAAAGCACCGCCCAGACCATCTCCTCGGCCCGGCTGGTACTCGACAGCATCCAGTACGACATTGAAGCGGCCAACATCAATGACGACGTCCAGCTGCGCGCGCACGTCAGTACCGCCGAGTTTTCGCAGACCATGCGCGAAAAGATCCGCGGCCTGCCCTTCATCTCGGGCATCGGCATCAGCAATGCCCAGGGCCGCATCATCAGCCTCTCGCGGGTATTCCCGGCGCCGCCGCTGGACCTCACCGACCGCGACTACTTCTTTCATCACAGCCAGAATGGCTCGACCGCAGACTTCCTGAGCGAAACGGTCAATTCGCGCGCGGCCGGGGTGCCGACCTTCTATCTGACCCGCCGCATCAATGATCGCCAGGGCCGCATGCTGGCCATCGTGGTGGTGGCGCTGCCCTGCGCGTTCTTTGAAGATTTCTTCAGTGCGGTGACCAAGGACAAACCCTTTTCCATCCTGCTCGCACGCGAGGACGAGAAACCCCTGATCGCCACCTCCCTGGTGCACGACACCACCGTGCGGCGCGACATCAAGCCGCTGGCCGACCTGCACCTGCCGCGCCCGCCCGGCACCGACGCCAAGCAACCCTATTACTTCATGCAAGCCCACTGGCTGGGCATCCACCGGCCGGTGCGCAATGCGCCGATGTATCTGGAAATCGGTGTGACCGACAAGGTCTATTTCAGTGAATGGCTGGAATCGATGTATCCCTTGATGCTGGTGGCGGCCATCAGTCTGGTCGGCCTCATCGGCGGCTTCGGCGTGGCCCTGCGCCAGGTCCAGCGGCGCGAACAGGATGCGCAGCTGGCCCTGGAACTGAAGGAAGAAGCGGACCATGCCAACGAGGCCAAGTCGCGGTTCCTGGCCATGGTCAGCCATGAAATCCGCACCCCGATGAACGGCATCCTGGGCCTGTCCGAACTGCTGATGGAATCGGGCCTGTCGAGCAAACAGCAGCACTATGCCGACAGCATCCACAACGCCACCGGCGGACTGGTGCGCATCATCAACGACATCCTCGATTTTTCCAAGATCGAATCCGGCAAGCTCGATCTGGAGGGCGTGGCCTTCCACCCGGCGCGGCTGGTGCGTGAGGTGGCCGAACTGTACCGGCCCTCGATCCACAACAAGGACGTGCAGCTGGATGTGCGCATCGATTGCGACGATGCGCTCTGCCTGGTCGGCGACCCCTCGCGCCTGAAGCAGGTGCTGGGCAACCTGCTGAGCAATGCCATCAAATTCACTCAGGCCGGCTATGTGCGGCTGAGCATGTCGGCGCAACGTGAAGAGGAAAGTCCGGAGCGCTGGCGGCTCTTCTTCGCCATCGCCGACAGCGGCATCGGCATTGCCCCGGAAGCGCTGGCCCAGTTGTTCCAGCCCTTCACCCAGGCCGACACCTCGATTTCGCGCCGCTTCGGCGGCACCGGGCTGGGCCTGGCCATCAGCAAGAATCTGGTGGAACTGATGGGCGGCAAGATCGCCTGCCAGAGCGTGCCGGGCCAGTCCACCAAATTCAGTTTCGACATCCTCTGCCCGGAAGGGGTGGCTGCAGCCCGCCCGGACGCGGCCCCGGAGACGGTAATGAAGAATAAGGCTTCACTTGCCCCGGAAGCCCCCGCCAGCGCAGCCTCCTTCCCGCCAGCGCCTCCCGCGCAGCTGCCCCCGCTGTCGGCGCTGACGCCGCCGCCTGCGCCTGCAGGTGCAGCTTCGCCCCTTACCGGGGCGCGCATCCTCGTGGCCGAAGATACCGAAATCAACCGCCAGTTGCTGCGCATCCTGCTGGCGCGCCGCGGCTGCATCCTGGAAGAGGTGGAAAATGGCCAGATGGCCCTGGATGCCCTCCGCAGTGCCAGCTATGACCTGGTGCTGATGGATTGCATGATGCCCATCATGGACGGCTACCAGGCCACCGCCGAAATCCGCGCCTTTGAACAGGCCAACGGCCGCCCGCGCACGCCCATCATCGCCCTGACCGCCAGTGCCATCGAAGGCGACCGCCAGCGTTGCCTCGACGCCGGCATGGACGATTACCTCAGCAAACCCTTCACCCAGGTCGGGCTGATGAATGCCGTGGAAAAGTGGCTGCAGAAAGCATGAAAACGCCAAATTTCCTCAGGATTCAGGAAAATCCTTAAGGAAATAAAACAACTGCTTAAATTGTTTTATTTGATTTATTTGTTTGGCCGTCCTATGATGGTTCCTGAGCGCACATCACTATTCCAAATCCAGCGCATTGATCAGGAGTGTCATCATGAAATGGTTCTACGATCTGAAGATCGCCCACAAGCTCAACGCCGGTTTCCTGGTGGTGTTGGTGTTCATTGTGGGCCTGGGGGGCTTCTCGCTGATCCAGCTTGAGCAAGTCAACAAGAGTTCTGCCGAGCTGGCGCGTGACTGGTTGCCGAGCATCGACAGCCTGTCCAAGATCAGCCTGGCGCTGGCCCGTTCGCGCAGCTTCGACATGCAGCAGGTGCTGACCGACGACAAGAAGGAAGAACAGGCGGCGCGCGAACGTGGCAACAAGCAGATGGCGCTGCTCGAAAAGGAAATGGCGCGCTATGCCACTCTGGTCTCGGATCCGCGCGAAAAGGAGCTGCAACCCGAAATCGTACGCAACATCGCCGCCTACAAGGCCGCCCACGAGCGCATGGAAAAGCTGTTCATTGATGGCCAGAAGCAGGCAGCCTATACGGTCCTCACTGCCGACTCCACGCCCGTCTATCGCAAGCTGCAGGACATGATCAATGAACTGACCGAGGTCAACGCCAAAGGCGCTGCGGCCTCGGAACTGGCAGCGGGCAAGGTGTACGAGCAAGCGCGCATGGCCATCTTCGTACTGATCACCATCTGTGTCTTGCTGGCCCTGACCTTGTCCTGGTGGATTGCCCGCCTGGTCTCGCGTCCGCTGACCCAGGCCGTCTCGATTGCCCGCCAGGTGGCCGAAGGCGACCTCACCGCCCGCATCCCCGCCGACGGCGGCCGCGACGAAACCGCCCAGTTGATGGCCGCCCTGAAACAGATGAACGACAACCTGCTCAACATCGTGCAGGAAGTCCGCACCGGCACCGACACCATCAGCACCGCCTCGGCCGAAATCGCCACCGGCAACATGGATTTGTCCTCGCGTACCGAACAGCAGGCCGGTGCCCTCGAAGAAACCGCCTCGGCCATGGAAGAACTGACTTCCACCGTGCGCCAGAACTCCGACAATGCCCGCCAGGCCAACCAATTGGCGGTCTCTGCCTCGGAGGTGGCCGAAGCCGGAGGCCAGGTAGTGGGAAAGGTTGTTCACACCATGGATGCCATCAATGAATCGTCGCGCAGAATCGCCGACATCATCGGCGTCATCGACGGGATCGCCTTCCAGACCAACATCCTGGCCCTGAACGCCGCCGTGGAAGCGGCCCGTGCCGGGGAGCAGGGACGCGGCTTCGCGGTGGTCGCCTCGGAAGTCCGTTCGCTGGCCCAGCGCAGTGCCTCGGCCGCCCACGAAATCAAGGCCCTGATTGACGACTCGGTGGCCAAGGTCGATACCGGCACCAAGCTGGTCGGCGAAGCCGGCCAGACCATGAACGAGGTGGTGGCCAGCGTCAAGCGCGTCTCCGACATCGTGGCCGAGATCACCGCCGCCGGGGCCGAGCAGAGCCAGGGCATCGAGCAGATCAACAATGCGGTGGTACAGATGGATGAAAACACCCAGCAGAACGCCGCTCTGGTGGAACAGGCTGCTGCCGCCGCCAAGGCCCTGCAGGAACAGGCGGCGCGCCTGAGCCAGACGGTGGGTGTGTTCCGCCTCGATGCCAGCGACGTTCCGGCCACGGTGCATGCCAAGCCTGCCAAGCCGGCGATGGCCGCCGCCGCGGCGCGCAACATCACTCCGGCCCGTCCGGCAGTAGCCGCACCGCATGCCAGAAGCCTGGGCCAGACGGCACCGGCGGCACGCCCGGCCACACCGGCCAAAAGCCAGCACGACAGCGCCGACAACGGTGACTGGGAACAATTCTGAACCTCGGGGACGACATGGACGCCTTTCAAAAAGAAATCGACGAACGCACCAACCTGACCTCCAGCAACAAGTTTGAACTGCTGCTGTTCCGCCTCGGCAACCCGGAAGGGACCACCGACAAGCCGGGCGAGCTGTATGGCATCAACGTCTTCAAGATCCGCGAGATCGTCCCGATGATGGACATCACCGCCGCCGCCGGCATGCGCTCCCCGATGCTGGGCATGGTCAACATCCGCGGCCAGGTGATGTCGGTGGTGGACCTGCCGGCAGTGGCCGGCTGCAAGCCGGGCCATGGACTGAACATCCTGCTCATCACCGAGTTCGCCCGGCACACCCAGGCTTTTGCGGTGGAATCGGTGGAAGAGATCGTGCGCCTGGACTGGAGCCAGGTCCTGCCGGCCGACTCCAATGCCTCCGGCAACGTGGTCACCAGCATCGCCCGCCTCGACTCGGCCCAGGATGGTGGCCGCCTGGTGCAGGTGCTGGACGTGGAACAGATCCTCAACATGGTCTCGCCGGTCAAGGAACAGATGCAGCCGCCGACGCCGGGCAGCAACGAGTTGAAGATCAAGCCCGGATCGGTCGTACTGGCCGCCGACGATTCACGCATGGCACGCGCCCTCATCGAGCAGTGCCTGACCGATCTCAAGCTGCCCTACGTGATGACCACCGACGGCCTGCAAGCCTGGAAGAAACTGCAGGAGCTGGCCCGCGAAGCGGAACAGGAACACAAGCCGCTCACCGACAAGGTCGCCATGGTGCTGACCGACCTCGAAATGCCGGAGATGGATGGCTTCACCCTGACCCGCAAGATCAAGGCTTCGGACCTCTACAAACAATTGCCGGTGGTGATCCATTCTTCACTGACCGGTGCCGCCAACGAAGACCATGTGCGTTCGGTGGGCGCCAATGGTTATGTCGCCAAGTTTTCCCCGCCTGAACTGGCAGCAATGCTGCGCAAGGTGCTGCCCCCCTGACGGCACCTACTTGCAGAGCCAGGAACGGCGCTTTTTACAAGCGCACGGCCGACACCCCGTCGGCCGGCAAGACCGGCCCCACGCCACCCTGACGGTGCCGTGGGGCTTTTCTTCATATGGCCGCGGTGCAGCACCCCGCCAATCCGGGCTGGCTTGAGCTATCTCAAATTATTTCGAGGCCAGGCTCCTAGAATCGGCAGTGAACATCCCTCCGGCACGCCCGCGCCCTGCCGGCGATGCGGATGTCTCCGCCCCGACCCGCGTACGGTCGCGCCCTGTATCAGGAGGCTGGCCATGATTCCCGCTGCCGATCGTGTCGTTTCCCTCGCCCCGTCTGCCGACAGCAACGGACTGGCCCAGCGCATTCCGGCCCTGCTGGCGGAGATGGATGCCGAGCACCGTGAGGTACTGGAGAGCGTGGCCGCGCTGGCGATCGTGCCGCCAGCCGGTTTTGCCAGCGCTTATGCAGCCCTGGTGGCGCAGATCGAGGCAGGATTCCGGGAAGAAGAAAAGATGATGGATGAGATGGGCTACAGCGATCTGCGTGCCCATCGCCGCGACCATGCGGAACTGCTGGCGCTGCTGCACCGGCTGCGGCCTTATCTGGACGATGGCAACGCGCCGCTGGCCGATATCGTCATGGGCATGATCCCGGCCATGCTGGTACGCCATATGGCGGGAATGGATCAGGCACTGGCGCTGGCCTTGCGCGTGCGTGCCACTGCAGCAGGGCCATGCTGAACTGAGCACGGCCCGGCACGGATCAGGCCGGAAAATTCACCCTGTGGCGCTCAGGCATTCAAGGGGGTGGACGCAAGGTCCGTGCGGTCGCTGCGAATGCTCTCCGGCCCGGTACCGTAATCGGCCAGCGTGGCCCGGTAGAAATCAATGAACTCGCCTGCCGGCAAGGGCTTGGCGAACAGCCAGCCCTGGGCGAAGTCGACCCCGTGCTGGCCCAGATAGGCGGCCTGCTCCAGGGTTTCCACGCCTTCGGCGACGATGAACAGATTCAGGCTCTTGGCCATGGCGATGATGTGATCGATCACGGCGCTGGTGGCTGCGCCCGTGCCGATGGTGCTGACGAAGGACTTGTCGATCTTGAGCGCGTCCATGGGCAGGCCCTGCAGGTATTGCAGGTTGGAATAGCCGGTCCCGAAGTCATCGAGCGCCATCGAATGCCCCAGTTCGCGCGCGCGTGCCAGCGTCACGCGGGCCGAGGCAATGTCCATGCAGCCGCGTTCGGTGGCTTCCATCCACAACTGCTCGGTGCGGATGTCGGTTCCGGCAAGCGTCTGGCTGACCACGTCGATGATGCGGCCGGTCTTGATATCGTGGGCAGCGACGTTGACTGCCACATGCAGGGCCCGGTCGGCGCGCAGGGTATCGCCCAGTTCTTCCACCACGGCCGCGATGACCTGATCGGTCATGGGCAGGATCAGTCCGCTCTCCTCGGCCAGCGGCACGAACAGGTCGGGCCGCACGATGCTGCCATCCGGCCGTCGCCAGCGGATCAGCGCCTCGGCACCGATGCAGCGGCCGCTGGCCAGCTCGATGATGGGCTGGTAGTAGACAATGAACTCCTTCTTGCGCACCGCCAGCTGCAAATCTGCCAGCGGCGACAAGCGCGCCTGCGATACCCGCAGCACCAGCATCACCAGTCCCAGCGCGAGCAGCACGCCCACCGGCAGGAACCAGCGCTGCTCGCCGGTCATGGTCTCCACCACATGCTGGCCATCAATGATGGCGGCGGCGGTCCAGCCGTCGCGGCTGATGGTGGAGACAAAGAACCCATCGAAATCCTGGTTGCCCATGCCACGCAAGGCGCGACCGGCCATGCCGCTGGCGATGGGCATGCCGTATTGCGCGACCAGGCCGAAACCGTTGCGCGCCAGCACCACATGCACGCCATCTTCCAGCACCACGTCGACAAAGCGTTCGCGATGCACCAGCGCCGCATGGGCACCGTACTGGATGGACATCATGCTGGGCCCATCGCTGATGTAGGAAGCCTGTTCCAGCGCCACACCGACGCCGTCCGCCGTGGTGAACACCGCCTCCGGCTGCGGACGGCGCAACGCCTGCGCGCGGCGATCCCAGGAGGTGCACTTGAGCTGGCCGTATTCGTAGTAGCCCATTTCCTCGATGGCACCGGAACTGACGGCGATCAGGCGCATCTGCGCGATGTGCTCATCCGAGCAGGGAAACAGCAGCAGCGGCGACATCGACTTCAGCGCCCGCTGGGTATTCTGGAAAGCGGCTTCGGCGCGATCCACGACCGACTCGGCATAGCGCGTCAGGCGCTCGTGCTCGGCATCGATCACCGCCTGGCGCGACAGCCACAGCATGCCGATCACCGGCACAGTGGCCGCCACGATGGTGGCAATGACGGTCAGGACCACCACCTTGTTCTTGTTGTTCACATCGCCCCCTTGTGCTGCCGCTTGCGTCGCGGCCGGTTCGCCCTTGAATTCCTGTCTGATGCTCATCATTAAACCGTGATTAACCGATTAAATCAATTTAATCATTTTATAAATGGGCGAATCGACTTTGCATGGCCTGGGAAATGCCCATGAACCACGCCTGCATAAATGAATATTTTCCTTATAAATCAATGAATAACGAGATATTTCATGCGCATTGAAAAAGCGTTTTCGCCTTGATAACACAGTGGGGCCACAACAACGAATTTACCGGTTATCCCCATAAAGAATCATTTTTTTAGCGATTTCAATGAATTTGTGTTTTAATGATTCCATCAATCAATTTTTCAGGAATCGATCATGCGTCTCAACCTGCCCGTCACTCAACAAGAGCGCGAGATCGATGCCCATGCCTCGATCGTCTCCAAGACCGATATCAAAGGCCGCATCACCTACGTCAACCCGACCTTCATCCACATCAGCGGCTTCACGGAAGAAGAGCTGATCGGTGCGCCGCAGAACATCGTGCGCCATCCCGACATGCCGGAGCTGGCCTTCGCCGACCTGTGGAGCACGCTCAAGGCCGGCCTGCCCTGGACCGGACTGGTCAAGAACCGCTGCAAGAATGGCGACTTCTACTGGGTCAAGGCCAACGTCACGCCGATCTGGGAACGCGGCAAATGCACCGGCTACATGTCGGTACGCACCAAGCCCACGCGCGCCGAGATCACCGCCGCCGAGCAGGCCTACAAGGAACTCAAGAAGGAAAGCGCCCGCATCGCGGTGCATCGCGGAGAAGTGGTGCCGACCGGCCTGCGCGGCAAGTTGCGCCAGGTATCGCAGGTATCGCTGAAGACACGGCTGGATCTGGGCCTGGGCACTGCGGCCGCCGGCATCTGTGCGCTGGCCTTCCTCAACGGGCAGTGTGCCGAACACGCCAGCAGCCTGCCGACCCTGGCCGCTACCGGCGTCGCCCTGGGCAGCCTGGCGCTCCTGCGCATGACCCTGGCTACGCGCATCTTCAACCCCTTGCGGCGTGCCGTGGCGCAGGCGCGCCGGGTCGCGGGCGGCGATCTGTCGGCCGCCGACCTGCAGGCGCGCCGCGATGAAATGGGTTCCCTGCTGCAGGCCATGGAGCAGATGCGGGTCAATCTGGTGGCATCGGTAGGCGACGTGCGCCGCAGCGGCATGCACATTGCCCAGGCCACCGGCGAGATCGCACGCGGCAACATGGACCTTTCCTCGCGTACCGAATCACAAGCGAGCAGCCTCGAAGAAACCGCTGCCAGCATGGAAGAGCTGGCCTCCACCGTGACCCAGAACAGCGAGAACGCCCGTCAGGCCAACCGCCTGGTGGAAGAAGCGCTGGCCACCACGCGCGATGGCGAAGCCTCCATCCACCACATCAACGACACCATGGATGCCATCCACAAGAGCGCCGAGCAGATCAAGCAGATCACCGGACTGATCGACGGTATCGCCTTCCAGACCAATATCCTGGCCTTGAATGCCGCCGTGGAAGCAGCGCGCGCCGGCGAACAGGGACGCGGCTTTGCAGTGGTCGCCGGTGAAGTCCGCAACCTGGCACAACGCTCGGCCCAGGCCACCAAGGAAATCAAACAGCTCATCGACGAATCCTCGCAGCGGGTTGGTGCCGGCGTGAAGCTGGCCGGTGACATGCGCGACA